>QXGG01342543.1_pt1 | contig 309789 bp, 389 predicted proteins | sample 1982491 | NCBI WGS metagenome assembly QXGG01 (sample SAMN09924614, study PRJNA488089) | Wastewater metagenome, whole genome shotgun sequencing project. | isolation source: South African research farm wastewater | place: South Africa: Irene, Agricultural Research Council, Animal Production...
AAGGAGACGAAGAGGGATATAAAGAATTCAAGCGAGCCTACGGACGGTCTCGCTTCTGGCCAAAGGCTAAATCTCCAAAGCGTAAGACCGCTAAAGCAAAGACCAAGACCACTAAAAAACTTCGACAACTTTACGCACTGCTAAATAAGCGTGATGGCTGCGGATGCGGTGAAGAACCTGATATCAACGGCAATTGCCCCGGAGATTACAGATTAATCAGGAATCAAATCGAGTATTACACATATACACCACACGGAATAATCATCAAAGATTCCAATGATGGGTACTTCGACATTTTGGGGCTGAAAAGCGTGTACCCTCGCCGTACCACCAAGTTAACGTCTGTCAGGATTTATTCTGGCGAGAACGGGCTTTCAAAAACCGCACGGATGATCATTGACATAATTCGCGAATGCTACACGGATTTCCACCAAGGAAATTAGCGGTCATTTGACAGACCAAAATCCTATGCCACAGGAATTGTGCCAATCTACAAACCAATAGGAGACCCAACATGACTTACTTGCGAAACTACCGAATGGTTTTAGAAACAGTCGAGTGTAATTCAATTGAGGAGTTGATCGCGGAAGATATTAGAAAGCAAACCGAGATCGACGGGAATGCCCAGTATGTGTCTGGTTATTGTAAAATGGGGATCTATCAGATACATAAGCAACGGGCGGGATATGTTGAAGAATGTTTAATTGTCTATTATCCCGACACAAAAGAAGGCAGACGAGAATGGCAGCATGAGTTGCTCATGTTCCAAAATGCGCATCCGTGATAAGTATTCGCCACCAATCAAATTTATCTGTAAGATAATTATCGTTGGTGCCAATATGAACTACATTGAACAGTTAGACTTCATCTTTTCTATCAACGAAGATGTATGCGGTGGATTTTCCAGCGCTGCCGCACAAGCACAGTGGAATGTACTAATTGATATGGGCTTTAGGCAAGACACTAAAACTAGTGCCCAAGGATCATTATGCGCCTTACTACCTCCCACCAAAAACCGTCTTGATCAATTAACGGCTGATGGGTGGCCTCCTATTACTTGGCAGGTAGAAGAGATGGGCAGAAAAATAGGCGATATAGCATCAACTGGTAATGATATATTAAACACTACCCACGGCTCTAAGGACGCAAGCGTGGGTGGTATGAGTGGTGCAATGAAGAGTAGATTCGGTATTGTTCTGAAGAGCAACGAATCAACTACTTTTGCTCAATGGCTTGCCGACTTGGATAAAGAATTAGACGGCAAAGAATATATATATAATTATGTAAAAGAAAAATACCCTACAGAATATAAAAAGGGTCGAGAAGATGCGATCAAGCAATTGTGGAGAGATTCTTTAAGCCGACCAAAAGCCGCTGCCGATAAAATCCGCCAATCACTCAACCCCAGTGGCACTAATGCCGACCAGGCCCGTCCAAAAAGGAATATTCATCGCTACGTATCTCGAAAAATCATAGATATGGCACAGCGGCAAGAAAAATCGCTTGGCCCCGCATCATCTTGGGTGAAGACCTTAGAGGAGATATCTAATCTAACCAAACAAGCAGTAAGTCTAACGCAATCCAATGATGAGGCCGGCGCATTTGCCATAGCTGATATGTTTGATGAACTGTATGATAAAGCTGCTCAGTTATCAACCGGACGAGACGAAGAGCTGGAGAAGGTGAAAAATAAGTATTTAAGAGAACTCAAAAAGGCCAGCACAGTGGCATTAAGTCCCTCGGTGTAACCTACTCTTCCGAATCCAAAGAGTTACTAAGGCTAACCGTCGCAGCCAAATAACCGAGCCGCGCAAAGCCTCCGACCGCTCGCGAAGCGATGCCTTCCCACTTTCCTTCCGTCTTACGTTCTTCCAGAGCAGATATAATTTGCTCGATGAGGTTGTGTAAAAGCCTGCCCTCCTCTGTCTCTAAGGTAGCTGCCATCCAGTTCGAACATTCTGCCAGTTCTTGGTCATAGATGGTGGTGATTTTAGCTGTTGCTGTTCGGTCCATTTTGTGTTCCTTGGTGTTGGTGACGTTACTGTGTGGCATTCGAGTGACGGTCTGTCAAATAGCCAGACTTTTTCTGCCCTCTATTCGCTTTGTTGCTTTAGAGTCGCACGGAGTTGTGCTTGGCGGGTATGTAGCCGCTTTTTTCTGCTCGGCTTCCAGACCCCGCAGCGGAAGGCTGGGGGGCAATGGCCAATCGAGGTCTTAATCTTAAGCTTCTTTTTGGTCGTTTTCACTGGGTTCTCCTTGTTTGGTTTCGGCGACAAACCCTTGTGGCATCAGGTGCTGCCGCGTTAAAGAACCGGCTTTCCTTAACTTTGTGGGTTTTGTCTGCCACAGGGTTTTGCGGGCGGGGGTTCCGCTCCGAACACACACAAGGAGATGAAGATGGTTGAGCACGAATTGAATGGTGAGCATGATTACTGTATTATGCGGTGCTTGGAATTGGGCGAAGAGCGGGATTGCTGGCAAGTAGCGATGAAGAACAACAGCGCCAGCGGTATCCTCACGATTTTTCACGTCGATTGCGATGGCGAGAAGAGCTTTAACGGATGGGAGTGGGCTGGCTCTCCTTCGATGGTGCATGCGGATGGCACAGTAACCGACGACCTCCAAGACGTTCTGGACTGTCTGGCGAGCGAATACGCGTGATATCCCTTTTACGGCGGGGGTTTTCCTTGCCACAAGGTTTTGTAACGGTTTCTTTTTCTTTCACAAGGAGATGAAGATGGTTGCTACGATCGACGTTTGGAGTTATGTGCCGCTGGCCGCCGATGAAGAGCCAGGCTTTTTGACCTATCGTCTGGCCGGCACCGTGGAAGGTAGGCCGTACTGCGGCGTGGTCTCGATGGAGATCGACGGGCGGGACGGCGAGTATGAGTCGTTGTGGGGCGTGGACCTGGCTCCAGACGGCATGTGGGGCGAGGAGTGGGACGCGGTTGTGACCGCGATGAGCTCGACCCCCGATCTCGCCGCAGATATGGCCGATAGGACGGAAGAGTACTACGGTGACCCTCTAGATGGCTGATTTCCACCAAGGGAACGTGCCCCCGCCGCTTTAACGGCGGGGGCTTTCTCTGCCACAAGGTTTTGTAACAGTTTCTTCCACACAAGGAGCAGCAATGATAAGAGGACGAGGACGAGGACGAGGACTAGGCCCTCTCCCCCGTATTTTCTAACCTAGTTTTTCCTGCCACAAGTAACCAACAACCAACAACCAACAACCAACAAGGAGACGGCGAATGCTTTTGAGCACGTATCAACAACTCTCGGAGCAGGACTACGGTCCTTGGCTCGACCGAGTTAGTCTTTTCGAAATTAATGGTCAGTTTTATCTTCAAGAAGAGTACGGCTATTCGCGGCCTTACAGCAGTGGTTGGTACCTTCTGGACGGACCGCCTAGAAGGACTCTAGAGGAAGCGTTTGGTGAGCACTCTGGCCTTTGGACAGGCCACGGTGACACTGGTGAGTTCGAACACGAATTGGGTGTTGGTGTGACCAGGTGCGCCGACCCGAGGTGATTGTCGCCTGGTCTTTGCTCTGCCACAAACAACCAACAACAGGAGAAAACATGATTACAGCAGCACAAGTCCAAAAAGCGTTCGAACAACTCGTTTGTAATACACAAGACGGCGACACGATCAACGAAGTCTTCGCAAACCACGTATTCCGTAAGCAAGACGAGTACGTCACAGTCGACATCCAAGCCGCAGACCCAGACGCTTATGCTCTCGGTCCGCTGGTCGAAACCGGCCCCAGTGAGTACACGATGTTGGTCACAGTTCAGGTCATTGTAAACGTGGAGAAAGACCACACTTAACGGCAATAATGCGATCTGCCACAGATAATTGCGGTTTCAATCACACACAAGGAGATATCAATGGCCCAAGATTACCTAATCCAAGTGTCCATCAACCACCCAAACGGCAACACAGACCTGATCCTAGTCGAAGGAGCAGAAAACGAACGACAAGCACGAAGAACGGCATACGAAGCGGTATTCGGAGAACCGATGGACGACGAAGAGCAGGCATCCGACGAGACCGTCGAAGAATACACTCGTTTCGGCACTTGGACAACGGTGCGTAATATTAAACGCGTCAAAGCCTACATCGAGGGCACTGACAGCAATTTAACCTCTCCCCAATAAGCTGCCACAACATAGTGCACCCAATCACACACAAGGAGCACAAATGAACAGCTTCATCGAACAAATCCAAATCGAAGAAATCTACAGCCGCAACGCCCAAGACTGGGCCGAATACAAAGCCTGGCTCGACAAACACTACACACAAGAAGAAAACATGACACTCTTCGAAAAAATCGTCCAGCTCCAAATCCCACACTCCAACCACTACTCCGATCTCTACATCCCAGTCACCACACAAACCACCCAACTCCTAAAAGAGCACAACGCCCCGACTAACATTTTCATTAACCAAGTCGAAGGAGGACTATGGTATGACGTGCCCTTCGCCTACGACCCATATTGGGCCGCAAGGGGAGTCACCTACAAATAGGATTTAATCGCGGCACACCAGATGCCACAAAATCTCAGAACCAATCACCCCACACAAGGAGAAGCAAATGTTAGAAGCAATCGCAGAAATCAGACAAGTCCTGCCAACGTTTCACGAACACACCGAAGCCTCAAACGAGGAATTGCTGCTTCGGTCCCTGCTCAACCGCGTCGTGAGTCGAATCACCGGAGATGACAAGGGATTTGATTATTGGGGCGTCGCGGCTAAAGAATATGCTGAAAAAATGCTCGAAGCAGAAGAACTACCTACAGCAATCTGCCCATAAAGGAGCCCACCTATGAAGAATACGCCCAAAAATCTTTGCTCTGTGTGCGGAAAGCCTATTGCTACATCAATCATCAGGCAATGTAAGAAGTGCGCCAAAAAGCGTGCCGGATTATAACTAACACCATATCTTCTGCCACAAGCATTCGCCACAATCACAAGGAGAGCAAAGTGAATCTACGACAACTAATCGAACAGCTAGAAGACTACCGCGACATGATCGGCGGTGACGCAGAAGTACGCCTCATGACACAGCACAACTGGCCCATGGAATATACAATCCACGGCGTAACTTCAGGAATCGACATCAACACTCTAGATGACGACAAAGGAGATGTCGACGACGATGGGGTAGTCTACATTGTAGAAGGATCTCAAGTCGGCTATGGGACCAAACGTGCTTGGGAGACTTGCTGACATAGACGTGTTTAAACGACCAAATCGTCGATATGATCGAAAAAGCTAAAATAAGCAAAGCCCAGCCGATGAAACATGATAGATTTGTCGATCTACTTCGCTATACCGGAATCAGCAGATCCTACAAGCGCCAAAATATCACTACATACCATATCCCCATAAGCAAGACCGAAAAGCTGTGGAAGCTACTTGAATCATTGGATATTAATTCCCATTTGCAGTGGACAATGGCGGAGGATTTCGAATATCAGTTTGATCGTCAACATGACGAGGTCATTGTACGCGCAAAATCCCTAGACCCAAATCGATTATACTAAATCATATCGTTCTGCCACAGTCTTATTGTCCCAATCACAAGGAGATAAGAATGGTCACTAAAAGCTTTGTCACCGCTGGCCGTGCGATTTTCACCGTTAAGAGTATCACCGGTTCTTACTACACCTACCGCGTCACACGTAAAGACAACACTTGGTTTGTCGGCCTGCTTACCGGCCCAGATAATACCAGCTCATACACCTACATGGGCATCCTCGACGCCGATCGCGGAGAGGTCATCCTTACAAAGGCGAGTAAGTTCGCTGATGAGTCTTTGCCTGTGCGTGTCCTTCGTTGGGCGATCCGGTTGGTCTGGAACGATGGTACTTTGCCGACTGGATATTCTTTGGATCATGCTGGGATGTGCGGTCGCTGTGGCCGGACTTTGACGGTACCGGAGTCGATCGCGACTGGTCTTGGGCCTGAATGCTCAAGGCTGGTCGGTATTTGACGGCGGGGTTCCAGTTGCCACAGGTTTACGTAATGGTGACTAACCAAGGAGACAAGAATGGCCAAAACCGAAAAAGCAATGATGCAATTCTACTTCATCACCATGTCCTGCGTTTTGCCAGGCCTAGACACACAGGGAGATGTCAATGTCGAATCAATCGATGTGGTTCTACTACCTGATGCCAAAGCAGCCAAAGAACTCGCCGACCATCTTAACACTTTGTGGGCCGATAACCCAACCGACCACATCCGCTGGGTAGAAGTAAAAGAGGTAGTACATTCCATCATCGCCGATCCCCAGGTTCTTATTAAGAGCGTCGAGGATCGTATCGACGAAGATATGGAATGTTATATCGGCGACGAGGAAGAATAGGGCTATTTGACGAAGGCGCATTTGTTTGCCACAGATTATCGTCAGCAATTTCACAGGAGACAATCATGAACGATCGGATTACTAGCATGCACCGCCGAACCCGCGAATACTCGAACAAACTACTAGAAATGGTCGAAGAAGGTCTGCTTGATAAAGACCTTGTGATCATGGCCTTCGTCAAATACCTTAGCGAAGACCAGGTCGAAGATATGATGCGCCACAACGAAATGATCATTGACGAGGAAGAGGACGAAGACGATGACCAAGAGGTCGAAGACGACGATGAGGACGATGAATAGTCACAATTAACGCCGCAATCGTTGCCGCCACAAACTACCGAAGGAGCCAATCTATGGATCGAACACTCGAACAACGCGGCAAAGACATCCTGCGGACCATCGAAGAACCGCACGGAGCGGTGCTTATCGTACTCAGAATGCTGGACCTTTTAGCAGAAGTCGACCGACTTAGCCAGAATCGATCATCTATCGTCTGCCCAAGGTGTCACCGTGCTGGCTGCGAAGAGAATCGTGTCGACGAATCTATAACCATCGAAGAGTTCGCCAACGCTGATGGTCGACTCTGTGACGCATACGGTGGGCCTACTTCTCTCACTGAAGCGGAATGGATCACCACTGTGCGTGAAAAATCCGGCCTCGACGTGCGAGCAATCATGACTGACTTGCCGACAGAACTAGGGTTATACGACATGCTAATTGTTTACAAGCAAGATAAGTTGCTGAAACAGGCTGTCCTTAAAGTGTGGGTAGTGCCGGCCAGTTAACCACTATGACACCGCCGGATTTCCACCAAGGAAATTACGAGAATTAACCAGATATCCTGCCGGTGCCACAGAGTTTTGTGTTTTTCCTTCCCTGACACAAGGAGTCGAACGATGGCTAAACTAGTGTTTGCTAATCTTGAGCAAGTCGAAACTTGCAACGCGGATTCTTTGGTTTTGTACTTCGAAGGTGCGCCCGCTGACTGCGACGTGGTGGAAGCACTGGGTAAGGTGCGCGATTTGCAGATGTCCGTGGACCCAGAAGACCCCGACTTTGATTGGAGTCTGGAGCCTTCGGTGGTTTCTGACAGGGCTCGTCTGAGCCGCGTGGTGGCTTGGCCGACACGCTAACGACACAGTGTGAAACGGGGGGAGGTGCGGGCTTTGCCCCCTCCCCCCGACTTTTACACCACCAGGTCTTGCTGCCACAGTCTTTTGCAACAGTCACCACCACACAAGGAGAAAACGTGAGCCAAGTTAACTACGACCTGTTTGTGTACAAGTCAGAAGAAGGCCTACAAGTTTGGTACGGCGACAGGATCTCCTGCCACGAAGAGCGGTACGCCGGCCCTTGGCCGGTTTTGGTTTGGTTTCTAGCAGAAGACTACTTAGACGGTAACGGCTGGGGACGTTCACGCTTTTTGCGATACGCAAAGGTTGTTGAAAGCTACTACTACGACGTGGGCAACGGACACCAAACACAAGCCGTTTTAGGCGAAGTCCCCTCTGAGGAGGCTTTTGTTTCGCTGGTTGAAGCTGGGTTCGAGCCGTGGGAGGAAGAAGCACCTCCAGAGGAACTGTAACCGTCTTTTTGACGGCGGGGTTTTGTCTGCCACAAGGTTTTGTTGCGGTTGTTTTTCCCACACACAAGGAGACGAAGGATGACTTTAGCGAACAGGCTTAACGAGCTCGGACTGGAACCACACTGCAAAGGCGGCAGTGTAACACTAACGCACGGTTACCCGTACAATCCGGCAGAAGAAGAAACGGTGGCCTTGGGAATTGTCGACGGCAGCGTCGAAGCACACCCAGAAGGAGCAGACCGTGGAGGCTACGTGCCGTACGTCTACACCGAAGACGAAGAAGCCTACTACTACGACGGTGAGTGGCAGGAGTGGTAGTTCGGAACGTGCCCCCGCCGCGTTTAACGGCGGGTTTTGTCTGCCACAAGGTTTTGTCAAGATTCTGTCACCACCAACGAGGAGAAAACGATGGTTCGCCCAGCGTACGCCGCAACCGAGACTAACAGTCAAAACACCGACGGGTTCTGCACCGCCCTGTACTTCGAAAGTGCTTGCTGCAGAGAAGAGATCGAAGAAGCCTTGAGGTACGTCAGAAGTCACCGCGCCGAGTTTCGCGACGCTCCACTTGTGGTAGACGCTGGCGACTTCGACCACCTAGAGCGGGCAACCGCACTCTCAGTCAAGGCTGGGTGGACCCGATACGAGTGTTACGGCTCTTGTTAACTAGCGGTGCCTCTGCTGCCACAGAATAACAAAGGAGAAAAAAGGATGAGAAATGCAGTCGAAGCGAGCGTCAGTAGAGCTAAGAAGCTTGGAGCAACATCAAACTTGTATATTGTGGAAGGATCTTTGACGGCTTATGCTGTCGGTAGCAAACAAAGTGGGCATGAAGCTTTTCTTGTTGCCACAAGGTCTTACGATCGACCAACAAGGACAGACTATTTACAAGATACTGGCTTGCCTATCGACACGCTATGGCCTCGTCCAAATGTCGATCGAGGTTGGGTAAGAGACGACTTGACTGGCTTGTGGCGAGCGCCCTGATCTTTCCACCCACAGGACTTTTCTGCCACAGTATAACAAAGGAGAAATAGTATGGAGGAGGCGGCTAACCAAGTAAGGCATGGAATATTGACGGAGGAACTACTTGGTGATAACTATCCTACTGCCACAAGTAAGCGTATTAACAGCTAAATTCTTTTCTGCCACAGTCAAACGTCCAACACACTACCAAGGAGACACAATGAGTAAAGTTTACGCAAAAATCGGATCCCACTACGACCAAGAAATCGCCGCCTGCGCAACATGGCTCATGGGCCAATTCATCGAAAACGAAGGAATAATCATCGACCAGGTCACAGAGCGAATCAACGAAACCAGAGACCAAGCCGAAATGGGCCAAGACGAAGTCACTAAATACTTTGCAGAATTCGCACGGCTCGGAATCTTAGCTGCACTCAACGCAGCCGGTCAACGTTTTATGGTTAAACAAGAGGACTAAACATGAAAACCAACCCCACAGAAATCGCTAAACTCACCAGCGAACACGACCAATACAAGTGCATGTGCATGGGATTCCTAGAATCTGCCTTCTCCACCGAAGAAGGACTGGAATTCCTCGAAGCCATGCAGAAAAGTATCGCCAACATGGAAAACGCGGGCAAAAAGATGGGCGAACAAAACCCCGATCTTGGTCTGATGATGATCACAACTAGCCGGTTCGCTTACATGGGTGTACTGGCAGCAATGGACGGATTGGCCACCAGGATTCAAGAAGAGGAAAATATTTAGCATGGCCATGGCAATCGGCTTCTTCGCAGCTTATGGTCTACTCCAAGTATTAAACAAACTAATTGGAGCACGAATCGGCAAAGGAATGCCAGCATTTTGGTACTGCGTATTAGCGGGAGCAGTGACTCATTTTATACTGAGCATCTAGATGGCCAAACGCAAACGCAAATGGCAAGACTATATTGATGAAAAAGCGCACATCATCGCAGCCGGGATTGACCAAATAATCCCTATCAGCGCCAGCTTCAGCCTCAAACGGCAACATCCAGATTCCACTCACGCCATCTTAGAAACAAAAGCCGACATCGCGGCACCCCAAATAATGGGTATATTCATCAACGACCACTACAAAAAAGGACTTAGATATATCTTAGTCCAGGATAAATTGTATAAGTTGGTCGCAAGACAACAAGGCACAGTCAAAATACCCGAAGCATGGACTGGTATGATATGCCTGGTCAAGGAAGAAGATCAAGAAAGCAGAGATTATATCATAGCCCTAGCCAAGAAGGTGGGTGTACACAAAATCTTGAACAACGGCAAAATCATCGAGCTATCGACTCACGCCACTGTTGACCAATGATTCCTATGTCAAACACGATGCAAAGCCACTGGCCGAAGATATACCCAACAACGCTCATGAAGAGACACAGTGTCAACCAAGAGATGAAGGTGTCCACCGCGTCAGGCTTGCGGGGTTGCCACTCCCAATCCTTTTCAACAATATAATCCAGTAGTTCTTGGAGCATCCTACCCCTCTATTTCTTTGGTGGTTTGCCGAAAGCCTTCTTCCAATTGGCTTCGTAAGTTTTATAATCTACCTTCTTAGGGCGAGGTGTATCGCCCTTCCCATTACTCATGTGGCACCTGCAAATAATTAGTTAAAGAACGAAAAACAGCCACCAAACCGCAACCAAAGTCAAGAAACCCTAACCAAACAAAAGAAGAAGTATTTCCGAAAGCCGCAAAGGCATAAAGACCCATCGACATGGCCAAAACACCCAAAGCCGCAGAAAACCACCAAGGAGCTCTCGAGAAAGATATACCCAGCGCGACAGGCCCAACAACCAAAAAGGAAAGAAATACTAAACTAGCAGCCAAGACAAGTGATTCCATAATTACCCCCAAACAGTAATATTCTTACTGCCTCGCATCGCTTTTGCCACAAAATCATTCAATTCAGGCAAGTGTTTGACTAAGTAATGTACTTTACGCCTATCAGACGGCTCTTCTATAGGAGGGTCGGCGTCTGTTGCCAACCAACGATACACCTCCCCATGAGCCACAAGTAACTTTAGACCGGCATACCAGCCATCGGTCACAACCGAGACAAAATCAACGGACGGATCTTGTATAGCTTTCTCGCTTAATGATATTATATGACTATATTCTTTACTTCCTAATTTAGAGAGCTCTGACTCATCGAAGCGCTTTAAAGAATCCATACCACTGACAATTACTACGCAGTTGTCATCTAGCCACCGATATACGGCGTTCACAAATGGTTCTTCTTGCATACTTGATATGAATTCAAAATCATAGTACAACGGATTATCCATAAGACCGATCCGATTATAACTCATTCCGATGGTATCCCAGAGATAATTATTCTCTGACCCAGATAATTTCTTCCAACCCATTTTCATTCCTAGCCACAACAAACAGGTAATCACTCAGCCTGTTCAAATACTGAATAATTCCCATATAATCTTTAGGCCAGAACTCCCGCGACAAACCGAAGATCCTACTGGTCGTATCCACAAACTCCCGCTCTGTACGACGGCAGACAGTCCTAGCTAGGTGCAAAGCAGAAGCAGCGGGGGTGCCACCTGGAAGAATAAAATTAGTCAAAGGCTTGTTTCTTGCGTCTGCAGAATCAATACTCTCTTCAAGCTTTAATATCTGAGATTGGATCCATTGCTCGTCAAGAGAAGCGCCGGCGAGAAGAGCACCTAACTCAAATAGATGTTTTTGCACTTCACTCAAGACGTGCCAGTGCGGTGACTCTTGAGGCACCTCGCGGCCATTATCCTCCCAAATGAGTGATAGGGCGAAACCAACGTGGGAGTTTAACTCATCGAGTAGGCCGATTAGGTTGATCCGATAGTCATTTTTTGCTACTTCTTTTTCGCGGTAGAGTGTCGTTAATCCTTGGTCGCCCTTCTTTGTGTAAATCTTCATTCAATGCGTCCTGTATTTGTGCGTAGTCCCAGTCTTCGAATAGGGCACGGAATATTGTGGCCATGCCTGTGTTGTACTGTGTCGCTTCGTATGCCACAAGTGAAACAGCGACGTAGCTAGAATATCCTTCGCTGTCTAATGTTTGAGCTAAGTGAGGCGTTTTTGTTAGCACTTTGCCTCTACTAATTAGTTCATCTGCCCAGTGTATCTCTGTCTGCTGGGGTATATTCGTGGTCATAAGGTAGGACTGCCCAAGTATCGGGGACCAGATTCAATTCCGCCCAGTCTTTTGCCGCTTGTTCGCTCCTAAAATTGCGCTTATACTTTACCTGGGTTAACTTGCCTTTGGTTGGCTCAGTGTATTTAATGAGGTATCTAGGCATGCATTTCTCTTTAGGTATCCTCGGACCCTGGACAAAGACTGAGTGTCCTTCCAAGACTTAGCTGCGCTTTGCAATACGTCTGTGCCACAATCTCCCAGATTGCACAGGAACATGGATTCGCCAGCGTAGAACAATTTGACCACACTACCTTCTGCTATTTTTGCAGCCATCAAGGACCGTTTGGTGATTGTGGCGTAGTGGTCCGCTGGTAATGCTTTAAGTTGGTATATCATGGCGTGTTTTATCTAATATAGCTTTTGTTGCTTGGAGGAGTGTTTCTTTTGCTTTGGTGTATTGCTTGGCTAGTAGCCAAAGCTGCACGTCGGTGTATAGGTGAGGATCTTCTGGAGGGCTACCGCCTAAATGGATGATCTCTAGCACCTTTTTTGGGGTCATTTGCTCGTGCATATGCGATTTCCAGGGTGGAAACGTTAATAGGTCCGTTGAATGGGTGGCTGTGAGAGCAAGATATCACCTTGTTTATTCGAGGTGATGAAAAAGCTGTCGGATATTTTTGGCCCACCATCAATGGTTCTGCGGTAAACGTTAACACGGTACTTTTCGTTGTACACATTATGTACCGTGGTGTCGTAATAATCTTTTGGTTTACCGAGTCGCTTCAATACTTCTGTTTTGATAGCGTATGCAGGGTCATTCTTTTTGGTCATCAAGCACCTAAAGTAAGAAAAAATTATTCCTACTTTATATTCGAGGGTGCTCTAAACCTTTTTAATGGTATTATATAAAAATGATAGACTTGCAAACTGAGTGATCTGGTGTCTCAGAGCACTCAGCAGCATTAGGATGGCAAGCCGCCTATCAGAGCTTTTCGGAATAATCCTAGCCTTCGTTCTGTGCAGGCATAAGCAGCCCAGATCGTTTCACCAATTCCACAGCTTGGGCTGCTAGTCGCACATCGCCACCGCAAGCGCGGACGAAATTGATAGCAGCCACTAAGTGAACGCCAGACACGATATCCAACGACAATGCTGGAGATTGCCTAGCGATCTGTAAAGTAGTGTTGGACCGTGGCTTACGCCTCTGCCGCCGACGTATACTGACGCCAGATGCCCGTCGGTGGTTGTAAAGAATCGTCGAAACCGTAGGAGCCGACACGTCTTGACCGTGCTTCTCCTTGATCTTAGCGCTGATCTGTTTAGGGCTTGTCACGCCTTCCGCGACGAGCGCCAAAACAGCAGCCTTTTTATTGAAATTGACCATAAGGCCTCCTATAAAAGTGACACTAATACTGTGTCACGAGCGTAAAAGAAAGTAAAATCACTGCTGCCACATACCACTTCGTTTAGATTCCAACGCGCCCTCAAGAGAGATCGTGTGGGATGGACCAGCTTTGTTAATATCACCATAAATGTGGACGTTGAGTTTGCCCCCAAAGTACTCAATGTAAATCGGGGATCCCTCGCCGTCTTCAGACTCGTTATCACCATATCCCTGCGGCATAATCTCTAACCCATGCTGTGTCTGTCGGATAACGACCTTCAATGAGCCGTTATCCGTAGGAATACTGTAAAAACCTGTAATTTCGGTCATAAACCCTCCATAATTCTATTAACAATATTCGCAAGAGACTTGCTCACGATAACTAACTCACCTTTAGGGGTACAAACTACTTCTGGTAAACGGTCCATGTCGGTGATCTTGTTATACTCCTCTACGATTTGAGTAATTTGATCAGCAGTATAACCTGCTTTAGCCAAGTTATCTTCCATAGACTCGATCTGAACATACTTATCCATAATTCTACTCTTTGTCCTTCTTCTTTTTGCGCTTGCCAACAGATCGATAGCGATCCATGTCCTCAGAGCTAGGCTTAGCGCGGCCTTCACCGAGAGGATTAACGCGATCGCTCTTGATACCAGGCACGTTGATAGGCAAACCGCGCATACCAGCTTTGAGAGCGGCCAATGCTCGTGCCTGTCTATTGGTGGCGCGATCGTGCTCTACCACTTCTGCTGGCGAAAGATTAGACACATCGACACTCAGAAGGCGAGCCGTACTGCGTCGCGATTTCTTCACGCCGTTGTCGAACGCTCGCTGATTGTACTTCGACGCATCAGAATCTGTCAGAACGTGGATGTTGCACTTACGGCAAACCACAGTATAAACCTTGCCTCTACCAGCCAAGGCATTGGCAAGCTGCTGAGCAGCTCGCATCTGATGGAATCGATAAAGCTCGACGTCATCCTTACGGTTCACGCCGCAAAGTAGTTCGATCTGCTCCTGCAGAATCACATTGCCCTTTTCCATTTCGGAGATGTTAAAAAGAGCTTCAAAATTGTATTTCATGAGTAATACCCTTAAACGAAAAAGCCGCCCCCCCCCAACGAGGAGGGGCGGCAGCTATTAATGCGGATCAAGAAGCCAAAGTGGCCTTTTCGACGGCGAATCGACCATGGCGTGGCCGCCAGTCGCCAACACCAACCAAGTTCCCAGTATCGCGGACAGCCTGCTCCAACTGAACGTAATTAATCTGCTCGTCGTCGAAAGCCACCGAGAAAGTAGCCTTCCAGTTGCGGAAGATCGGGCGGGTCCGAGGCACCATCTTGTCCCCAACACGCGCCGGTTTACGGAAGACGTACTTCTTAGTGTCCTTGTAAAGTTCGCCAATGTCCTTAGGAACCTTGACTCCGATGTCAAGCACGGCATGCTGCTCGACGAAAATGGCAGACTTAAAAGTCGAACCGAGGCGAGACTTTTTAGCACCGTTGATCAGAGCAGCCTCAAGAACAGTGTCAGGCAGAATCAACTGGCCTTCATCGTCCATGTAGAGGCCGGAATGCCACTCGATGCGCGCCAACTCCTCTTGGTCAGCCTCCGTGCGCTTCTTGCTAGGCTTAGCGGTAATCTCCTTAATCTGCTTAGCAAAAGGGTTGGTGGGATCGGCGCTCTGGCCGTTTTTCATGAGAAGAGGAACAGTTCCGACGATCTCGAACGTGGCAACTCGTTGTGCCATAATATAGTATCCTTTATAAAAAACCAAACCGAACCAAAAATCGACCACAGCGGTCGTACAAGATATTGTGTCAAGCCTCAATGAACCAGTTAAATGTAATCACTCAAATCGCGTAATACAGAAACGCCCCAAGGTAAAAACCAAGGGGCGTAGAAAAAGTCGCCAGATCAGACTACCGACGGAAAATCCGACGCAAAACACCACGACGAGATCCGCCATAAGACTGACCCCCACCGCAAGAATCGCAACCGGACATATTATCCACAGTAGCAACACCACCAGACGGCGCAGACCCACCATCCATCGAAGTATAGACAACCGGCACACCGTCAGAAGAATTAACAATCTCTTGATTGTAAACTACACCCTGGTTGTATGAACCGCCACCGCCACTGCGGCCAACACAAACACCACCTACACAAGCAATGTCAGTGATCTGCCCAGACTGAATCAAACGACGATGCGGAGGGGAGTTCATCCACCAACGCATAGCGTCAGCCTGAGTCGCTGTGCCAGAAGACCGATAAATTACTTCTGCCCCGCCCCAAGACCGATCGTGACGGAAAAAACCGCCGCGATTCATACGAGCAGCATAATCCTGCGCGCTAGACTGAGCAAAAGCTGAAGTAGCCAACAAACCAAACAAAAAACACAAAGCAAGAATAAAACTCTTCATACTGCATCCTTTCAAGATAGTAAACAAAAACACCATATATCAACTAGCCTAAGCTAGATTATTTTCCACACCTTCATACTGATCAGCATAAGGACTAGACAGATCCAACAAATCCAAATTGCCATTCGGGTCAGGCAAAATAATACGCAAAACATCACGACCACTCTCTGTGGCACTGACAAGCTTTACGATTAATTTATCTGTATTAAAACCGCTGTCCAAAACCACCTTACCCTCAGCAAGCATGACTCGATCGCCACTGGAGAATTTATGGCCGTCGACCACCAATTTAGCAACTTGAGTAATGTAAGCGTGAGCTTCACCAACGCCCATTGGGGCTACAACCTGTAAATCCAAATGCCCAATATTATCTAACCCATGAGTATGAATATTGTCTCCAAATGGAGTACTGGGATCGCCGAACACAGCATGAACATAATATCCATACTGCTGTAGCGCACTATTTTCTTTTGCAAGCACCTTCTCGATTCTACTCGCTTTGCCATCTTCCACATCAAGCATTGATTTGAACCGCTCTAGTAATTCCTCACGTGTAACTCCCAACTGTAACCATTTTTCGACTAGATTTTTCGCTTCGTCAATAATAGCTCTCTTGTTATCAGCGATACAGTACTCGCAGTCGCAGGGCTCGCCTTCGTCCTCGACCTCGTCCTCGTCCTCTAAAATAGCAGAAGCGAAACCAGCATCCTTGCATTTCGCTGAAAATTCAAAAGCGTCAGAATCACTATTGAATTCAAACTCCAAATCTCTAGACCCAAAGCCAGAGCCACCACCGACTTCCCTTCCGCCCATAAGTTCAGCCATTTCGTTTAATTTGGCGTCGATGATAGGGTCTGTACCCATTGAACCTTCAATATAATAGCTGACATAAACATTCATCGCCGACTCCTATAACACCGTAACCACAACATTGCTGACCTGAACCGCAAAATCCGAAGCCCTCAAAATCAACTCAGTAGCCAAAGCTTTCTGCAACGCCGCCTTGAGATCCTGTGGCACTTCCGAATCGACAGTAAAACTGACCGTCACCACGCCACTCGCCATAAACACTCCATTACGTAAACAAAACAGCTTTCTTTGCAGCAACAGGATAATACCATTCGATACAATCGAAGCCACGTCCACTAGTATAGTGGCCCTTATACCCCGCAGCTTTAATAGAATTATACAAATCGTCCACGTTTTTGCTTGCATCCAGCCATTTCTGCACCAAATTATCAGGATCAGCAGGGATATTATATATATCGTCCGCCGACACCTCTACTTCGTACACGAACATGCCAACATCACGTTTACGTTCATTGGGATCTAAATAAAGAAATACCCTCGGAGTATCTCCCTTAGCAGATCTAATGGCATAATCCTCAGGCTCTGGTCCAGGCTGTGCCAAAATCTGTTCGTCTACGTCAGGTCCAATGTAGTACAATTCTACTTTACCGTCATCAACAAAATCGCTAATGTCTTCGCCGATCACGTGCCTTCTCTGTAAAAACACCAAGCTGCTCTGCGAGAGTGCAGTGAAGCACTTCTTGAGATCTAACATATTGCACCATAAGCTTAATTGTACAAAGGATTGCGAAGCTCTGCCATCAAATCATCAGCCGTGGTAATACCATCGGCCACGTCATTGAAATGAAAGAACGCCTCGGCCTCGGGATATAAGATAGCGTACTCATCTCCCCCATCAAACGGTGTAATATCGATTACTGTAACAGCTTTTTCGACTTTTGCAGCTAAATCCCGTCCATCGTATTTCTCTAAAAGTTCGATGTAAGCTGACTTGTCGACTTCAGCTAAGCAGATATCTCTATTCCTAGCGTAATAGTGCAATTTCATGGGTTTCCTCATAGTACAACTTGGGTAAAAAACTCTGTCAACGCGAGCCGACAAGAATCCGAATCATTAACATCAGCAAGACGGCGATGCTGACCATCACAATCAACAAGATAGAAGTAATCGTCATCTGCAGTGAACCTTTCACAAATAGTGACACGCTTACCAGAAGCGGTTTTGTAAAGAACTACCACACGCAAATACCACTCGCCGCGATAACACTGCAGGCGGTTAGATGCGGCCATAAAAGAGAACTGGCCGGCAACATCAGGCTCTGGCCAACCTGTTGATTCGATGTCGGCCAGAACGTTGCCCTCGACCTTCCAAGCAGTAATACTCATCTTCGTTTTAGCACCTGTGTGATAAAGCGACCGAGGATGCCCACAGAGCTAGCAACGTCTTTCAAGATCACGAAGCGACCATCCCCATACATCGCTATACCGTCACGCTGTGAATATGCATTACAAACTCCGATACCGTAGATCTCCACTCCTTTTTTCCGGTAAGTTGAGGTCACTTGCAGCATATGATCCATTGCTGACTTACCGCCATAACCTTTAGCAGCAGGTTGCCCATCGCTGATCACAAACAAGTAACGCTGCTGGTCTGCGTAATCGGCTATCATGAAGTTAGCCATATGCAGTGTGGCAAAGGAGTCCAGATTGTTGCGTCGGCCCTCTAGCTGCATCAGTGAGGCGTAATCATTCTTTCGCGGCGAGATGTATTCTCGCATAGCAACTCCTTCCGTTTCACAGGTGTTAGCTGTGTGGCCGTATATCGACAGCGACACTCCAGACACACCTTTCAATGCTTCCGCCAAGATGATAGCAGCTCTTTGAGCCTCTTTTATAGATAGTCCAGACATTGACCCGCTCTCGTCGACCAACAAGCCGAAAGCATACTGCTTTAAAGCTTTCACGTCCGTCCGCATCATCAAGCGGTCATCATTCAACATTAACTTGTGCAGATTGTTTTCATCGATGTCGCCTGTGCGATAACCATAAGAAGTCATCTTGTCCAGATTCTCTCGTAGCAAAAACCGCGTCCTCAAGGCGTTGATGATTGGTCTATTGCTTTGCACAATTTGCCTGTAGCTTTCCAGCTGTTGACGGCTACTTGCTTCTAGTGGAACCAACTTGAAACTGCGGTCCAAATCGCCGAGACTATCTGGGATATTAAGCCTAGGCGAATCTTCCATTGGCCGTTCAGCTTCTTGGTGTGATAATTCAACGTCAACAGTATTTGATACTGCTTCGCCGAACATTGACTTATCAAAAAGCTTAGGAGATGGTGTGGGGCTTGGCTTAGGCGATCCTTTAGGTGGTTTCGGTGTCTTTTTGCTGACAACCTTAGAAATTTCTACGACCAATTCGTAGCAGGCATCGAATCGATCTTCTGCTGGGATTGGATTCTGCAGAGCCGCGATAGCTAACTCCACACACTCTTTATATTCTGGAGGCGCAAGAACTAAGTCGTTCGTATTGAGCAGATTCCAAGCGATTATCGTCACAGCCACCGATAGTTCAGGCGGTCTGGTAGCAGCGTCATCAACGTATGCTTGCAACACCGATTTGGTCACAGAGGACCGCTCCGCGTCTTTGTAGAGATATGGGCTAAATCCAGCCCAATTCTGCATGATATGAAGCCTAGCGATTGAGGTCTCCATGCCTTCCCACAGGGTGAGGGCTGCTTCTAATCGCTGATAGAGTATGTCGTTAGATGCCCCATATCTAGCGATTTTAGGGTGGCAACACTCTCCGTAAATAAGCCCACTACGACACAAGCATTGCTTTTTCTTAGGGCTGAGACTTCGTTTCGAAGCCGCTGCTACGGCCCGCCCGATTTTGGACCGGAGTAACGAATTTGGGTGGACAGTTTCGCGGAGAGCACTGGCAAGATAGACTTTCCCCGTCAGTGCATCGATCATTTCATCCGTCGCAGCTGATGCTCCGGACTCGATAACATCATCCGGTGATAGATAAATAATTCTATTTTTGGGGTCGATATCATTTTGGTTATCGCCGTTAGACCATTTGACGATATTCTGGCAAGAGAGGTCTGCGTTGATTAGGTTAGCACTATTCTGCAGCTGGTTTAGCAGATCCTGATAACCGTCTTCCTTTTTGCGGCCAGTCAGACCAAAGCCATAATCATAGCCATTGATTTTGCTGCGCCAAGAGCGAGAGCCACTTGAGGTATTATAGTTGTAGCTGCGGTAGTCGTAATCGTAGTCTCGCCACCACCAGGTGTTCTTTTTCTTTGGCTTTGCTGGTGTCCAAACGTCATCATCGTCGAGTTCTTCGTGGAATCCCATGATTTCTCCTTTTAAGTGGTGATAATAACGTGTGGCAGGACACTATACCCAAGTAAAGGGAGGGGCCACCACCCCTCCCTTCTAGGTCGTTTACATATCGTCGTCATCGAAATCGTCATCGTCATCGTCATCGTAGCCTTCCTCCTCTTCTGGAATCGAAGCAAGCGATGGAGGAGTAGTGCCCATTAAAGTATCAGCCGCATCAGTCTTGGCATCCTTCACAATTTCAGCCCCGAACTTACCCTGAATCAGCTGCAAGACCGTAGCCCTCTCGCTGCTAGTCCCGCCCTCCGCCGAGAACAAGTTAGACATCGTAAAAGTCAGGGTCTCAGCCCCATCGATAACGTAATCCTCAGCACATGCAATCAGCTGCCGCGTCGAGAAACCCTCAGAAAAAGTACTATTAATACCAGTACTCTTCGCGCGAATCTGATTGGCGATATTAACCAGATCTTTAGCAGGCTTCTCCTTGATACCGGTTCGCTTTACCAAAAGCTCGACCTCTTTGTCGGCAGGAAGATAGGTAACCTCTACCGTTCGCTGCCCCAATCGGTCTCGCATCGCAACGTCTGTCGTCGTTGTGCCAGTGTAAGCCGCACCTTCATTCATCGTCGAGAAAAACACCACGTTTGGACCGACCGTGATACAACCGCCCTTCTCTTCGAAGTAGGTGAAACCGCGTCCATCGAGAAGAGGATAAAGCGTGTTGAAAATAGTAGGGTGAACGCGATTAGCCTCATCGAGAAGAATCACGCAGTTGCCCTTCGAAATCACTTTGTCAAACTGACTTGTGTGCCAAACAATCTTACCGTCCTCGATCGTTTTGTACCCAAACCAATCTCTGGCTTCTCGTAAATTGGCACAGTCCATAATCAGTATCTGCTTGCCTGTCCTTGCGGCGTACTGCATCGCGGTTTCGGTTTTGCCGGCTCCGTGTGGGCCGCGTAAAAGCACCTTTTGGGTGCTTTTTTTGCTCAGAATGCTTACGCGGCGGAAGAGTGACTCGATGTCCGAAGTGATGAAGAAGGTGGGGTCGATGCTAGGGACGAACGCGCCGTTAGCAGCGTTGATTTGGTTAGTGCTTAATGATTCTGATACTCTCTCTTCTGGGGCTGGCCGTTTGGCCTCGAAAGTCTCCGCTGCTGCCTTCGAAACGATTCCGTAGGTAGAGGCTACTTTAGCATTCATCTTCTTGGTGCTGGACATATTGTCTCCGGTTAATGAAGTTCTGAACTATACTATATTGTGGCAGACGCAAATTGCTCGGTAAAATCTCGAGCTTAGTATTAGATCTGCCAATTCGGGTAAGAGATGTGTGGCAGAGGATATATTATAAGTAAAGTGCCCGATTACGTCGGGCGGCGGCTAGCTCTCACGGCGAAAGGTTAAGCACTTGGTGGACAAGCGCCAAGGAGCGCCGTTTTACCAGCTTGCGAGAGTTATTCCAAAGCGTGAGGTTATGCAGCCTCACGCTCAGATGAACGAGCCACTACTCGCTGGGCTAAGGAGGATTATTCTAAATCGATCCATTCCTCGAAAGTATCACCATTTTCATCCCTGACTAGTTCCCAAGGACTTTCATATGGAGGATTTTCTGGATCATGAGGAAACGGCAAACCATTCGCATCTGCTTTCTCTCCTGGGTACCATTCGACCCAGTAAGCAATCGCGATATTCCTTGAAGCCCAGTTTTCAGCTGCTAATCTTTCATGTTGCTCAATACTTATAGCAGCGTAGTCATCAATCTTATCCGTTATTTCGCCACGAAATACATAATGGGTTTTATCTTCAGAGAGCACATATACAAAATGACGTTCTGCTTCTCCTGCAGCCTCTCGGTCTCTAGCTTCGTTTGGGGTGGTAGGAGGATTAATTGGATTTTCTATAATCACATTATGCCCGCTATATAATACTTTTGATGATTAGGATGCTACATTAGCAATCCTTAAATTTTAAAAGTCTTGTAATCAATGGGGAAGGCGGGAGTCGAACCCGCACGGGATAACTCCCAAGTGATTTTAAGTCACTAGCGTCTGCCATTCCGCCACATCCCCAAAAAGCTTTACTGATCTACTGCAGCAGGTTTGGCCTCGATGATTTCAGCTTCACCTTCCGTAATCAAAATACTATCACCTTCATCTAGCATAATAGTATTGGGAGTGGGTGGTTTTGAATAATAGGTCAAATAAAAATCATAAAAACCACGAGAAAAGTTCATAAAACTGATGAAAAACATCAAATACAAAAACGACCTAATAAATTTTAGCTGCTGCTCGACTTTGTTGTCTGTTTCCATGCGTTTGAGTATGCTCTTTTCGTAAAGTCTAGGAAGACCAGTAGTAGGACGAGACTGATAAGTCCACGTGCTATTGTTAAACTTAAATTCAGCGATATCAGCGTGTGACTCTTCCCTGACAATAGGCTCACAAATGTAATCGACTTCATTGTCAATGGAAGTTACACTGAGATCAATAAGAATAGGGATTTCAGTTTTAGTAATACAAACAACGTGGTTTTCCATTCTTTCGGTTTTATCATAATGATTTTCGATAAAACCCGGGTAACCAACTAAGTACACGCCAGGTGGATCCTTGCGTAAAACCATCAAGCTACATTCGACCAACTCGGATTCAATGCCTTCTTTGTACAACAACTTGAGAATGATATCACTCATGCTCAGGCATTGCCCAAAACCTCTAGCTATTAAGCCAGAATGCTTCACTTGATGGATTATCCCCAACGTTTTTTGGTAATACCCAGTTTCTTTAGCTGTTTGAACGTTCATTAATTGCCTTTTTTAAAGTGCCGTCTCTCCGGCTGTGTCCCCGCTCGGCATAACCCGATTACCCTCTCTCCAAACTAATTTTATATAGTTGGGTCCTAGAGGCACAGGAGTAACCACTTCACCGGACTTTGCATGCCATAACCCCACAATCGAGATCTTGGCTACCGGTAGCAGGTTTCGCTTATGCAGTGGTTCAGGTAGGAATTACACCTACTTGCAATTTTACTGAGCGGAAGTTATCCAACTCGCACGGAGATTTCTGCTAGACGCTCCGAACGCTAACGTGTCATTGTCCACGCCGCTGAACCAAAACAAAAATAGGGTGGCTTTCGCCTCATAACGATTATTCCCTGAACCATGCGTCACACGAAAACTCGGTTTAACGAGTACTAGTACTCTCGTTGCCTTTCTTCGTCCCCCGCCCCTGTATACCGAGACGGAATTTAGGTTAGGCCCAGATCAAAATCTCCCCCAAGTGCTGATCGTAGGAGTCGAACCTACTGCGGGGAATGACCCTATACGGCTCATGAAACCGTCGCCACCCTTATCAGCAAAAGCTCGCCGTTAAATTTCACCATGAATCCCCAACGGCGAACAGGAGTACACAGCGTCTCGGATTTTATCCAGACTTTGTCCCCCGAGCGAAACAAAATCTGGCCCACCGCTAGCTCGGCTCCGCGTTAGCTACTACGCATCACCTTTAAGTGGAAATTACGCAGCTCATCGCTGCCGCACTAAGCCTAAAACCCTATTTATACTCGCTTAGTCGAGTGCAAAAACCTGTGGCAACCAGAAAAACACAGTAAAACTACTACTGCAAACGCCGCCACAGAGTTTTGTGGTACAAATCCATAGCATCCAACTGAACCTCCATCAACACCTGAGCATACTCCGTTAATTGCAAAAACGCATCAGAATCGATAAAATCTCCCAATGCATCCCGCCTAGCATTCAGTTCAGCCAACTCAACCCGAGCTCTCTCCTCCCAACCCTCTGTCATCGCTTCCTCGTCTTATCGTACTTACAAATCTCAACAAAACCATCAAACAACGCCAAAAACAAACCGCGCCCAAACAAAAACGCGATATACAACACCGAAACAGTAAAAACAATCCCACCAATCGTACTATCCACACTACCTCCGAACGAATATGCTAATGTGGCACTGAATCGACCCATGATTAAATAACAAAAACTCGATGGATACTACTCCGCCGCAGGCCACCCCAATCAATATCAAAATACGATTTAATCTTACCCAAAGCACATTGGAACTTATCAATATCAACCAAAGAAGGTTTGATAACCACAAACCCCTTATCCCTGATTCTAAAATTCTTAAAAGTATCACGGATCATATCATAATATTCATTGTCGGAAGAATAACCATAGTCATCTTTAGTATTATACGGTGGACAAGTGATCAAGCCATCACATTCAAATGCGTCCATATGACTGCTGTCGGCTCTCTTGCAAGTTGCTTGCAACTCGAGATCAGATATTATAAGCAGATTGGCGTTAACAGTCAACCAATTAATATCAAAACCGTGATAGATTTTTCCAGCAGCGGTTACTCCCAGCATTCTATTGCCGTAGCCAGCAAACGGATCAGCAATTTGTGAACCAGTTATTTTTAAGGCTAAATTTTTAGCCAAAATATCGGAAAAAGCGGACGGAACATAGTCGAATAATAAAAAATACCGACGTAGATCAGTAGGCTTTAGACTAGAGTATTTGAGCCTATTTTTTATTATTTTATCACGATTGTTAGCCCAACATTCTACTGCGTTAAGATTATGTGTGGATGTTTTCTGGTACCAACGATAAGAATGATACCAATTTACCAATTCATTACAAATATATCCAGTCTTGCCCTTGGTTTTAACAAGCTGGCTATATTCTTTTACGAACGCCCGCCGATCATATAGGAATTTGAATGGACTTATATCCTCAAACAATTCCGATATATAATAGGCGTGTTGCTCAAAAAATTCTTGCGTGGGACTTTTAGATGCTGCCCATCCGACAACATAATGTTTATAGTTTAATTCAGCAAGCAATTCTGTTTTACGCCTGTCTCTTTCGACTGTCGATTTATAATGATCATGGAAATCATTGTAGTGCCATGATCCATGATATTCTATCGCTAAGTCTTCATATAAATAATCTATCTCAAGACCACTTAGCAATTCTCTGTCATTAGCTTTAAAGCCGTTAGGTAATAATGAACCGAAATGATCTTCCGTCGCGCTTTTTTGCCTAGAAGTAAGACTATTATAGGCTCCGCGACGGCATTGCTCAATGGTGGGCTTTGGGACATGAACCCTACAGGTGCTACAACTTTTACTATTAACTGAAACGGTGGTAAACGCTTTGCCGCATTTGCATATACGATGATAGATGCCATTTATTCTTTGGGCATCTTTGAGGCCCTTATTGGCTATGGCTTCTTTCGCTTCTCTAGATAGTTCTCTAGCTTGCTTGCATTTGGGCGAACCACAAGTCTTTGGTGACTTTTTCCTTGCTCTAGTGATGAATGATTTGCCGCATTTACATATGAGAGTTACTTGCCCTATCCGACACTCTCTTGAGCAATACTTTTTACCACTAGATGGTGGTGAATTTATAGGCTTGTTGCATCTTTCACAATTTATCATGCATTATATTTACTTCAAATAGGCCCGGAGGGAATCGAACCCCCGACCAAGGAATTCGAATCCAGAGTATGATGTAAGTTTTCTACATTAAGTACGGCAGGGTGGAATCGAACCACCGACCACAACTTTATAAGAATTGCGCTCTAACCACTGAGCTACTGCCGCAAAAACAGTGGTTGCAACCCTAATGCATTACCGCCTATCGCCGAAGCGATCGAACACTTAGGATAATGTTGTGGACTCCGATAATAGCTGTTGTCTAAATTCAGATACCTTGAATTTAATTGTTTTATTTAATTCTTTAATGACCAAAATGTCAATATAGCCTTCATGGATTTCACCATGGCAATTATGGCAGACTAGAACACATTTTTCTACCTCTAGTAGTATTTTATCCCAAGATAGCTGAAATCCTCTAGTGCATAGCCCCATCTCTTTGTCGGACAAATGGTGAAATGCTAAATTCCTCATTATTTTGTCATATCCGCATATTTGACAAGCTCCTCCCAATGATATTATCAATGATCTTTTTTTTGCTTCTCGCCTGACACGTACTTTGTCTACGCCATGCTTTTCTTTGTAAGTTCTGTAAGCTATGCGAGCTTCATGCGCGCGTTTTGTGTTTCTAGTTCTATCTGCCTGCCGTGCTTGGCCAAAAGGTAAGCAAGACAGGCATTTAGTCCTATTTTTCAAATTACGAGCCTTACCCTCGATCCTTATAGATCTTGGTATGGGATGTCCACAAGCGCAAGTCTTCATGTAGCTTCTCCTAGAGTTATATTTGACTCTAACCGCTGAGCTACAGGCCCCCAGAGTCAATCATTAACAACAGTAAGAGACAACCTCCCACACCGAAAAACCCAACCCGCAACATCACCATCCGGACCACGATCAATCCGAGAAAGCACAAACAACCCACCATCAACAGTAAGCGAAGGAGACACAAAACCAGGCCCCCAACCAAGCTCACTAGCCTCCAATACGGCCCGACCATCCACAAAATCGATTTTACTAAGTACACCCAACATAAAACTCCTCCATATTAGAAGCAGCACAAAACCTTGTGGCAAGAGTGAACACAAAATAAAATTAGTTAGCCTCTACTCCCCAGTCATCTTCTGTTCTGGTGCCTTCATACTTGCGGATATAGAATATGGTTTTCGGAGTGATAGTAACCATCCTATTACAGCACAAAGTCACCACCGTAACAGAATTGCGATAGGTTTCAGCGTTACCAGTAGCATACCCTGGGACACTTATTTCTTTGTTACAGTGTGGACATTTACTCGACGTCATCGAAAGTTACTCCTTTATTCTCGCATAGCAACTCCATTCGTTTCGCTGGTGTAAGCTCGTCCCAATCTTCGGGAAACTCGCTGACATGGCGTACTTGCTTAACGGTAAGCGACTTCCGCTGAAGATAATCACCCCCAAAAGAATCAGCGTAGTCGGTTGGTACGGTATCAAGCACAGGATCGCTTACAGCCTGCGCCCAATAAATATGATACTCCTCAAGATATTGGCCACTACCAACTTTTTCAAATGCGAAGCCCCTGTCACCCAAAATCTTCATAACTTGATCGGCGATACCGAATTTTGACTCTATGTTACAGACGACATGATCATGCCCAATAGCTGCAGCGTTGTAAATTCTCTTCGAAACATCTTCTAGCGCTTCTTGGGCTTTTGTAGATCTGAAATCAAGCATCAGTTTTTTTGCGTCTGCGGCTGTCATAATCAGAGCTTGTTGAATGTAGTCTAATGGTTTTTCGTCGAATTGTGTCATATTGAGTACCTTTCCTAGATTATCCTGCACGTTACAGACGCTCAAAAGCATCTACCACTTGATTGATATTATCCACACTAAAACCAAACGTCTTCATTGCCGCAACAAGCCGCGCAACGCTCCAACCAAGCTCAAGCGCTTCTTCAGCGCACTCTACTGGAGAATAATTCCAATTCCAGTTTTTACACACGCGATTCTCGGCTTCGCGCTGTTCTTGCTCTTGGCAGTGAACGCATTTGTGTGGATTGCCGTGGAAAAGACTTTCGCAAAAACACTGAGCCATTTTACTCGATGTCATCGTGAACTATCCCTCAGCTTTATCAGAAACGTCATTGATATCGTTACGCACGTTTTCACTCATAGTAAAGAGAATATCAGACATCAGCTGAAAGATCAACTCCACATCTTCCACCGTCGGGTCCTCAGGCTCACCCATCCAATGGTCCCACACATATTCCGCAAGAGCGGGAATATACCTCGAACGCAGGTCAGACATATCTTTAACATCAGGGCACGTTGCCCCAAGCAGAGCATGATCAGCGACCCTTGGCCCTGTACCCAGAACCTGCTTGAAGCAGAGATGCACAACATTGTTTAGCTCATTTGCTGTTGGCTTATGCGTCTCTGGCACCGCCGATTCCTTTACCTCAGGACGCACGGAAGCTACCCACTCGCGCCATTCTTGACCGTAACTCATTCTACACCCCTATAAAAACCTTACCTTGCCGGACCATACCGAACCACACCGGACCTGACCGGACCTTACCGGACCACGAACAATAAACTGTGGCAAAGAAGATCAACTCTGTAAATGATGCTGCCGGCCAAAATCGGGATGTTTGATCCAAGCTGTAACCTTCTCTGGCGAACCCCAGCATTGACCAGGCAATTCATTGTAGACGAACATTACAATGTCGCGGAGCGCAGCCGCTGATTCCTTATCGGCTCGAGCAAAGGCCTCAAATAGATTGTTAGAGAGAACTGCTGTCAGAAAGTGACCAACGCGGTGTTCTTGATTAGCCCAAACCACCAACCCAATTAACAAATTTTCGGGAATCTTATCTTTGTAGTTGTTGAGATTGTAATTTTCGATATCTTTCGCTGTAAACATTTCGCTCTCCTTGTGACTGTTGATCGTGACGCTCATCTGTGGCAGGAAAGGCAAATTTTGTAAAAAACCCATACCATACCTTACCGAACCGTGCCGCACCTTACCTAACCTCACCACACCACACCTGACCAAGCCTCACCTTTTTTGGAGTGTGATAAATAACCATACCAGACCTTACCCTGCCTAACCCTACCTGACCACGCCACACCTCACCTTGCAACAAAAAGGGCGGGCAACAACCGAAGCCGCCACCCGCCCAAAAGCTCCCCCAATGAAACTAATTAGCCGAAGGCTCGCTACCAGTCACGCCAGACTTCAAAGTAGCATCAACATGAAAATCCTTAAAATCAACAAACCGCTCCCGAGTATTCTCCATATCATACTCACCACTAATCATCCCACCAACCCAACCCTGCAGCGTCCGAGCAGTACTAGGGTTCGAATAATGAGTAGCAACCTCAGTAGCGAAATTAATCAAGTCATACACAGTACAACGAACAGGCAACGTCCGCTGACGCTTAGAAGACAAAGCATCAATATTCGCCACACCATACAAATTCGTCGGACCACCAGTCATCGCATCAAAAGCACGAAACACAGGAGCACCCAACACAGCACTATCACCAAGCACCGGAGCAGCAGACCGCTCACTAGCACCCAACCACTTAGCCAAATTAGTACCCTTCATCTGCCGACCACCAAAATCATCGATCCCCCGAGCAGCATGGCCCTTCAACAGCAAACTCAACAAATCCATCGACTCATGCACACTCGCCCAAGACGACTGAGCAGACTCAACCCGATCACGAAGAGCAGCATAACCCTCCTCATTGCCAAACGACTCCAGCACCCGCACAATAGCAGGGCTAATATCATCATTGCCCTTACCCAAAGCCAAACTCGAACGGAAAGCACGAGACATAGCCACCATACCATTGCTGCAAACCATCCGCAACAATGACAAGTAAACATTCGGCAAACCGTAACCATCAACCGGAGTGCTCAACACAAACCGCGACTGGAAAGCATCCCCACCAATCTCAGCACTACCCGCACCACTACGCGGAGTATGAGTAGACTCGACCAAGCCATTAGCATAGGTCACGTTCTCACCACCATAGCGGCCCACCAACTCAAACAATTCATCATAAGACACCAAAGGCTTATTCGGATTCGACACAGCCAACAACCGATTACCCTTGCTGCCACGCTCAATGCACAGCCGCATCCGATCATTCGCAGACTTATCACTAATCCGATTAAACACTTCCGTATAATCAAAGTACTTGAAAAACGCAGAATTAAAGCCATAACGACTGAACAAACTGTTCCAAAACCGATTCGAAGCAGGGATCTCCTCGTCCTGCACCAGCAAATGCTTCACACGATTCTTACCAGTCTTCTTATCCTTCTCAGTCACAACCTGTAGGTCCTTAACTGGAAGGTAGGAGTACTCAAAGCTGATATCATCATCAGCCATAACGGTCAGATCCTTAGCAGGAGCCTGAGAAGTAGAAACAGCAGTAGTAGTCATAACACCCTCATAACAAGAAAGAAGATCCAAAACCACCCAACCTGTGGCAACTATAGGGGAGACTGTTAAATACCTCCCCCATAATCCTTCAATACGTAAAACAAACCTCCCCCATAATATAAGCAGGTGGGCCGGCACCAGGATATACCCAACACCGACCCACCCATAGGGGTATCAAACACGCGGCAAACGCCGCTTCTTCTGTAACCTATCGGTCAAAAACTTCGGCAACGAGACCTCAACCGTCGCAATCGCCATTCGGGCCTGCTGAGTAATCTCCTCAATAAAAGGATTCACCTGCAACGACGCCCAAGCATTACTCTGCCAGAGATATTGTAACCTTGGCATCGCGGTCTTGATGAAAGGCCAACGAGTATCGGAAGACTGCACAATATTCTTCACAGGCAAATCAGGATGCTTCCTGAAAGCCCGACCGCCCATCTGCATCGTCGGACCCTTACCAGAATCCCGCACCCAAGCGGTCTTCAAACTCGGTTCATCGAAGCCCTCCGTCAACTTCATGCAATTAATCAAGCACGTAATCTCACCAGAGCGAAATCGCTCAAGCTGCTGATCGACTTCGGAGTCACCGGTCACGACCTCAGACACAACACCACGCTCACGAAGAATCTGCTGCAGCCGAAAACACTGCTCCAGATTCACAAAGTAGAAAATCGACTTACCCCACTTATCCGGCTCAGCACAATAAAAATTGGCCACAGTCTGAGGGTCCCACTTCGGGATAGTATAGTGGTCGAACTTGCTAAGGTACCCATCCTGAATCAACTGGTGAATACCCGCGTCCTTAATGACCTTGTCGAAACACAGCTTCATCCTGTCAGTGCGGAAAGGCGTCGCTGTTAGGCCTAACACCATCGCAGGGTCAATGACGTTGTGTAGATGGGCCATTGAACTAGCGGCGTCATGCTGTGCTTCATCAACTACCATCAGGATCTTGCGGCCAGCACGGCTAGCTCTAATCAGTTCGACTGGTCTCTTGTCGAACATTGAGACGTAGTGAATGTTGCGGACCTTAATACCTTTAGTGTCGTTTTCACGCTGAGCCTGTGCCAATAAATTGCGGCGCATTGCTACCCAAGCGACGACAAGGTCTTCATTCTCGTCCTGCAGTGCCAAGCTGCTCATTAGGCCCATGACCGTCTTGCCGCTACCTGTTGGCGATTCGATCATGACCGAACGGCTGGCTGGGTCTTGATGCCCGAGAACGTTGGTGTAGCGGCCCCCGAACATATCGGTGACCTTGGTGACGATGCGTTGCTGGTAAGGCCTTGGCTCGACGCCGGTTCGAGCGATAATCTTCGTGATGCTCACTTTCATACCCCTATGTTAGTGAAGTGGTGATACAAATAATTGTGGCAGATCTTGCCTATTGCGTAAAACTATCCTCAAGTGCCACCCCAATCCCTAGGGCTCTAGCTGCGGCAGAATTTAAGTGTATGGCCTCGTAATCATCCAGATACCGGCGTTTTAGGGCCATCAGTGCCCGCTTTGAAGTAGTGTACTGCTTGACGCATTCGCGGTAATCACCAAAGTTAGGGTTTTTCCGCCATTTCTTGTCTTGGCAGTAGATCATAGTCCCACGTTCGGGGCAACGCCACAAAAGAATCCAATTCTTACTCATTATCCTCATAAGTATCCCCTATATTATTCGTCGTAAACAATCCCAATGTCCAATGGAGCAACACCATCCGGCAAGTTGACAACCATCACCACCTTCCCAGATATCTTGGAAGACAGCTGAGTTGTGATGACAAAGTCACTTTGCTCATCTCGGCGAATGACCACCTTCTCCCCATCCTCCACATAGACATGCTCGAGAAAGATGTCTTTGAAGAATTTTAATGTATCTAGTTCCCCTGCTTCATTCACTTCCAACTTGTCATTATCAAGATGGATGGTAAATGGCACGGGAAGTAGTGGCGAGTCGACGCTGTAGATTAGAGCTGGGCAATTTAGCATTTGTTCCTCCGAGTATTTGTGGCAGGGATAATATAGTAAGTTAGTATACAAAAACGGCGTATGCTGTATTAGCAGTCATACGCCGAATAGGGTACTGGAGGTGCTATTAGTCGTCAACCAAAAAAACACCGGCGCAGTTTTCCATCTCATCTGTCTTTAGCAGAACAAAGGGGCTCACACCCTTTTCCTCCGCCACTTCGCGGAGACGTTCAAATGAAGCGATACCGCTACTTGGGTTTTTGACCAGGTCGTATACTTTATTTCTGGCTTCCAACTTACTAGTGGCCGGCACCATGACACAGAGGTCTGCATCTTCATTCATCACTGAAAACAACTTTTTCATGTAGCTTCCCTTGTATAGAGGTATTGAGTAACATCACCCAGTCGACAATATTATTGGTGAATTTATCCATCTCGGGTAGATTCAACCAATTATCAAATGTATCAGTGCCACGGTGACACTGCGCCCATCTTTCACAATACTGCGATGCCTGTAGTTGGACTAAGTCTTTATCGTCCACTAACGTAACGCATGCAGTTCCCTTGAGGTTTGTCAGGAATGTTTGGCTTTTGGCGGACCATACCATTGTTGCGTTGTTGAGCGGCATGGAGCTCCGGTGACAGTCGCTTGGCACGTAGATTTGGCCGTGGGGGTATACTATAATGTGTTTACCGCCAGCTGTGAGCTCTAGGTCTAGGTGGTATCTTGGGTCGTAGGCTATTGCGGCTTCTACTGCTCCGTTCAAGTAGGCGCTGCATTCTTCTTCAGCGTCTGTCCAGGCTAGGGTGATGCTACTTTTGAGTTCTGATTTTTTGGCATATATTTTGAGGGCGATGCTGTAGAGGTTGTATAGGCTAGCAGTGTTGTCTAGGCAATTGTCGCTTTCTGATCTGACGGTGTCCCAGTGTGCTGTGATTAGGATTTTGTTGCGGTGGTCGCGAAAGTCTTTGGTATATCCTGGGATGTGGCAATATAGGTTGTGATAGTCTGTGCCTGCTCTGCGGTATGTGCAGATTTCCGCTGGTAAGCCTGCGGCGTCTAGGCAGTCTTTGATGTATTGGAGGCGGCTTGATACGTTGGCGCCGTCTCTGCAGTCGTTTGTGTTGGGGATTTGTTTGATGTCCATGCTTATGCGATTTCCACGGTGGAAAGATTACGACCTAAAGATTAGAACGAATTGCCCCAATCAAAAATACTCCTACTAGGATTCGAACCTAGAACAACTCTTTAGAAGAGAGTTATGATATCCCTTTCACCATAGGAGCAATCTAATGCCAAAATGCCCACAATGTAATAACGATCTGCCTGTTTGTAGCTTTTATATGCGCGGCAAACATGGAAGACTGCATTCTTGGTGCAAAAACTGTTTTAATACAAAAAAGATGCAGCATTGGAATAAACTCAAAACAATGGCTGTTGAGTATCTCGGTGGCAAATGTTTAGATTGTGGGTATGTTGGGCACCCTGTTGCATATGATTTTCATCATCGCGATCCTTCGGTTAAAGAATTTCAATGGAATGTTTTACGTAAAAAATCATGGAATAAAATAATGACGGAATTACATAAGTGCGATTTACTTTGTTGTATTTGTCATAGACTCAGGCATATAAACACACACAATTGGCCTAATAAGTAATACGTAGCACAAAATAACCATACCTTACCATACCAAACCCGACCCTACCCAACCTTACCGTACCTAACCCTACCGTAAGTCTTATCGCGACCGCCGAAAAGCTCTGTTCGCTTTCCTGATCGACTCCTTGTCAGCCCAGTCCACAATCACCAGCGCCCCAGCTGTCTTGTGACCATACTCCATAAACACTTTGTTCTTACCCACCGTGCTGCACCCAGCACACGCCGTCGCGTCAGGAAAGACCTCTAAACGCTCTGCAGGGATCTCCTGCCCACAAGCACACATTTTCGCTATCACTTGTATTCCTCCGGATGTTAACGGACCTCAAAACAAGTGTGGCAGCAAAATACCCCCAAGTAAAAACCATACCGTACCATACCAGGCCACACCTCGCCTAGCCCTACCAAACCTAACCCTACCACACCCCACCCTGCAGTATTCGGAGTGTGAAAAATAACCATACCATACCAGACCGCACCGTACCCTACCTGACCCTACCATACCGGACCGCACGATATTTTGAAGTGTGAAAAATAACCACACCATACCTTGCCTTACCCTACCAAACCTAACCCTACCAGGCCGAACCCTATAAGTATACAAAAACAGCCCCTCAGACCAAAAGACCCAAGGGGCTGACGGAGCGTGCTGAACCAAACCCGGGAGTCGGATTGCGCGCCCTGCGAAACGTCAAATCGCACCAGCCTTACGGCTTAACATAATTCGTCGCAGACGAACCAAGAATATCCAAAAACGCCCGAATCCGCGTCGACGACTGACCAACCAAAACAGCCGCACGCTCCAAAGTACCAGGCTTAAACGCACGCTTAGTATCCGGCGACAACAAATTCTCCTTCTGCTCCACCGACAACACACCCTCCTCAACCATCGCGTCCAAAGCCACCTCCAAAGCCTCACCAATCCGCTCCGTCACATTCGGCAAAGCCATAACCTCACGATTAAAACTAAACGTCGTCTCCTCAAACGTCAAAGCCTCAACCGCATCCGGCCCAAGCAAAGCCGACAAAGCCTCCAACTGATCATCCTTCACCTTATACTGAGAAGAACGATCCTGAACAACAAAAGTCACCTTCTGACCATCCCCATTCTGCACATACATCGGAGAATCAGGCATCACACCCGCCGCAGCAAAATCACCACAGAACTTCTCCAACGCATACTTCTTCACCACACCCTTATGCAGATCCATCTTAGCATCAATCGCCTTAGACTCCGCATTCAACCGAACCAACTCACCAACCGCCTTCGCGACCGACGAATCACCCTCACTGGCACCAACCACCCAAGGAGTGCCCTTCTTCTTAGCAGAAGGTTGAGCAGAATCAGACTTAGCCTTAGCCTTAGCAAAAAGACTCATAGTAAAAACCCTTAATCAAAAAAGCATAGCTGCCGCACGGCCAGCACAACACCAGCCTCACAGAAGAACTGTGGCAAGGGTCAAAACCACAGTAAAATAAAACAAAGATCAATAATCCTTGCCATTAAACAAAATATTAATAACTATAATCACAGCAGCCGAAATCAGCAACACGTAGCTCACAATCAAACCCGCTCAAACCAATTAACCACATCACCCCTAAAACCAACCCCATCCGAAACCGACAACCCCCCAATATCCACCGGCAACCGCTGACTCCTCACCCGGTCACACAAAGCCGCAACAAGCTCCCCAGCTGTCGCAACACCAAAATGCTGACCAAGAACCCCAAGAATCTCATCAGGGGTCGAAAAATCCGGCAAATCAGCACAAATAACCTTCACCAAACCATCCCGGCCACGAACACCCACCCTGGCATGAAAAGTCTTCACCTGTGGCATAAATCCAGCTCCCAGTAAGAGTACTCAACACTCTACCAAAAATTTTACCCGAAATACCCACCACCCACCAATAATACTCCCCCATCCCATAACATATTAACCAACCCCCCAGCAAATGCCACAAAAAGGGGCTCAAAATACAAGCCTAAATCCCCCATAAAGGATAAATTCACCAATGCTCACAGTCCAGCCCACAAAATACATCTACCCACCACGCGCCGAAAACTGCATCCCCCGCGACCAAGCCCAAGAATTCCTAGAAATGGGATGGCAACCACAACTCAAATACAACGACAGCCGCTGCCTCATAAAAATCCTCCCCGGGCACCACATCGAGCTCTGGAACCGGCACGGCGAAAAATTCCGAACCTACCACGCCCCACAAGAACTCACCCAGCAGCTCCAAACCCTCGCTCAAACCCTACAATTATCCCCCGACACCTGGAGCCTACTCGACGGCGGCCTCCTCGATCAAAAACACCCAGCTATCAAACACACCATCATCATCTGGGACATCCTCGTCCGCGACGGCCAACACCTCATAGGCACCACATACCAAGACAGATACCAAACCCTCAACACAACAACCACACCAGAAACCTACTGGTACACCCACCACAAACACCAACCCATCGACTTCGGCATCAAACTCGACCAAAACCTAATCCTCGCCCGCAACTACACCGCAGCCGACTACGACCACATCTGGGAAATGGTCCAAACAGCTAACGCACCCTGGACAGTAAACGGCAACATCCGACCCGTCCTCGAAGGAGTGGTCATCAAAGACCCAAAGGGTACCCTCCAAATGGGATACAAAATCAAAAACAACACCGATTGGATGATCAAATCGCGGGTAACAACAGGCCGTCACGCTTTCTAAACACCGTTGGACAACGGTGGTCCAACAAACTATTCACGCACACGCCCGATTTCCACGGTGGAAATTAACCCACCCCCATATAATTGCCACAAAAAACAACCCCCCAAACAGAAAGGGTAACATGCAACACAACATACTCCAAATCCTCACAGAGCTCCTAATCGAAGAAGCCCAAAAAGCAATTAAAACCGGTAATTATGGGAACCCCCACGATTACGAAATCGAAAACATCGAACTCATCAAAACAGAACCCCACATAGTCTTCGAAATCACCGACTGGAACGAAATGTCCACAGACCCCCGCCGAATCCACCAGGTCAGCATGATCGATACAATCGACATGTACCTAAGGGTATTCAGCAACGGGATCCTCCACAGCTTCTTCGACAAATACCCACACCTCCTCAACCCCCAGCAAAACAGTAAATAACCCCAAGGAGAAACATATGGACACCAATAAATTAGCCCGCAAACTCTTCGAAGCTACCCACCGCAGCCCCGAAAAAATCCTCAGCGGACAAGAAACCCCACCAAACCTCGACATCGTCGTCTGCGTAGACGGAGCCTACCTCCTAGCCACCTCAGCAAGAGTCACCAGAATCGGCGACAAAGACTACTTCACCATAGAAACCCACCCAGACGCCGAAAACTGGTACCCACACACCACAGACGACGTCAACATCCCCGTCAAACAAGACCCCAGCTAACCCGGACACCCAAAATCGCACCCAAAGGTTGCGCCATCCCCCCTCCAGCCACAAGGAAAACCCCGAAAATGTTTTTCGAACTCTACCAAGACCGCAAAAAAGAATGGAGATGGCGTCTACTCAACAGTAAAAACCTAAAAATAATCGCCGACAGCGGCGAAGGATATAAAAGAAAAGGAAACGCAGCCCGCGCCATCCAAAAAATAATCAACCAACTAGCAGAAGACAACGCCCAAGGCCGAACAATAATCCTCGAGCCCTAACGCACGCACCCGCCTTTCCACGTAGGAAAAGTCAAGGGCATCAGAAACCACCTCGCACGCATACGATTTCCACGGTGGAAAAACATACCCACCAAAAATATCTAAACCTCAGATACCTCACCCAGATAAGTGATCCTAGCCACTACCTTATCCTGCCCAAAAAATAGATAAATAATCTCGCGGCGCAACACCTCAACATGGTGGGCCTCCTCATAACCGTCCGGAGGCAGCACAATCATCTCCTTAGTCTTCGCAAGCTTCTTCTTAGGTGTCTTATAGTACACCAAAAACTTGTGTAACTTCATAAGACACCCCCAAGGACGATGAGAAATAAACCTAAAACCCCTTACCTGATATTTGAGAACCGCTGAAAAGCGTGCGGAGAACGTACTAAAGGGCCTTAACGTGTGGGAAAACGTCTAAGAGGAATTCTATACCCCGAGAGCATGCTCAGGAAGGGCCTTCCTTTAAGCGGAGAAAGCCTCGCGCGCGCCCGCGTACTTGGAGCGAGGGAGAGCTTCCGCCCCTTTCTTCCGCCTTTTTAGACCTGTCCCCGTTTATCCCCTGTATTTTTTCGGGTTTTATATTTTTTACTACTTGGGGGGATTATAATTGTTGGGGTTAGAATAATGGGGGAATTATTGTCCTTTGGATATGGGACGTTCTTTATTATCAAGGTGATCTTTACTGAAAGCCACTATGCTTCTTCTCTACTACCTTGCTCTGTGAAATTTGTGCCGAACTGTATGTCGTACGGTCGTATTTCTAGTGGGTTGTTTTTTAACTGGGCTTTCATTTCTTTGGTGGTTAGTAGTTTTTCGAATTCGGGCCATCTTCTTCTTAGTATGTTAGACGGGCTGTTTATTGTTGTTGTGTATCTGTGGGATCGTTATTTTTATTTTTGGGCGAGTTTTTGGGTGGTCAAAGATAAGGGTATGAAGCTTGTATCGATATCTGAATGGAAGTTTTCCAGACGAAGCAGGCCCCAGACACGAAGATGGAATAAAATACAAGATGCAATACTTCACATTCTTAAGAAGCAATAAGGATATCGTTATAGACTATACTGATAAGGAAATCGCTGTATTCCCCGCAACTAGCAAAGGAATGGACGCTTTCGTAACATATGCGAATCACTTTACTGCTTTCGGAGAACAAGCAACCAAGAAGGATAGTAAGTATAATCTATACACATTTGAAGCCGATGATCCAATAAAACTACCATTCCCAATGAATCTTAATTACACAGACGCGAGAAATGCTGACGTATTAGACAAGAATGATCTAAAAAGAGCAATCCAAATTATGTCGCAATATGATGAAGGTGATATAATCAATATGGGTGATTATCTCGACATCGACGCAAATGAGTGGAAAGAATCACCAATGGCCTCAAGGACCAATCATAGTAGAGATCATTTAATTTATATATTATCATCAATAGCTAAAACCCTAGGACAAGTCGTAACAACAGCTGCTGAATATAATGACACAGCCGCAGTAATGGAATACCAAGTATTGGTCACCACCCCAGTGAAAATGATAAAAGTCCCATTAGATAAAGCAATAGAAATCCTCAACGTCGACGCAGAAAATCCTCTTTTGGGCGGGCGAGAAGATGAAGACGAAGAAGGCGAATACGGAATTGGTGGCGACTGGTGGAAAAACCCACAAGAAACTATCCAAAGAATCTCTGAAATGATAGATGAAGACCTGATATATTGATGGCTATTCGGGATGGTTGTTAGTTTGGCAGTCGAAACTGGCACTCATCTGTTATGATGATGCCGTCACATACAGGACAATTGAATTGTCTTTGATTTTTAGGCACCGTCACATGGCCAGCAGTTCGAGTTTCGTCAATTCGCACTCTTATCGTTGATTAGCATTGTCTGCACTGCACCACTGCCGTTCTTTATCACTTCCATCGCACGCCTCCTTATTCCTGAATTGGAAAATTATGATGGCAATGGCGCCGATATCTTTTCGCCAGAAGCGGCAGCGATCATTAGATCTTATGTTAATAGTGGCAATAGAATGCTAGCTTTTAGCGCTACTGACGAAATTCTTGAAATGGTCAATAGTTTGCTCGATTTGGCTACTGTTTAGGTGTTTGGTGTCAAGTAAGATACTATTACTATCGGGATGATTTGACTATTAATAGTGTGATTGTGTTGATGGTTATATCCCATCGACCTCGATAGATCCATTTGTTGAGTGGTCGTTGTTGGCTATGTCTTGGGCGATTGCTTGTATGTCTTGTTGGTCGGGGGTGGTGGGTTCTGGGAATTGGTCTTTTTCGAAGGGGTGGTGGGTAGTATCTATAGAGGCCAATAGTTTTTTAGATTGGTCTTTCCATCGGTTGTTCCAAGTTTGGAGTCTTTGTATTTCTTGGGCTAGAGTTAGGATATGTCTTTGTTCTATTGTTAATATCTGTGGAATTGATTTAGGGGTGTTATTATTGTCTGTGTTATCGTGAGGTGTGAGTTTGTGTAATGTATCTATATATAGGTAGGCTTGTTGGAGGGAGGATGGTGGTGGTTGTGTGTTGGGTATGTTGTTGGTTTTTGAGTCTGTGGGACCGGTCGTACTTGAGTTCCATTCGATCGGTGTAGATGGCGTTTGCATCCATGATGGTTGGTGTGGGTGATATGGGTTGGTTGTTTTGAGTTGTTTTAATTCTTTTTCGATTTTGGCTAAGGCTTCGGCCCATTGTGCGTTTTTGGTGCGGGTTTGTACTAATTTTTGGTATAGTATTCTTACGCGTTGGTCTTCGTGGTTTTCAGCGAATTCTTGTATTTCTTTTAGTCCGAATTTCATTGGTTTTATTATTCCGCATTATGTGTTTGTGATAATGTTTCATCTGCCATTGGGGTGCAGTCTTTGTTGCCGTATAATCTTAATACACGTATTTCTTCTTGTAATAGCCATACTTGCTTTTGTAGTGCGTCACGTTCTTGTTCGACTTTTTTGGAATAATCCCATATTGTTCCGCTAGGGTCGCGTACTTCGCAGCCGTATTCGGCGTCGACTCGTAGTAGGGCTTTGGCAATAATTACTTGGTCTGGCGTCTTTTTGCTCTCGTCTGCTGGTATTCTGAACTTGTCGTGGTTTTCCCACTGGCTTATGACTCGTTTGGCTATTAATCTTGAATCATCCATAGATTTTGATTTTCTTTGATGGTGTGTTGAATCTTATCGGATGTTATTAACAGATTTAAGCTGATCGATTTCTGGTCTGGCTGCAGATAAATCGGCCCTAAGTTGGTCAAAGTTTATAGCACTGAGCAACAAAGCAGTCGATTTGGCCCTACCCGTAGCCTGTATCACGCAGCATTTGGTTTAGTTTTTGACGTCCGCTTTGACTGCGGCAAGTTCGGCCTTAAGTCTGTCAACCTGCCTTGACTTACATCCATGTTCACCGCATGTTTGGTCGAAAAACTTATGGTTGCGTGGGTCTGGTACTCTTTTGTCGTAATCGTCGCGTAATTTCAGTTCGCCCCGCAACCGCTCGACTTCGGCAGCAAGCGTGATTGCCACCTCCTCCGCCTCATACAGAGCATCCCCGTCTTGCTCGTTGTGCCTGTACGCCTTTGCCGCTTCCATCGCATTGTCTACGTTCATTGGTTGCCCCCCGTGTTGTTGCGAATCTTCACCGCTAGTTGTTGGTACGCCGCGCGATACGGATAATTGTATTCTCCGTTATTGGCAGAATCGTCTATTATACTCAGGATCGCCTCCCGTTCGGCTTCCTGCCCGGCAGCGTAGGCGGCTTGCCAAGCTGTCCAGAAGTTATCTGTAATTGTGTTGTAGTAACCTGCTTCGTCTCGCTCGACGTTGTTCAAGTAAGGGTACAAAGGGTCGAACAGTTCAGCCTTTGCCCACGCTTCAAACTCCGCCCGCATTTGGTCTGTAGTCATGCTCACTCCTCGCCGCTCTTGGATGGTTCTTCCTCATTCACAATCGCAAACTTAATCCCAGCGTTGAACAACTCTACCGCTCGGATACCCATGCTCGCTTTGGAATCAAATGTCTCAATTCTTATTCCGTAATAATTAAGTGGACCACGAAAAGCTGTTGGCCCTTCGGTCCAATCAATTACAGACTGGTGAGCTTTGATTTTTTTGTAGGTGCTCCTCAGCATTAACAGTAGTTCAGGCGAGCTATTCAGTACTTGCTCATGTTTAGCGGCGACTTCCTTAAACCTTTCAACCGCCCGCACAAAATCTAGTTTGCTTGGTAGTCCGCTCATGTTACTCCTCCGCGTTATGCATAATTCTGTGTAGGGGTTATTCTCTCTCTTTCAATTCTGCGGCGAAACCATGTTTTTTGTGATTCTTTGTGGCACCGCTTGGCATTGGTCAAAATACCTCCTGTCTTTGTCTTCTGAGTCATACTCGTTTTCAAATACGGGTATAGGCCCTAAATAACACCACCACGCACACTCTGGCTCTTTTTGCGGAACCTGAAACGTAATGCCCAGTAAGACCGGCGGTAAATCTTGCCTACCACCGCCGCAAGCCCATACCCCAGGGTGTGTCACCGTACCCCATTCAAAACGAAGTTTTGGCTTTCCGTAACACGCAATATGCTCACCAATGTAAGCTTGACGCATATCTTCAAGATAATCAGTCATTCACCACTCTCCTCCCACGCTAGTAGTTTATCCATAGATTGATCCTTTTTGTCCAGACTCGTTGCTGTTTGCGCAGTTTAGGGCGCAGTCAGTTGCTTTAGGGCATCGTTTGTTTCCGCATGTTTTACATAGCATAATCGGCATCCCGATAGGATTCATTAAGGCCTCGCCCCATGCATGAGCACATTTTCCTGTTGCTTCTTCCCAATGTTTTCGACAACACGTTGGTGGATTAATGTTGCTCATATCTATTCTTTATCCTTTGTGCTCTTGCGTAAATTTTTTATTGTCTGTATATCCCTAGTGAATTGTAACACCTTAATTGTGTTCATTAGCTTACGCCCACCTCGGGCGGCGGCTATTTTTTTGATATGTCGCTTACATAGCCGGAGTGTTGATAAAATTTCACTCATTGCTCTGCCCTTTCATCCTATCATTGAGCCAGTGTCCGAACTTTGATGAATCTTCGTCACTCATTCCGGTGATGAGAATGTCGCACTCGTTTGTTTCGTAATTCCAATCAAACTTCACCGGGCACACGCTCGCTGCTTTCGCTGCGGCAAGTTCGGCCTTGAGTTGGTCGAGTTCCTCACACTGGGCGACGTAGCAGTCTATTTGACCTTGCCCGTAGCCTGTATCACGCAACATTTTATTAAGATTTTCAACGTCCGCTTTAGTTTCAGCCAGTTCGCATCGCAGTCGTTCTGCCTTGTCTGCGAGTTCGTTATATTCCCACACTTGGACAAATCGTGTTTTGATAAACACATCGAGCGGTATTTCCCCCTCAACTTGGTGGATTGGATGAGGCCCAAGTCTTATAATTTTTTCACGCTCACCCATCATGCGTGCGACTTCACTTCGCAACCGACCGACTTCTGCTCTTGCTTCATCGCGTTCTTGTGCGACTTTTTCAGCAAACACCGACCAAGAACCTTCGCTGGGGCGGACACCTGTTGTGGCGGTGGGTGGTAGCATACCGCGTAATCGTTTGACTTCTGCTGCGAGTGTTTCGAGTGCGGTGTGTACTTCGCCTGACCAAAAGCCTTTTTCTTTTGCGGCATATTTCATTGCTTCATCCACGTCCATTTTACGTTATCCTTTTATGTGGGCCAATATCCATCATTTATAATAGGGTGCAAGTCAGCTTATGGGCTGGCACAAGATCGACAACATGTCATTTCGGTGCCATAACTAATTAGTTAGGATCGGGCACGAGATCGACAGCTTTATTCGTTGAGTCATGTTTGTCGATTGCGCTACGAGTAAGTTTATGCGCTGCTTCTGCATCCAGTATGGTATCAGTATATTGTCGCAGTGCAGAAATGATAACATCATCCATGGATAGCTCCATTTGCATGCTGGCCATCGCCAGCCTGTCCATGTCTTTGTCAGTAATAAACAGCGAAATTTTATACCCCATAAGTCATCCTTTAAGCGTGTTTGTCACATAAAGTTCGATGCCAACCATTAGTTCTTAATCTACCGACATCTCCACAGATTTCGCAGGTGCAGGATGATATCGATTCCGCCATGTGCACTAACCCGCTAATATAATCATCACCGCCACTATAATAAAATCTCAGAGTACCGAATTTTTCTTTTACTTGATCAACGACTACCTGCGACACCATACCCTCGGAAATTTGACTTTTTCTGTCTATATAGGATTGGATGTCAGCGCATAATTTGTCTATGATATTAAACCACCCGTCACCGTGCTCAAAACCCCAACACATGCACGTTTCCATGATCGATTTGTGGCGGTTAACAAATAATTTAGGGTATTTAGACACCAACTGCTCATCTAGTTCTTCTCTCATATGAATTTACCTTGCCGAGCTTAATATCATTAAAACATTTGATCTTCGAATCACACTATGAAGCCATCGTACGACATAAAGATAAAATTGCCTTAGATATAAGAAGTATAATGAAGATTAGACCCAATGACACGCATACGAAGTATAAGTAGAACAGGCACGATAACAACGAATCAATTGACTTAATCATGTTCATCTTATGATCACCATATCCCTGCGGCACGTCCTAGAAACTGTAAGTCTACCAACTGCCTAATCATTTTGAATAATACGTTAGCTGACATAATAGCGTCAGCTTGAGCATCATGAGCTGGTCCGGTCCACTCAATGGCATAATGATCTGCTAATGATTTAAGACTGTGTGAAAGATCAGGTGGAAGCAGCCCCAACATTTTCATGAATAGAGCGATGTTTAGTACGTCCAATTTCTTTACCGAAATGAACTTGGCTAAAGTGTTAGGGGACAGAAGGTATTTAGTCAACATTTGCAAATCGTGGTCTAAACCCAGTCCGATCGCATAAAGCTTTGATTTACCCTGTTCAGTATGTGTATTGAGGAAGTCATAGAGGATTTTGGCACCCTCTTTATAGGTAATTGCAGCGGCATCATGTTCGACTAAATTTATGCCATTTACTTTAAGACCCCCAGCTGAGACGACGTACAAGCCATCGTCAGGTTTTAGGGTAAGCTTTAAGAATTCAGTGGGTGTATAATTGCTATCATAGACCTGGAAAAATGCTGTCAGCAACGATGAGCTATGATTAATGCAACCTGTTTCAGTGTCTAAAGCGATATATTTCATATGGTCCTCTGCCGTTGTGTGGCACGGACAGACGATCAGTTAAATCATCTCATGGTCATAAATCTAGAAAAAGATTCAGGAGATGGTCGGTCTGCGGTCGAAATGGAACTGATGAACGTTTCTAGGATCTGGTCGTTAACGACTTGCGGATATTGGTTAAATAACGCAATTAACTGATTAGCATCACTTTCGGTGGCTGCTAGACCAAGATACGACATCAGTGTTTCGGCTAACCCTACGTCATATTTATCTCGGCTTATTAATTGTGCACGATCTTCGTAATATAAACGACATAAATCTTGTAGGTATCGGTAAACCGTAGCATGTGCCTGCGGTAGATCTGCTGTAGTGATCTCGTTCATAGCCATATACGAAGTTAGAGAGTTAAGCATAGTGGTAAAATTAGACTTATAGATATCAAAGCTAGGACTATAGACTGGGTAAGCCAATAATATTTTTTCATATTCTGGCCATCTAAACGCCTTATGAAAATCTTTTCTAACTGGTGTACGACTGTTAGGATCATAATGAGCAGCGTTGGTTATCACTTCGTAATAATCTATTAAATTGTCGAAGTTTTGTCTAAAATAGGGAACCTCGCCGTCATCTTCTGATAACTTGTTATATTTAATGTCTGACAGCGCTTTCGCCAACAGATTGCGCTCTCCCTCAGGCACTCTAGCTCCATCCGCGTTTTTTAATTCTATAATGCCTTCAATACTTTTTGCGGCTATATTTCGTATTTCGGCTCTTTCAGATTCATCTTCTATGAACCTGCCAATATTTGTGTCATATGCCCCTGCCAATCTACTCACCAAGTCACCTTCTTTCCGAGATAAGTCTAAGATGACTTTTCGTAGCGAGGGATATGGCGGGGTGCGACTTGGCCCACTTGGCCTATTGGACACAAATTCACACACCATATCAACTATATTATTCAGAGCTCGTTTGACATCATCGTCCATGGCCTTGCCATTAGACAAGACACGGACTTTTAGCTTCTGAGTCGCGTAGCGATCGATTCGTTTTAAAACAGTATTATTAACCGAGGCAGAATTATGGTTTTCAAAAATAGCATCAACTTGATCGAATAATATACCGAAATTAGTTAAATCATAGTTAGAAAATGCGGCTTGTAAAAAATTAGTTAGGGGTGTTTCAAGTTGTGAATTATACGTTCCTTCTTCGACGCACTTGGTAAGTTTATATAAAGTGATAGCATCTTCACTCGCTCCCTCCGTGATACTCGGGGCACCAGAGGCTTTTTCTAGTATATCTTCTATGCTGGTGCCTAGATCATTTAATATATCTTCCAGAAGCGATTTCTGCATTCTTTTATTATCTGCCCAATTTATCTCTCTTAGGTTGGGAGTAAATTGGATATATGGTTTATGATCTTTAGTAATAACAATTACATAAGAATGATTATAAATATAACTATCGGCGGCGCAATCGGGGTAGCTACCTCTGGTACACCACTTAGAACCCTCACCAATCAGTTTTAACGCATCCACATCGCTAACCGCATATATAATAAACGGATCGTGTTTATATAATACCTTGGCTCCATCCCCGAACTTTTCTATGATTCTTTGATTTGCCAATGCGATGTAAGCTTTAAGATCTTCTGCAGTCTTATAGGTATTGATATCAGTTTTAGGCCCTAGTTTAGATATGACTTCGAATTTATCAAACAATTCTTGAAGAGATTTTGCGACGTCTTTACTACTTGGATTTATATTTCCTTTATGCCACTGGTTAAGTGTCCATTTCCAATACTTTGGGGAAGGTGCCGATGCGGCGACCTTTATTTGTTCAGGAGTCAAGCCGGAGCTCTGTGATATAGCTTGAACCACATCATCTATAGTCTCGGTTATCAAACGCAACTTCATATTAGTAGCCATCCCTATCGGGGGTCATTCTTTTCACTTTTATTCCAAACAGAGCTATAAAATATTCTAGCTTTGCCCAGACTGTGAAATAATCAAGTATTGGATTGACCATATTACCCAGCACACAATAACACTTATTATATGGCGGTCTATGGTGTTTAGCATGCTGATACTTAGTCTGAACGATGGCCGCTTCTTGTAAGTAAGTGATCAAAAAGTTATTATGACTTCTATGATTCCAAGCATGCACTTCATTGCCCATGGAGGTGAAAAATGCTATCAGCAATACCCAGTACAGGTCAGCTCCACATAGTATTAAAATTGGAGATATTATTATGGCCATTATGACAGGTACTAAGTTTCGAGTAAAAAATGTTCCCATTCTGCCCATCAGCCCAGGTTGTTGATGATGTTCGATATTATGTTTACCTATCCCAAATGGCCAATCTTTGGTGGCATAGGCATCTTCTAGCCAATGAAAGAATCCAGTTAACAGGTCTGCTATAAGATAACAGATTAATATTCTAAGTAGCATAGTCACGCTTTCGAAGGATTAGACCACTGTTCCCATTCGTCTATATTGCCACAGACTTTGTCGACTAAATCACTGTCCATATTACGAATATAGTTGAAAACATCCGACATTTTATATCCAAAAGCCAAACCGTTTAAAAGAGCCCCTAGGATGGTTTCTTGACCGGTATTCAGACTTGCTTGTTCATATACAGATGCCGCTACATCTTGGTCCTCAGGCCTGTAGACGTAGTATATTCCAGATTCTAATTTGTAATTATTATCTATTCCGTATTTAAAGGTATATTCATCATTATTATTTAGTACCCAAGGCACAAGCAATGTATCATACCCTTCTGCTTCGATTTCCTCGATTTTATCATCCGGAATCCCTATCAAGGACACTAGTCGTTTACCTTGCTGTAGTTGTTTATAAGACTCCTCATTCGCACTTCCTCTCGCCACATTTCCGTCTGCCGCTTGGCTAGCTCTGTGAATATCATCATTATTACTCGGCTTATGCTCTTTGTATAGATTAAGCAGCTTAGATATTACGGTAGGCGATACCTCGAAATGCCTTAGTAGTTTGAGTATTGATTGTGGAGCTCTTAATCGCTGCATGTATCTATTATCTATATCATTTTCGCCATATGTCCCAGCACCAAACACTCGCATATAATATAATGCTCCTTGGAGATCACAGTCGAACTCGTCCATTACCCCTTGGATCGGATTTTCAGGATTACTCTTCCACCCTTTCAGTAGCCTTTTTTTGATGGGGTTAGATTCGTTTATGGCTTTTAACTTCATTATTTGATCCTTTCGTGTGTATGTTTTATTTATTTTTTATGGCAAATATTTGGGCAGGAGTAAAAGAAATATAAAACCATATCGAATGTATTAGCCTCTTAGGAGGGTTTTATGGATTTTAGGTTAGCAAGCCATAGCTCATATAGATGTAGCTGCTGTGGCACTTCGATATCTAAGGGAGATATAGTATGGGCATTGCCTAACCAATATATATGTGCGGAATGTATACGCCAAGTATCCACTGATTTCAACCAATGGTATGACAGTCAAGAAAGAATCGACTTAGAACAAGAGCACCAAGGTAAAGTAAATGAAAAAGGCCTGCTGCGAGACGTTTATAAGCATGTTGTAAAAAGATTAAAAAAATCATTGAAGAATCTGCCTATCTTTTCCGAGTATATCCCAAGCAGCTTCCACCAAGGTACAGTAATCTATATAAAGTCAGACGTAAATGATATCACAGGCAACATCTTGCCCCCATATAAGAAATTAGAATTTATATATGCAGCTATTTACATTCCTATGGAGTGTACATCTATCTATTGTATGAAACCGCATGTCAGCTTGGTGCATGCAAAAACTATAGACGGCAAGCCCAAACGGGGTGTTTCCTGTCCTAGCAATATCGCTTACGCGGCCAAGGATCCTAACAGCTGGGTGAGAGTGAATGACCTAGAAGAGTTTACGGTCTTGGACTTAGCTAACCCAGAATGTTTTAACCAGGCAGTAACATACCTAGAGCACCATTCAGCTACATTTCAACAAGAAATACTAAATAAAAATAGGCAGTGTGAATGCGGATCAGCCTTATGTACGTTGAAATAATTCTTCGACATAATCCAGCGCATACCGCAGCTTTTTATTTTTGGCCTCTCTAGACATTTGATAATGCGGAAATAAGCCCTGGCCCTTTTTTAAGGCAGAAATTATCTGTTCTTTGCTCATCCCTCTACCGCGCATATAGTCGACCGATGTACGGGCTGCAGCCATCACTTCATATTTATCGTTAGCGTATGCTTGCATATCAAAACCATGTTCTATTCCTTTTGGTACCACGCGATCCATGTAGTCTTTTTCTATATATGTGTAAATACCAGGATTTGCTTTTTCTGCACGGTTAATTTGATTTACATGTACCAATTCATGAGATATCATTACCATAATGGTTTCGATTTCGTGTTTCACACGCTTGGGTGAAGGTGTCTTGATAACAGCCATAGCTCCATGCTTAGTTAAAACCGCACCCGCTGGGACAGAAGACTTATGGTTCATAACAACACTATGTTTGAACAATCGGTGGTTCAATTCGTCTTCGTATTCTTGAAAATCGCTGTGTGGATCGTCGGCGTACTTATTAGCTGTATCTATTAGAAGTCGTTTTATCTCAGATAACTCAGCCGACACCGCACCGACTATGGCTTCACTAATCGGCATTAGCTTTTTTAAATTATTAACTATTTTATCTAGATTACGAGAAAGCAGCTTCTGCCCTAGTTCAACGCCCGCATCGTAATCAGATTGATAATGATATCCAGCGATCACGCGGTTCTTGCCCAGGCTTTCCCCTAATTCTCCGAACTCTTTTGAATACTTGGGATATAACTTAGTAAAAATCCCAGCGAGCACAACGCCTATTATCGCATGAGTGGAAGGATATGAGGCTGATTTGGCAGTTTTACCACCTACTATCTTCTCCGCAATGTTGCTAGGTAACAACTGCTTAGGTCTTGCGCGATTGTAAATCTGTTTGAAGTGCATTCCTATTGTCGATAATTGTTCGACTAAATTGCAAGCACGATTGTACAATTTATGAGAGTATTCGACAGTATGCTTATCCAAAACATCAAAAAATAAATCTTCTAAGTCTTCGATATCTTGAGCCGATATTGCGGCCCGTTGCTTTTTATTAATACCAGCTAAATGATTTTTAATCGCTAGTAATTCATGTTTTGTCTTAGAGCTAGAGTTACTGGGTGGATCAGGTAGTTGGATTTTCTTCCATGATTTATCAAAATCAGGCGTAGGTTTGTCTGCTAATTCCGGTTCCATTTGCGGACCGTCATATTTAACATCATCTTTGTCTTCGGCTAGCCCCATATTTTTCATGAACCGCTTGCGATCATCAGGATAAGCCAATATACCGTGCCTTTTTGCTTTACGCTCTTTAGGCAAGATAGAGTTAGGATACTCTTCAGGTGCGATTTCCCAATGCCCTTCAGATATGTTGTTTATTTTCATTATTCGAATTGCTTGGTAATATTGCCTACATTTTCGGCTTTAATGGTGAAAATATGCTCATATTTTGGAGCATGAAGGACTTTTTTGCGCAAGTGAGAACCACTACTTCTTGGTGGCGTATAAAAGTCCCTCAAATTGAATGTCCAATGACGCTTCACGACCCTATCTGGTCTACTAACATACATTAAGGAATGTCTTGAAATGGGATTTATACCAACCATCAAATATCTGTTTCCGCTTAAAGGGCTACGGACATAACGACAATGATCGGCATAAATTATTTGTGCACCTTTGCGGCTTTTTGATTCTTCTACCTTTTGTGCAGCCAGTATCAATCTTTCATATTGATGCTTACCGTCATTGATATGCCAATTCAGCGGTAGGAGTACCGAATCGAGTTTTCTTTTATAATCGGCAGGAATTGGTTGCTCTAGCTGCTCCAGTCGCTTTAAGATAGTTAATTTGATAGATTCTAGCCATGAGTGCGGAGAACGTTGTAATAATTCTATGGCTTCGCGAGAGCGGCTTGGTAGAGATTTCACAGGTTGTTCCTTAAAATTACTACCTCCAATCCCATAATTGACATAGGGAATAAAATCAGGTAACTTTGTGGCCAAATATTCTGCGCTAGAGAATTTTCCATTTAGTGCCTTTTTAATTAAGTCATCCTTGTATTTTTCATAAATATTATTAGCACGTTTTAAAATATAATTAGAGGGAGACGTTTTCGATAGTGTTATTTTATACTTTTTGTTAATATCTCGCACATTATTGTCATAAGTAGATTCGCCATTATCTTCAAATAAAATATTGAACAAGCCTTCGAAGTCATCATTCATAATCTTCTCCATATAACACGTCTTTTTTATATCTTTCGATCAACGGGGCAGCTTCATCTTCCTTTTTGCGTCGGTACTCTAATAACAGCTTTTCTAAATATGGCCATGGCCCCTTAAAATCAATTGCGTATTGGACGGCTAGTTTTAAATTAAGATCTGCTAGCTTTTTTTCTAGGATGTCTACACTTTCATCGCTAAGATTAGCAAATTGATTACCGCCAGTAGTGTGGAACTCCTCTAAAAAAGTATAAATTTGATAAGGCTCTGTAATATTTAATCGTCCGGCTGATACGAGCAACTGATTTAATTTGTTCATAGTGCGTCGGTGATGTTTCGGATCCAGACTATAAAGCTTATTGAGCAGAGATATTCCTTCTTCCCAACTTATATCACCCGTTATTATAATGAAATCGGCTAGTGATTGTAAAGAGCCAGACGGAGGAGCTCCTTGGAAAGTGCTTATTTTTTGTCGATATGCTTCTAGAATAAACTTTTTGAGGTCATTGTATTGTTCTGATTTTCCCCTTGCTACTATCGATTTAAGATTATTGGGCAACATCATGCCATCAAACGGGCTATATCGAGTCAAATCCCTCGTTTTCGAGACAATATCCAACACTGTCGTTGCCCAGTATTCGAGTATAAAGTCATAATTCGGGCTAGGTGAAGAAGATAACAGATCAATATAGGCTATAAATCCATTATAAATTCCACCTGATATTTGGCTATTAACAATATCTTCCATCTCACTTGATCGTTTGCCAAGATAAAAGTAAGATGCATAGACTTGCCGTCTATAATCTCTAGCGTTTGATAATAGCAGCTCAGCAATATGAGTAAAAATTTGGAGATCTACTTGAGCCAACACTTCTAGATCTCTTACGTAATGATTTTGCTTAAGATGTTGTATCAAAGCATCCTTATTTGAACGACCAGCATGCTCAGCTACTTCTAATTTGAATATAGGTTCTTGCTCTATCTTGTCTGCGTATTCAGTTAAAACAGATATTAAGGTCGGATCTTTTTTAAATTGAGCAAAATTACCAGCAAGCTGTTTTAACTCTCCAGTTTTGGCATCAGCCACAAATGACGGCATACGCGTTTTGTAAAATTCATCGACAAATTTTTGTATTATTTGAATGTCAGATGATAACAATGCTGATAGAACCTTAGACGCATCAGGATCGTTTATCTGTACGTTTTGTACATTTTTATATTCGCCGCTTGCGAAATGTATTAGTGCGTACTTCTTATTAACTTTAGTGACAAGGTAACATTTGCCCCTAGCTGTGTAACTCTGAAAATATTTTAATTCCTTAACGCACCATCCCGCATCACCAATTGTTTTATGCAATTTAGGATCATTGTCATCGGGTATCCAAGATAAATCCCATATTCGATATCTGTCAATCGAGGCCACTAAGTCTAAACCGCTTAGAGCGTATTTGTCTACCTTATCCAAATCAGCTTGATAAGGTTCCATAATCTGCATGAATTGCTCATAACTAGCAATATTGTCTATATCAATATTCAAACCCGCCGATCTGGCCCTATTAAATATTACCAACTGCTCACGCAAAAACTCCGTGTCTTGCGGTAATTTTAAATCTCGCTGTACTTCAGGGTCATAAACCCATCTAGCCACTGCTTTTGCGAAAGGTGCTTTCAGCTTATCTTGAGATATCCCTTGAACAGAACCTCGCGTATAAATCGGATCACAATTAAATACTTCCTGTACCACATTGGCTGGTAAAGATTTATTATCGATGGCTTTAATTAGAAATGATACGGACCGCAAAGAATCGCCAGCCAGCCTGCTTTGGATTCCACCGTAACCACCTTTGGTTTCATAATCCTGCAATAAGGCTTGTATGGGTTTTGAGATTTCAGAATAATTCTCGATCAAATGTCGGGGGTAATATCCATGAAGTAATCTGAAACCAGTCAAAGCATTAAACGAATAAAGGTCTTCTTTAATATCGGCGTATGAATAAGCTGAGTGTCTTATTAGAGCAGCTTTAATTTTGCTCAACGAATCTTCACCTACAGATTCATAAAATTTTTTGAGTTTTAAACCATGCTCAGCCAAAAACTTTTTATAAGGTTTAGCTATTAAATTGCAGATATACTTCTCGAGTATCGGCGCCGCTTTTTCGACGTTCTCGAGCAAAGTATAGTTAATATCAGATAATTTCATAGTATCTAGACCCTTTTCATGTATATTTGTAAGTAAATATACCGAATAACCTATCGTGCCGGCACCTCTGGTGCCCTGCAGTTTATAACAAAAACAGCCTTAGAGGTGGCTGTTATAGATACCAGGGTAAATGGAAGCACTTCTCCCGTAGGGGAGAAGAACGTTCAAATGGCAGTGCCTCAGCCGGCGATAGGTTATTTACCAATATGGGTAATCGGCTGGCGGGACATAATACTCGTTTACCCCCGCTTTTTTTCGTAATATATATGGATAGCTATCAAAGCTGCCATACCAAAGCGCGGTTCTGATCAAGTTTTTTATTTTATTAGCATGGCCTTTGCTAGCTAAATCTTCGAGTATTTTGGGGTTGTGTCTCTTGGTGGCTAATTCTAGCAAGAACAGCATATACTCTTGCCAAGTGTGTGAATTGTGATGATACTGGAAGACCTGCTCTTCAATGTCGGGCCAACGATCTTGTAAGACATTTTTGGCGTATTTTACAGACCACATTGACACATTAGAGACTAACAACTTCTCAGCAGCCGGCCATCTCCGACTTAGTACATTATAACTATAATTATAGGCCATTTCCGGATGTAATGAAATATATGGCTCGGCTTTACGCCATCTGCCTTTTATCACATCGAGAGCATAGACATAAGCCCAGTAAGGGCTATTGACTAAGCAGCTCTCGCCCTCGGACCATCTGCCCCCAATGTGATGCAGCGAGTATAAATAAATAGCCTTATGATGACGTAGAATACATGGCTCTAATTGAGGCCATCTACCCACAATAAACCGTTTAGCATAATCCATGGTCAGTTTGACCAATTGGTTAAAATCATTTGCTTGTTTGATTAAGCTATGGATAATATAAGGCTCTGCCTCGGCCCACCGAGATTTGGAAAAAGCCATTGCATATTGTAGCGACAGGATGGGGTGTCTAACAATCTCAGGCTCTAGATCTGGCCTTGGAGTACCATGCTTTATGGCCGATAGCACCTTTGCCGTAAGGCAAGGCAGAGAATATGTGGTATTGCTAACTGGTTTTAAAATGTTTGACATCTTCGATATAATATAACGAAAAATGACCGACTTAGAGTGGCCTAATTATCTTCATATTCTTCTTCATCGCCGTTATCTTCGTTTTCCATAACGCAAAAATAACATTCTGCACGATCATCGTCTAAATATCTTTCGCCACACTAATGGCAATGATCCTCACGTAAGACGACTATCAAGCCATATGATTCAGCGATGGTTTTCAGCTTTTTTTGTGTTGGTGTCAAAGGATCAAAATCGACATCTTCAGTAATCATCGAAGCCACAGTGGTGACTATATCTTCGTTTTTAATAACGCCTAAGCCGCTGCCGCTTAACAGATAATTGGATACAAGAAATTGAACAGCTTCTTTCATATCTTTTGCGCCATGCTGGAAGCCCATCCCTTCCTTGATTTGGTTAGCACTGCGAAGCGTATCAAGCATTTTCTTTTTATTTCTATCGCCCTTCACACGCTTGATTCCTCCTTGTAGCATGGAGATAAACTCTTCTAATGCTACGACGGGATCTTGTTCAATTTTTTGCATCCATTGGCCATATTTTAAACCTAGATCTTGATCCATTATATCCCCAACATTTGCTTAAATTTTTGCTTATGCATCAACAACTTCATTCTAAGAAGCAGTATGTATGCCAAGTAGGCTCTGCGAATGAGCCAACCTTCTTTCCTATTTTTGATCCAAGAATAGGTGTATAAATAGTATCCCCACCTAGTGACGAATGGCATGCCTGCGACATAAACCATAGCATCAAAAAACGCTTCGTCAGAATTTACTTTAGCATGTTCAAGAATGGCTTTAAAATCATCGTAAATCATAAATCCTCCGATATAGTATTTATCTGCTTACGCTGAGCGCGAATGCGTTCTATGCGCTGCTCCACTAATTGAGACCACACAGGGTCGTTGGGTATATCACCAATTATAGATTCATCTTGTTCTCTGAACAATATCGGTGTGTCGTCACGTAATCTACTACCCATATCTGACACTGTAAGCTCTACTGTCTCGCCAGTCGCCATATTATTCAATACAACAGGGTCATATGGTCCGAATGATCTCTTAAGCATTTGATGAATGTTAAAAATTAGATCGCGAAGACCACGGCGAGCTCTAAATTGGACGCTCACGCGATTTGTATAGTCTCTCACCCTGACCATACCAGCATTTACCGCCGCTGTCCTGATTAAATCAGCGGTATCGGGATCTTTAGCTGAAAGACTTTTGATAAATTCGATGGTGTCAGGGTGTAAACCTAAATCTGCAGCATTATCTCCCCTTTGTAGCCACGCATCATGTGTATCATGCGCACCAAAATTGAATGTCTGGTCTGTTCGAGGATTGTACCAAATACCAACGCCCATAGGCATAAATTATTTCCTTATAAACTTCTGAATATTAGATCGGGGGTGCCATACTTATTGTAATCCCAATTGGCTGGGGCATACTGATCGTCCCAAGCAACTCTATCATACTCCTTGAATCCCTCAGAAGAGTAAATCTCATTAAGCTTTGGAAAATCAAAATGGTCTAACTTTGTGCCGCCATACCTCTTGGCTAATTTTACCAATTGCCTACCAATACCACGGTACGAGGAGCTCTTTGGCTCACTGTTGTGCACACTAATTATGTCGCCGTCAGAGGCAACAGCAAATCCGGCATCGACACCTTTCAGCTTATACAATCTAGCTCCCTTTTGGGCATAGTCGTCGAAGCTATACATCGTAAGCGATTCAAGGTTGTCTCTATTCTTTTTTAGACTGTCCATAAAAATAGGATAATCGTGCTCGAGATCTCCGATGGTATCGAAATCATCGCCGACATCGACAGATTCATTTATAGGCGAATATACCAAATCGATCGACATAGATCGATCACAGTTGCGTCGATACAAGTATAGTCGATCGAACGACGCATCGGGATCTTGTGTAATAACATCAGCAATTCTTTGGATCTTCTGCTTTATATAATCTGGGTCATTTGCACGAGTATCAGGGATCATGTCGCTATTCCATAGTAGTAATTAAATGCTTGTACAGCCGCGTTAAGCAGTATCGCAGTTTGTAAGCACAAGGCCTGAACCCACATAACGATTCATCCCAGTATAGCCTTTTGTTTACCTCGATCATAACGCTATGATAAATTTTATCCGTGGCGGGGGTAATAGAATTAGAGTATGGCTTATTATATTCTACTTTATATCCATGATTAAAGAAATGATCGTGAAGTAGTGTTAAGACGTTGTCGGGCGGTTTGGAAGCGTCTGCGTTGAAACCAATGCAGATGTCTACATTCGAGATGTCACTAGGGAAGGAATGGCAATCAAGTATAAGCGTCTTGCCTTGGATGGCCTCTACGAGCCTTAGCCTATAATCCTCCCACAGCTGGATAAGAGAGGATCGTAAATCGTCGCTTACTTGTCTTCTGGCACCCGACTGCGATAAGGTATAGATTCTGCCTTGACCAATCGTTTCAAGTGGGTCTAACTCAAGACGCTCAAGGTCGCAATCGTATCTTGAGACATTACCGACCACAGACTTTATTTGAGGGTGGTTATAACCGAAAATAATGTCGGTCTTCCAATCCGTCCATCGATCAGCGTCTTTGGATATTAATATGTTATCGCTCCATTCGGTGTGAATAGTGCGAGTAGCATGTGGAATGGCGAGGATCAGGGTTTCATACATAGCAGACATAGCAGATATAGCAGATATTGCAGATATACGTAAAATAGACTTGTGGCATCATTGTCAATGCCGGTTAAATAGAATTACTTAGTTTTAACGTGGACAGCTTTGCCACGACGATTTGGGTTAGGATCCTCACGGCGCTTTCTGGCAGCAGCCTTAGCGCGTCCTTTCTTACCTAAAGCGTGCGCTTTCTTCTGGGGTAGGCATTTTGGTTTACCTTCTGATGAGCTACCTCTTGCGCAGTCACCTTTTATCTTCCCATCGGGACCAAATCTCACCCATTTTTCCTTAAACCACTTACGTAAGTCTTCGTGTATATTAGATAATTTCACGACTTCTTACCCCAGTTGGCAACACCCTTATTTCTACACTGCTCGAGGGCTCCGCTGGCGTAAGCGCTGGGCCATACCTTATATCGCTTTTTCACCTTATAATAGCAAGCGTCCTTCTTGTCTTTGGATTCTTCCATTTTGGCCAATTTATCGTAATACTTCGGATCCTCGGACAAGTGATCTTTAGCAATCTCTTTAGCTATTCTCTGGTCCGAGGTATGTTCTAACTCAACTTTGATTCCTTTGGCTAGCGCCTCAGGATCGAAATGATCGTCAGGTTTGCCGGACGCCAAACCGCCAGGTATTAGTTCAGACTCAATGATTCGACGGAGCTTCATATAGCAACCTAGTTCATGTCGTCGTCGTCATCCCAACCGCAATCACAATCGTCACAATCGGAGTCGTCGCAACCGTCGTCATCAAGATCCATATCGTCGTCGCTATAATCGTCATCATCATCGGGATCATTTAAAGCAGCAGACATCGGACCTATAATTGCTTTTAATAATGGGTCATCAATCATAATAATCTCCTTTGTTTTATTTTATTTTTACTTAGGCAGTGTACGACCATTTGGTAAATTGATAATAATTCCAGCAGCTCGTAATTCCGCTATGATGTTGAAGATCCTAGGAGTAGGTAGCGACCATTTACGAGCTAATTCCGATCCAGTGTGCTCACCCTTTAACAAGTCAGCCAAAACATATGCCCAACGGCCCAGCACAGGCCCGCCTTTATTGAACAACATAGCTTTGGCTTGAGCATTATGCTCTCTTAATGTTTCCTTAGCAAGAAACATCGATATTCCATGCACCTTTGCTGCTTCTTTAAGATCACCATGTTCGAAATAATAATTTAAACAGTCCTTTGACTTAGCTAATAAGATATCATCGCGTTCTGCTCTGCGGTTGTCCAAAACCTCAGCCCGAGATGGTAGATCGAATCCTTCCATAAAATATCTTTTATGTATAAGAGCTACGTTTTGCTTAGAACACCCAACCATGCTGGCAATATCGCGGTAAGACAGCTTTGGATTACGTAACAATTCTACGATTTTAAGAGACCTGGGATGAATTTCAGGTTTAGTAGAAGGCATGCTTAAACTAGGAATTACTCCGAATTCTTTACAAGCTATACATACCGTATTGGGACCTACGTTGAACTCACAAGATACTTTAGCGTATAAATCGCTTAGTCGTTCGAAGTGAGGACTCAGTTCCTCGCATCTTTGCGCCATCAATTTACGACGAGCTTTTCTTTCACTGTGTGATAATCCCATATATAGTTCCTTTTCTGTTAGATATGCTGATGTGGAAAATACCTAGTGGCTATAAATGATTTTATGTTTTGAATACTATTAGGGTCTGCTATGTCGAATGTTTGGCATATGCCAGTGACAAAGCAAGTTAAGCAAATAATAGTACCATTAGTCCAAGTAGTCGCCAACGTGGTCTCGTTACCTTCGATCAGAATGCATCCATTTTGTGTCATGTAGGAGATATCGTGTTGTTGAAGGATGTCTCTGGCATCTTGATCGTCTGGTATGAAAAAATCTCCAATGCCTCTAAGTCGGCCAACAGTATTAGCTCTACGATCATTAACCTGAGCATAATCTAATACAAATGTTAAGCCAAAGCACTCCGCAACGTTCTGCAAAATTTCAGTGATGATTTGTACATACTCTGAATCAAATGGAGAAGATTCGACAACTTCTTTAACGTTACAGTTGGCCATTTTGATATCCCGTTGGTACGTTTAGCAGCTTTTCGCGATGTACGACCGCCCCTTTACGCATCACTACTTTTGGCAAAGTTCTTCCCTTACCAGTCCACACAACAGCTAAATGGGGGCGACGATAATGAGGAATTAAATCGATGTCCACTCCCAAATTGTATCCGTTTTTGCCCTTTTGCTTAGCTTTTTGCACCATTTTCTGTCTTTGGATTTCTGTAGCCGTTACCCAGTCAATACGGTCTTTTGCTAAAATATCTGGTGTCACCAAATCTGGGTCTTCTCCAATTAAGCATACCACACTACAAAGTTTAACCATATCCCTAATGGTTATATCTTTTACCTGATAACCTTGCTTCATGCTTTTGTGATGTGGCAGTACGACACTTGCCTGCTCAAGGCTCATGTCATCGCGCAATGGGAATATTTTAAATGAATACACTGGATTACCCATAGCGTCGATTTCACCTATATCAAATGCAATCACCATTCCGTCTACCATTCTATCACTACTTAATTCTGCGGCGACCTTTTGATTGCCAAACATGACTGTCTTCACTTGCCGACCATCATATGTATAAGGGTTATCGTGAGCTGGCAGCCTTAATGAAAGAGGCGATGAGGGCATTGTAATTGAGCCACAAGGTATATCTAGCTTAAGCCTACTCACCATAGGGTGGATGGCTGGATAAATATTATAGTATGGCCGTTTGTTGGTGATCCACTCAGACTCAAGCAATGATTGCCGATATGTGAATATGTCCTGACTATTACAAGCCAGCTGTATCATTTCGCCATAAAAGGTCTGTGCGTCTTTCAATAATGGCTTTTCGTCTCTTTTGAAGTGCTTCTTTATTCTGGTGTAATAGTCCAAATGTTCGTGGAAATTCATGGGTCATTCCTATTATATAAAAAACCATACCATATCGTACCATAACGTACCAAACCCCACCACACCCTGCCTTGCCTTGACGAACCCGACCTAACCACACCAAGCCGGACCGCACCGCACCATATTTTAATTAAGCTCTTGGAACATTATCTTTTGATTTTTGGTAAGTGTGGCATCGAACTTGCCATTAATGTAATATTTTACCTCACGCAATGCTGTGTTGGGGTTACGATCGTCAGTAACTTTAATGATCTGTCCATTGTACGTCATGGTCATAACGGACAATCCACCTTCCTGCGTCACTTTGATATCGGCCATCGGTATATCCTTTCGGATCCACCTAGCACTAGCCTCATCGGGGCATATGGTATTTAAACTCAAATCAGCCCAGTAATGTGTATTTGTGTCTTGGTAAACCACACAATATTTGCAAGGGTCGAAGTCACACACAATCACCTCTGTGCCATCGACGGAATAAACATCGTATGCAGAGTTATGACGTTTGTGGTACGTTTTAAGTATGCTGATAGTTTCCGCACTCGGTTTAGCACATAAACAAGCTGTGCCGCTGACTACTTTAGAAATGGCATCACTCGGGCTGATCATGTCTGTCCCCTCCTTCAGGGATATATAGTTGCAAATGTTTATCATCGCCGATAACTAACTTAAATGGTCCCAAGATTGTCATCTCAGGATCTTTTGTCTGATCTTCAATGTCGCTCTTGTTAACAAATCCAACATCTGTGAAATCACGAAGTAACGGTATTAATTTAGCGAAACGGTCTCCTAGACAAAATACACCGATTTGCCTATAACATACGATGAATTCTTCGTCTCCTACCGTTTCGCCATGGTAAAGGTGTCTCGCTGCCTTCCATCTGTTAATGGACTTTTGCGGATCGGGCACCAGAGCAATGGCGTAGCCTCCTTCATACTGTTGCGCCATTAATGAAAATCTTTCAGGGTCACCATCTATCCACTCTGACATATGACTAGCCACAGCCAGCCCATCATCCATAATGAACACAGGAATGACACTTTCAGAATTGGGATCCGGATACTTAAGCCACGCAATCCCATGAACTGTAACGTCTCCCACTTGCTGTTGTAAGCTATCCCAAGACTCTAGATCAACGTACGAACCTGGTGCCACACCGGCTGCGTTTGAGTCGAATAAGGGAAGATATCCAATCAACAATCTTTTAGCAACAGCATCTGACATTTTAACTCCGATTCAAATCACTAATACGAATACCACGAACTATCCACAATAGAAGAAACACGAAAATGAATAAAAACAGGAATAGAATAAAGCCAGAAAGAAATATTCCAATAAATAGCATAAAGTAATCCAGCGGGTTGATTGGGTCGTATAGTGGCGTAGGACTATTTTTATGCTTGGCCGCAGCCGCCCCTACTAAAAACTGCCCGAAAAAGGCACTTACAGCAAATACGGCAAAGACAACGGTAAGATCGCCGGAAGCCAAGGGCTGCCCCATCATTTGACCCTGCTCTCGAAAGCTCTCACCGGCAGACTGAACAAAAGACAAAAAGCCGCTCCACGCAAACAACGTGGACACATAAATCGCCAAATACTTAATATAAATCATGATATACTCCAAGAATACACTTCGAATATTTGTGGCAGGTCGGTTATTAGCTGTTAAATAAGCGATATGACAGATATCCGATCAGAGCTATAAAGAAGAACAACGTGAAGACTACCTCATTTATACGATCAGAATCTTCCAAGCTCTTCTTACTATCCAATAATTTAGCCATCCCCCCACATAATATAGCAATAACGGCAAGGATAAAAGGAATAGTAAGGGATAGTAGGCATAAGCTAATAATATACTTCCACAGATCCATTAGTCGATCTCCCTCTTGAGACACATTTTACAAATATTACTGTAATATTGTACTAACCCTTGCAAATCTTCTATTTCTGATTGTCTGCTAGCCCTGCCAGACTTATACGCCCATGAAGATGTAAAAAGCACAGCAGCTAAGGTAATTAAACCACTGTCAATTAGAGATTCCACAATATCATTCATAGACTTCTACTACTTCATTGCCATTCCAGATCAATGGTGGTAAATGACGCCGCCATATGCCCGCTATTTCTTCAAACTTAGACATAAAATTAGATTGGCAATCGGCGGGTGATTTAACTGCTTGAACGATATAAGTGTAGCTATTGTCAATGACGTGATGACCTCTATTCCATGTTCCCATTATATATACTTCGCCGTGGTATCGTATTAGGCGTAAAGGGCACCTAGAAAACGTCAAAAATTCCGCCATGTGAGAGGCTACATTTAGATCGTCAGCACCTATATAGAAAGAGTATATCCCATTATCATCTAGTAGTACTTCAACAGATGCTAAAATATACTCAATTTGAGGCCAATGCTTTTTGTAGTCATTGAGAATATCTAACGCTCGAGTAAAATCAATACCATCCGACATAATATATATGAAATCCTTTTAGTATCTTATCAAGTGCTATATTAGTGAATTTGATAAGGTGTTTCGCTAAATGACGATCGATCTGTATACTCCCTAACCAAAGTTCACCTGATTTTTCTTTAATTTGATTGACTATATCATTAATGTCAGATTCTAGCAATCGTAAGTGTATACAATTAAATGGTTGATTAATATAAGGAAACGGGGCACCAGGCATATCTCTATCGATCCATAACCTTTCCATGTAGCTATGTATAGTGTAGCATTTACGCCAATAATAGCAATCATGAGACGGACATGTGCATTTACCGCATATCCGATAGCTTTTATCCTTGGATCTGCCGATCTTTTGCTCTGAGTTATGTGGAATTGTGCCGTCGCTGGATCTCATTTTGCCAACGATCTCTTCATCATATTGACCGAAATTATTATCCCAAAAATTATGTGATAAACAGGTATCGTAATCGATAACTGCTAAAGCGTAAGAATCTAATCCCATATATCCTCAAAGAGCATTCCAATCTCGACTTAATAAATCACAAACACATGATTTGTGTACGACGAAACAGGAAGTGTTAGTATTATTCCAATACGGCGAATGAACCATAGTAATATTATCAGGAGTATAAGTTTCACACTTGATTATATAGTCTCCGACCATTATCTTAAGGTCTGAATAAGTCAGTCCAAATATAGTCATCTTATCATTGCCGTAATAGTTCACAGAAGCAATAAGATCTATAAACCATTCTAAAGCTTCTAGGTAATATATTGAATTGCCAATATTATCTAAAGAATATGCAAAATGTGAAATACTGATCGTCTCACAGCTATATGGCGTAGATTCTAAAAAAGACGCACAAGTTGCTATAAAGTCGGCTATAAGGTAATCGTAACCATGATCCACCACATAAGTTGACATAGCCTTAAAATTATATAGTATATAATCGACGGGTTCATTCACATAGGCTGGCGATACTATTTTTTCGAGATCAATGCTGACTGCAAAGCCATTAATATCTAGTATATCACCGCACAGCGCGCAAAACCTTTTATAACCAAGCATTTGATGGTTAACGTCTTCGCAAATGCTGCTCAAATGCTTTTTGCATAATATTATCGTGGGTGGTTTAATAGAGGCTTTGTTATTAATATTGATACGTATTTCTAAATGGCTATCTTTATCATACCGTTGGAGCCTACATCCGTGCATGCAGTTTTCTTGAGTCGAATATACCTTCATTTATACTATTCAAGTATAGTGCGATGGCTTCTGTTGCCACGCTGTCGATATTACCACCCACGTCGGACAGTTCTGGTATATCTTTTTGCGCAAGGTATACATGCTTATCTAAATATCGACTCGCCGTGTAATACGATTGCCCATCCGTGACTATTGCTAAGTGGCCTTTGCCTATATCAATAAGCGGTAGACCGATTGGTATATTACAGTACAGAAGGAAATAGGGTTTAAGGTTTGGATCGTGAATATCACTAGATATTCGGCCATTCTCACGTATCGTGACTAAATCAATGCAATCACATGCCATTATGGGAAAACGTTTATCTGCCTCATCCGCGAATTTAATTGGTTTTGGTATAAATTGACCAGCCAAGGCTAATTCTGCTGCACTAGCAAAATCCGTCAATGGCTCAGTCAGGCCTTTAGCATTAGATATATAATGGGAGGTATCGATGGTGGTGTCATATATTGGAATATATCGACCTACCTTTTGATTCGCTTGTGATTTATGATGACCATACATTGTAATACTTATTTGGTCTAGATCATAACTACCACGCTTATGGTAGTATACACTGTATCCGTTGGACTTAGCCTTGGGTATTTCTGCGGTATAAGAGCATTCTAATTTTACGTGGATTTTATCTTGGACATAGGTAGCACTGAGCCGCTTTTTGATATAACCATGCCATGCATCGTCATTGATGCTGGAGTATTTCGATTTTGATTTAGCATACTGGGTGGTGGTTAACTTGACTTTGTAGTCTTTCGCAAGTATCCCAGATAAATATTCTAAAGGACAGTCGGTATTTTTCATATTGCCTCCAACAACATGTGGCATCTCGACTTGGCGAGTTAAATATGGACATACGCAAAATGCTCATGCTCACCAAAGGCGGGGATGTATACTTATTTATGATTGGCGAAGATCATAATCACCGCACGAAGATGCTGCGTTTGCTGGCTGATATGGTTGATGATCCCGATTTATCTATCGACTGGCACGACGCTTATTTTTTGTAGGAGAAGCTTTGCGGTTGGGATCAGAACGATTATTACGATTATGAATAGTGTCGTTGACACTAACTACTTGATACTGAGTCCCAGTGTTATTCCGCTCATTATTAGTGTCGGCATATTTATACTGGATTTCAGAAATCAATCGGAGCTTCATTATGTGAAATCTTCCATATCTGGATCTTCATCGTCGCCGCGCCAAGATTCGTCGTCTTCCTCTTCTGACCACTCTGCATCGTCTTCCGGCGTTGGTGATTCGAGTTCGGCCATTAGCTCAGCGATAGCTTCGCGAGGCGAAAGTGGATCTTCATTTCTATGCACAGCCTCTATGGTGTCGGCCAGTATTTTATGCACAAACTTGGGGTCTTTACCAGCAAATTTATGAACTACAGTCGCCAATGTCGCCCCTCGGGGCACAATTTTAAGGAAAGCGTTCCAAAGCTCGGGTCCGATTTGAATCTGCCAAGGCTCGTATTCCATACGATCAGCTTGCTGAAGGACGATTCTACGGTCCTCTTCATCCATATTAGCCATACTAAGCGTGGTTAAATATTCCATCGCGCCTTTGACTAGTTCTTGTACTAGCACTGGAAATATCATCGCACGTGCTTGGATTTTGACTTTTTTGGATTGTGGTGGCTGTTCTTTTTGATCTTGATATTCTTGATCGTTTTCTTCCTCAGGCTGGTAGGAAAGCAGCTCATCTTCATCATTTTGATCTTGGTCCGGAAGTTCTACCAGTCTCACATCTCCGATCGCGTAGTCCGATAAGTTAGCTAAATTAGCAAAATCCATTAACCAATACATCGACAGTGAGCCAGCAGAAAACTTGCTATAAAACTCAAGTAGTTCAGGTGCAATGCGGTTCAGCTGCTGAGCAGCTAGATGGTGAATTGTCTGCATGTTTTGAACAGCAGCACCTTGGGTCATGGTGTTTAAAGTCACGCGCTTATTGATCTCGTCGCGCAAGCCCTCGATTCTGGCAGTATCCGGAGGAGTCACTTCAATGCCCATCCGTGGTTGCTTTGCTTCATCCTTTGAACCATCTTGAGGCATGCTCGGCGTGGACGAAAATTTGGCATCCATTAGATGCTTTGGTACTCCCCAGACCTGATGCACAAGGTCAACGGCTAATTCAGCTAGCTCTTCGTGATGTGGACGTTCGACTCTGAGCAGCCGTTTGAATACTTCCATTGCTAAATTAGGAGCCGCCCGTGTAATTTCTGGATTAGATCTATTCTCGAGATTAGGATATAGTCGCTTTAACATATTGACACCACTTTGCCAAGACCTTTTGGCCTTTTCCAAGCCATACATGGCGAATATAGGGTGCTTTCCAAAAGCGTGTTGGGTATTTCTAGGCAAACCAGACCAAAAATCTTGGGTCGACCTGTCCACGCTGCGTTCGAACGTTTCTTTTATATCTCCAACGCCCTTTTTGCCCTTTTTTGCTTTTGGTTCGGGCATAGGCAACGTTTTAGGCCATGGTGTTTCCCACGGGCTCGGCGATGGCTTCGGGGGGCTCGAAGGGGCAGGTGTCGATGGTCTCGGCTTAGTAGGGGCTTCTTTGGGTGGAGCTGCTGGCGCCGCTGCTACTGCTCCGGTAGCCAATTCGGAGATCATCTTCAATTTCATGAGCTTATCCCAAGATTCTTGACTTGTGGGTGGTTCATCTTCTAATTGTATTGTTTCCCGCTCTCCCGTATAACCGATATTTGACCTAATATGATCATATATTAGTTTACGCAAAGAATTTGGATCATCAACATTCATCGAATTTATATGTAGTGCCGGTACTTTTCTCTTGCCGCCATCTACGGCCAAATTAAATTTCAAAACATACTCGACTACATTGTCGCCCATTAATAAAATATCGTCGATCGCACCCATACCACTGGCAGCGTATACTACTGTGTCTATAGTATCAATAATTTCACCTAGGTGTTCTAGGCCGACATTTCTGAGACTTATGGTTTTTTTACTTGGAGCACTTCTATAACTATCTCTAGATAGTCCACTACCACCACCTACCCATGAAGCAAGATAATCACTGGCTTGAGTGATAACTACCTCTGCAGTACCGGGCAGTTCTACCTCTTTTATCGAATTGCGGTAAGCATCATAATATGGACCTGAATAATCGACTACCACATCAGTAATGACACTGAAACGAGTCCTGAAAGTAGCTCCATCGGTGCTTAACAACTTACCTGTTATATTGAACCCAAAATCTCTGAGTGTTTGAACCTTATCTTTTAAATCTGCATACGGTGAGCTAGGCGTCGAGCCATGTTCCTCTTTATATGCTGATATATCTTCTTTCTTCAACGTTCCGTACTTGATAAATCGAATGAATTCTAAGATATCTTTTTCACTGTTAAATGCCCTTCCCTCTTCAAATAGCTGCAGGTATCCACTTGGCTGCACTATATTATAGCCGTCATTTACCACAGTCATATATCGCCCATATACTGGGTGATTGCTGACCTGCGTTAAGCGTTGTTTAAGTCTATCGCTCTTGAATTTACGTCTCTCTGTCGCCTTTCGCTGCCTTTCGACTGCTGCCGCTTCTTCCTCTTTTTTGCGGCGTTTCTCTGCTTGAAGTGTTTCAAACTGCTCATCAGTTAATCCCACTCGTCTTAGACGTTCAATGTCGCCTTCAAAACGACGCAGAACATCGTTAACGTAAGCGTTTAAATCATAAATATCTTCACCACCATCACTGTTCTTGTCATCGATGTTAAGATCGAAATCAACTAGGCGTTGTGCCAGATCGGCGATTTTACGCTTCTGCTCAGCTGATATCTTCGCTTCTAAGATACTGTCTAATTGTTTGTCGAATGAACGCATTATCGCTCCCCTGCAGCTCTAGCAGCAGCTAGTCTAGCCATTCTTGCTAATTTGCGATTAACCATGATCTTAACACCTCGCGACTTCGTGCTACGATAGATACTGCGTAATTCTTCTACCGAGTTAGTCTTCAAAACCAGTTCAGTGTCCTGCATTAACTTTTCAGCTGAGCCCGTCACTCTGGGGTACAAACGCTGTTTTTCAGAGGTGTCTAAACCGGAGTCGATACTGTGAATGAACATCTTCAAAGCGTCATTCATGACAATATTCCCTATCGCATATATTTCACGCATCTCCTCGTAGCTGCTGCTATATAAGATAGCTTGGCGAACTTCACTACGGACTTCATGTGTCTTGGGCAAAACCTGAAGCACTCGTAATTTAGCAGAATGATCACGCATCAACACAGGCGTTAGCTTAAGCAAAGCTCTGTCGATGGCTGTGATACGTAGGTCTTCTGAGGCGGCGGGCGTTCTTGGATTGCTCAATACCGTGATAAGCTTAAAGGCGTCCCTTATATTAAGCTTTTGCGCTAAAGCTGCGATAAATTCCCCACTATTATAATTGCTTGGCACACGACTTACATAATCCAGTATCAGGTCATAAAATATAGGATCTGTGCCTCCAAAAGCTTCTATTCCGTCTTTATACATAGTATTAAATATTTGGAATAGCACTTCGCTTTCTACTCCACCAGAAGGTCGCTCGACTCTTCTTCTTATCCCCTCTATAAATGCTCCAGGTTCGAAGATCGCTTGAGCTATTGATTCACCAGCACCACCAAGCGCTCCATCCTTAATTAGCTTTTTAATTTGCTCATCGTCCACCATCCTATTAATAATGACTTGTTTATAAAATGATTTTCTAGAGTTAGCGTCGATTTTGTTAGGATTAGATAACAGATGTGTCAAAGTAGTCTGGGTAAGGCGCTTTACTAGGTCTTCTGTGCCATATCCGGAAAGCCCACGGTGATACACATAATTATTGACGCCCTCATCGGATAATAAATTTAATATCCGAACGGGCAGATTTTCACACCTTGACGCATAGTTGTCGAATTTTATGGGCAAATTCCAAAAGTCGGAATTATTATCAATCATTACCGGCTGACCACCGACACGATAATCGCTTAGCAAATAATCGATGAATTTTAAAACATGAGGGATGTATCGTGCTATCGGTGGGGCGTTCTGTTTTCCTTTTATCTCTTTGATAAACGGAAATTTATTAGAATTATATCTTGAATAATACCCACCTTTCCCATCAGACAAAGACACGCTAACGTGAGGATTATTAAACTTATTGCGCATACTGAAGATATAAGTATGCTCATCGGGTTTGACTATTTTGCCAATGCAGTTTTGCATCTTACTGCCTTCGACCATAGCATCTTTAGTATTAACAGGCAACCAATAATATTTCCCTGATGTTATTAAAACAGGTCCCGTTTCTGGGCTTATTTCATAGGTCCCACCGGCTCTTTGTCTAGCAAACTGTTCTTCATGCCACAGCCGAGAAGCTTCATTAACTTGTTCTAAGGTGCGGTCTTTGATGTCAGCCGAATTAAGTTCTTCTGACTCGAGATAATGAAATATGCTTTCATCGAATACTGTTTCAGGCTGCTTTTTGAGAATCGGCAAGATCCATTGCCAATATTTATTATTAATATTCTTAGCTTGTTTTATTAAAGCATCATATTCTAATTCTTGCTGGGATTTTTGCTTTTTCTGAAATGGGTCTAAATCTTTAACAGCTTCTACTGAATCAGGGCCTAATGTAGTTATGACTCCAGTTTTAAGCCCCAACACCAATTTTTCAGCCTTAGCTTTGTCAAGCTCAATGGCTTGTTGTATAAGTTCAGGGCTAATTTCAGGATACTTGTCAGTTAAGTATTTGACTTGGTTTTCGACTAACAAGGTGTCGTATGTATATGCTTCTGCTGACATTGTATCCCCTATTATCCATTTTAAGTATCTTTTCCGAAATATTGAGGCGCATCATCTAAAAATGCCTTCAGGGCATTGGAAATATGATGGCGAGAAGTATTCCCTACGTTGACGATGGTTGTTGTGGGGAGAAACCTTTGCATGTCATAAATATATTTATAACCTGCCTTTTCCAAAGCATTTACGATCTTTACGGCTAAGCCATATTGATTCAGCACTTGAATGGGGACGTGGAAGTGGACTTTATTACCCCAAATGTGTGGAGGCATATAAGGGCAATTAGCGCAACCATTTCCGCAGCACTTTTTGCGTGATAGAAGAAAATCCCTATCTAACGGCATAGGATTATCCTGGTGCGACATCATACCCTATCAAATAAGCGTTTACTGAGATTTTTAGATCTTCGTCTACATAATACGTTATTAGATCACTAGATTTAACCAAGCTATTTACCGGATCATCACTGTTAACGACCGTGAATTTAGTTACCCAAGGATATGCCAAATTGTTCATGGAGATTCGTTTGGGGTCTGCGAATCTTGCTACATTGGCTATCGGCTCGGTATATTCAGGGGCAATCAGCATTTCGGCTTTTCCAAACATTTCAGTTTGTCCAGGTTTAGTCTTAACGATAAACTCAGCCATAGTAAATTGATACCTAGTATACTTGTAGTCTACAGAATCCTGTGGATGCCAAGGTAAAGGATCGTAATCAACCGTTACTTGAAGAGGATCGACCAGTGACCAATTATCAGTAAAACGCCCATTTTTCTCCTTACTTGGCTTTAAGATTGCATAAGAATAAGGAGAAGACACAGTGTCTCCATCTATTTCTAATACTATCTGCTGATATAGATGAACAGCAGCGTTATCACCAGCATTTAAATCAGATAAAGGTCTATCATCATATACGGCGATTTCCACAAATTCATTGTGGAGCGGTAGTCTAATACGGTTCCATATATTGTATATTGGCAACCTAGGGTATATAGTTACCTGTTGATCCAGCACGTTTACCGACACTTGTTTTGTTATTTTGTCAGTAAAGGTAGCATATCCTGATATATAGCCAGATCTCACTGCCAATTGAATGGCCGCATAATACTCTCTGTCGCCTACCGATATATATGTCTCAGCTTCGTACTGATTTAGGTCTGCTACGTCGCTATACTTGATACTATCGAAAGTGATGGTATTGCCGCCTACAAACTTGTCGAATGATGGGCAACAACATAGATCGCTAGAAAGACTTCCTACTTGCGACGTTATAAGTATTTGTATCGCCATATGTAACCACCTCGGAGTGTTTGCTGAACTTCTCTTTGATAGATTTTACTTTATTGGCGAAATCGCTTACGTCTTTTTTGGTAATACGAGACCCCTTTAGGGCGCCCATAAGTTCGTAAGTGGATGGCGTCGCTTCTACGTATACATTATTAGAGTATAGGAAAGCCCGACCATCTGGTATCTCTAGGGTATAGATAGGTCCGATATAATTTTTGTCTGGATCCTTGAGTTTGGAATACCACACGATCAAGCACTGCTGATTATAGAGTTGCCTTTTATACACGTACATCTCGATACCTAATTTAGCGCAAAATAGGCCAAGCAAGTCTTTAGCCTTTATAGGGTCTGAGACTTTATTTAGGATGAGATAATCTGTGTCGGAATATTGACTTTTATGCTTGATAACATGACCCATTGATTTAGCCCTTTAGATAAGAATTTGCCCAGTGTGGCTTAGTGGGGGCGAAAAGGCTTGGGACACTGCCCATAATGGGAACTGGTACCGCTAGTCATTTTACTCGCTGAAATTATATGCCACAGTAAGTTGTGTCATGTTAGCTACGGAGAGTAAAATGAATTTATTTATCTTGCATTCAGATCCTATTGTTTCTGCAGAAATGAACTGTGATAAGCATGTCTGCAAGATTATCCTAGAGGCTATCCAAATGATGTGCCTTGCACACCTCGAATGTGGTAATGCTGCGGCACACCTATGGAATGCAAAAACCCATCGCAACAATCACGTATCTAAATGGGTACGTGAAAATATTTCTAACTATAATTGGACCGCCAAGCACGGTTTAGCTCTTTGTGACCAATATACCATCAGGTATCATAAGATACACGGTTCTTACACTCTAATGAAATGGTGTGCGGATAATCCACCTTCGGTTGACACCGGCCCGATGACACCGTTCAGGCAAGCTATCCCAGACGATTGCAAACAACCCGACACTATAGAAGCATACAGAGACTACTATGTTAGATACAAGTCGCGGTTTGCTAGATGGAGGCTGGGCAATATCCCACCATGGTATGTCAGTAGATTAATGACTACTGACCCAAGCCTCTACTCTTCCGACTTGTAATATAAACTGTTTTTACTACCTTCTATATCGTCGATCAGCCATTCGTGAGCCAATGCGTTCAGTTTGGTTTCTAACTGATCTAACTGTCTCCAATATCCTAAGCCCTCTTCTATATCACCGTCGCCTTTGGCAGCGACCACCGCTTTCCAATGTTCGAACCTAAGGGTGGTTTCGGAATACTGCTTAGACAGCATTTCGTTGCGTATTTTAGCATGCCATTGCTTTCTACAATCGAAGCATAGCCAAGCTATAACTCCATATGCTATTTGTATCTCTCCGCACATAGCGGCAGGGCGATTATCGGATTCGTATTCGCTCAAATCATCAGCACCACAACGCTCACATGCTCGTTCCATCACACGAACTCCAAATTGGTCAGTAATTCTGAATGTCCAGCTAATTTACGCTCTGCAACAGCTTGTATCTGCCGCACTCTCTCTCTGTTTATCTGAAACTGGTCACCAACTTCTTTGAGTGTCATTGGTGGTTTGCCATTAATACCATAGCGTGCGACGATGATGTCGAATTCACGTTGATTCAATGCAGTCCTTAAAACCTTATGCAACACGATAGCTGACTCTTTCATACTTAATTCGTGAGAAGGTTCATTATTATAAGTTATACTATACGGATCAAGCTCTGAAATATTACCATCTTGGTCGACGGTGACCGATAATGATTTTGCTTGCACGACTTTTTTACCGCGTCTGGACGCATTCATCCACAAGGAATTGCATAAGTAGGTACTAAACTTAATATTAAACTCGACATTAAAGCTTTCAATACACCCCAGTAGCCAATAGTTACAATCACTAAGTAGCTCGTTCGCATCCTTGTGCCGACTATACAGGATCTTTATAACCATTTTCATGATTAACCTATAATTATGATCCGCGATAATGCTTTTGGTCTGAATAGCGCGTTCTAATAGCATAGACTTGCCGGTAGTTGCATAACGATATTTTAAATAGTTATATTGTTTGAATAACATCGTTTCCGCACTTTTATGCAATACTCGATTATTTCTAACCGCTTGTATAAATTCTTTTGGCAGCTGAGTAGAGTTATATGTCTTGCTGTTTATATTAATAAAAGCTTCAGGATCAGAAGTAGGATCATATTCGTTGATTTTTTTAGATGCTACAGGATCATCGAAGTCAGGATGATATATGTATTTGATCTGATTCATGCTTATCCCTTTTATATCTATTAGAGATTTGAATAGATATAAAGAGAGCCAGCTGGCGGGGTGGGTATTGGGATGCTAGCTGGCTCAACGGGGGTTTTATTCTAAGGCAGAAGGCTGCATATCAGATTCGCTATTAGAATCGATATCGCGGTTTCTCCTAAACTTGTAAACGCCTTGAACTCGCCTTCTCTTAGAGCCATCAGTACTTCTATTGCGAGCTTCCACGCACCCTTCTGGGTCTTCTAAGGCCAGTCTAAATGCCCAGATAATCTTGTCGACGCCGCCCTCGATATCTGAGATAAATTGTATCAAAAGATGGCGCATGTCTTCGTTTAAGTCGATAGTTATAACGCCTTTAAACGATCGATGCACCACAAATGATGGTCCCTCTTTATAAACGAAGGCCCCATCTTGAATCGGGTCATGTAGTGCTGCTGCAAACGCTTCTATTTCAGCTTCCAGACCTTCGACATCGTCGATAAAATTCTGTAGGGCCATGCTCATGGCATGATTCATTTGGACCGTCATAACACCCATGAATGGACGCACTACATTAAACGTCGGCTTTTGGCTAGCGCCGTGATACATAAAGATCTCCAATAGTAAAGAAAATCATAACAGATAGGATCGACATCTATACCCTATACTATTATATCCATATCGATTAAACAGGTTATATTTGATGTAATCGATATCACATAAACTACATTTGATAAAAATAAAATACAGTAACATTATAACATACGAATTATTAAGGCGAAAATTATGAGTTCCCCGCCACCTCCAGGCAAAGGCGATCCGACTGTTGAAGTAGCCATATATAGATATAGCGTTGACTTCAATACTCCTAAACCACGCACAAAGATAAAAACCAACATAAATGGCAAAAACACTGCGGGTAACTGGACCGACGTCCATGCAGAAACACCTACTAAACTAACGTATAGTGCTACAACGGTACCGCCTAAGACTTACCTATTCACATCATATATCCACACTAGAATAATAAGCCGTAAGCTAATTTCTAATGTGAGATGGTATCCGACTGGAGGCGGAGACTATTTCCCTAGTACTACAGCTAAAAGGGCATTTTTCAATGCCATAGTCGCTACCGAGTATTATACTAAGTGGGATGTAGAAGACAAATACGACAATGTACCCCTCACACAGCACCCACATAAGCTAGGAGATGTGCTAGGAAAATCTACCGAGCCTTCTTATCCCGATTGGGTTGGGAATCCATTTCAGTTCACTAAAACAAATCCATATCTGGTAGTATTCGGTAATACCAAAGAAACGCCGTTCATAGTCATGCAATTCACGATAAATGTACGTAACATAATAGAGAAAGAAGACGTCGTGACCTCTCCAGTACCATGTGTCTGGATATATGATGATTTATTGGAGTTTTAATGCCTAATATCACATGGGTCGCCACTTATAATGACGATTCAACGCTTAGCGAAGTACAACAGAAGCTACTAAGATGTAAACTCGACAGAGCATCTTTAAAGATGTTTACATTATATAGCAACGATAAACAAATAGTTAATATGACATTTTCCGTAGGAGATATCTTCCAGTATAGAGTACGAAATATGATAATGACAGATTCTGACGAGAGGGATAGAATGCATATCTTAGTCAGAAATCATAATTCAGACAAAACTATCGTGTTTGTCAGCGAATCTGATTTATGCGTCCATGTAGCATCAGCGTTTGGGCAGGGAGCGCTGCAGCACGAAATTCTTGATGATCCTGCCGAAATGATACCAATAGGCCCAAGGTGACTTATGCCCAAAGAAGCAAATTGGAATGAACTGGTCGCTGAATATTGCGAAATGATGGGTTGCTCTGAACAGAAGATAAATGAGGCAGCAGACCTACCGGACCAGAAGGTAACACATAGAAAGCTGATAAAATATCGTGAAGATGTTTTAAAAGCAGCTAAGGTAGTAAAAGAGACTCATGAGAAATACCCTGATCTCACCAAGGAAGAGCTGACTAGGGAAGTATACAGATCCTTAGTGGGTTCGGTGCTGCTTCTCTTTATCTTCCAAGCTTTAATGTCTGTGGCTTTGAAGATGGCTATTGAATGGTTTATAAATCAGATATTTAGTTAAGCTAATCTTTGTCTGATGGTGCGCCACTTACCATCCACCATTTCTTTAATCTGAACATTCGCAGAGTGCGCTTGTGTCTCGGTTTTGAACATTTTAGAAATAGTGGATATTGGTCCTTCTGACATTTTTTTACCAGATATAAATAAGGCTACTAGTTTGTCGCTTTCTGACCTAACTTGCGGGTCTAATACCGCAGTCGGAATAACTTTGGTACATAATTTACCAAAAACTGTCGACTTTTTGCTTTGGTCTTTCATAAAATTAAGGAAGTAATCTCTAGATTGCTCATCATCAAAAGATAATAACAAAGTCTTGGGCATAGGTGTCACCTTGAAACAGCAAAAAATTAACCGGCCAAAGGCCAAGCCGCCGATTATTTACGATCGAGTCGAAGAAAACGAAGGTGCTGACCTATCTCTACATAAAGATGACACCCCGATTCGAGCTGTGATGTTCGTGGAGGTCAAGGACATGTCATCAGCTCAAGTTGGACAATTACTAAATCAAATTAATCAGTCTTATAAAAATGCTCGGGGTGGCATTCACTATATTATACCGATACGCCATGGTAAGATCAGTGCAGATATCCTCTTTGAAAACGAAATTCTTGATTTTGTAAATAAGCTATGCGAAGTTAAGGATGGTAACATAATACTTAGAGACGGATTTTGTCAAGTCAACGTAGTCAGAGAAATAATATGACCTCAAAGAATGTAAATTTAGGCATAGAAAAATTGGTAGAACGTAAGGCTGACGTTGACGATCTATTGCTAAAGTCTTGGCGGGACTTGCGAAATAAATTAGATTCTCTACTGATCGGCAATAACGTGCTGAAGTCAGGCGAAATACGCAAGTTATGTCAACAATTAGATGGAATGACCACTGAGGATCGCAATAACCACATAACTACTTATTGGGGCTCACTGTACGCCGAAAAATCCATGCCTTTACTTTTACAAATAGAGTCAGTAGAAAAAACTCTACATAAGTTAAAGTAGGTTAGTATTGTGGTTTAAGATATTAGCGTCACAAAGCCGACCCTGTTTACATAAAGCATTAACAGTATTTTGCATAGCAACAGTTTTTATATTTATAATATGTGCTTCGCATAAGCCATGTGAAGCACATGACCGGTACTCTTCTCTTATAGAAGTCCCACACTGGACGGGATCATCACTTCCAATAGTAATCTTGACCCCTCGATCATAAATTAAGAGAAGAGGGTGGTCTCCCACAACTACATTAGTAATATAATTGCTAGCCAAGGCCATATCGAATGTCACGTTATTATCAATAGCTAATTGCAAAGCTTCTTCATTATCAGCCGCTTGTATACCATGGGCTATATTTGTGACTCTTAGCTCTTTTATAGCTGTTATTACATTAGCAGAGGATTGTGACTCTCCGACGTGGGCTCTAACTATTTTTCCCTCTTTTACCCAGTCCTTGAATAAAGGTGCATAAAAATTCGGGTCATAATATCCCTCATCACCTACTAAATCAACGCCAAACAGACACTTACAGACATCGGGATCTTCAATTACCTTTAAATATTGTTTTTGACTGGTTTTAGGGCTTTCGTATTTAATTGAGAGAATGAGACCTATCTTGTTCGGCATATATCTATTGAAGCAATCGTGAATATGTAATATAGCATCTTTTTTATGCCATCCGATATTCATATATTTGTTGATAGAAAAATCCAACCAAACAAAATCAGCACCGACATTGGTGAAATATTCTGATACGGCTTTGATAGATGAATCTATAAGCTCTTCAGTCCATTGGATTTGATCCAATATTCTAAACTTATCTAAAAATCTGTGAAATGTTTTGGGCTCTGTCGGCGCAAAAGTCATCTCTTTTACTACATCATCATATTGTTCTGCTAAATACTTGAGATCGCATTTTTGTATTACATCCCAAACAAACGATGGAGGTATGCAGCCGCCTAGATGAACATGGGTATCTATTAGCATATTAGAAGTCGTAAAATTCGTTAATACTGGATAAAGATACGGCTTTTTTAAGCTCTAAACATAACTTTTGCAGCGGACAATCGATGTCAGGAATCGGACAAAAGTCCAAAACATCACTCACCATAATATCATCAATAGGTCTAGCTAACACATAGCCATCGCTAGACGATATCAATAAATTACATTTCACCATTCTAGGCAATATCTTTTGGACATAGCTTTGAGTGGCAGGCATTCTACCATCTGCTTGCAAAAAACTGGTAATAGTGCCCGAATCCGCTTTACCGGGGTTACGGTGTAGTACCCGTAGAATTTCTAATACGTACTCTAAACCTTTCCATTCAGCCAGCATTACTTATCCTTAGCTAACTTAATTATAGTCCTGACATTATGATACAGCTTGAGGTTTTTCATCTCAGATTCTCTAAACCATCCTAGAGCTATAAATTCGTGATTTTTCCTAAGCGGTTGGCTAATTGTGTTAGCTTTGCATAGGACAAACGCCACATTTGGTTTAGAATCAAAATCGATGACTTTTTCAGTAGCCTCACACCGCACTCCTGTCTCTTCTTTAGCTTCACGAACAGCTGCTCTTTTAGGAGTTTCACCTCTTTGTATATGACCGCCTGGAAAACACCATTTCATCTTTCGGTCATCTTTGGCATTAGACAGGCCTAGCAAATACTTATCTCTGCACTTAACTATGGCCACAGCTGCACTATACGATCCTTGAGAAGCCTCGGCGAGTATTGCATCTAATAATAGTCGATAGTCAGGCATCTTATATCCCATTTCTAGTATATTTGTCAAAGATAAATGTATGGAGGAAATGATATGAAACGCTCAATTAATTTAGACCAAAAATTGGCACGCTTGTTAGACACCGATCCAACGGTAATCGAGTTTAACCAGCTACTAGATTTATCAGCTAAAGCGCAAGCTTTCAATAGTAAAAGAGAGCTGGTAAGTTATTTATCTGAAGGCGCCATGCTAAATGTCGGGCGTTTAGCTTCGAAAGCATTATCCGTACCGTGTGGTGATTATATGGTATGGATGACCGATGCAGGCCACACAATGCTGGTGCCGGTAAAGGGAACTAGTAATGAAGTTTTTGAACATGCCACTGACCAATACGACATATTCACCAATACACTACTTCAGAACTGGAATAAGCTCGAAAAAATATTAGCCGAAGACGCTGCTCCAAAGCCAGACGTTGACGAAGACGATGAAGAATACAACGAAAGCGATCGATATGATGGAAGCGACGACGACGACGACGACGACGACGAACAGCTGCCAAAGAGGATCGATATGTCGTCTGTCGACCGCACAAGCATAGCCCAAGCGATCCAAGATAGAGGTTTTACAGTAACCAGCGTCGCAGATGCTTGCGGTGTCGATCCTCCCGCTATTTCGAGAATACTTCGCGTTCCTCAAAACCGTCAAGGTGATCCAGGCGGACGTAATCCGAGCATGGAACTCGCAAGCAAGATATGCGAAGTGCTGCGACTAGATCCTAAAGCTGCCTTCCCCGACATATTTGGCGCTTCCAAGGGCGATAAAAAGTACGTATCGCGTAAGGGCAACAGGGGGAGCGGCACCGGCGGCGCAGCTTCAGGGTCCGTACGAAAAGGTAAAGCTAATAAGAAGTGGACTCAAGGAAATGGATAATATAGTAAATATTATAGCTAAGATGATAACCGAAGACCCTAATATATTTGTAGAAGAATTAGGGCAGGATATCAATGATACTGGTCAAATTACCGATGTTAAATCTCAGATAGAAAAAACAGATCAAGATGCCGATCGCCAGTTTGAGAAGCAAAAACAGCAGCAAGACAAGATGAAAGAGGCTGAAAAACAAGCTAGGATCAAAGCGTTAAAACCTCAATTCGATAAGCTTAATAAAAATGTTTCTTCGCTCAGTTCTAGCATGCAAAAAGGCGTACAGGATACTCAGCAGGGTGCTGATAATATGGATGATATGAACCAAAATATGTTGGAGATACAAACATTACTAGGCAATGTGTCGAAGACAGCTCTCCAATAGTATTTGTCTGGGAAATTCTAAGCAACGATCGATTACTATATTGGCATCGGAGCGGTTGGCACGATGGTATAATTATAACTGAAGCTTTCGAAAATAAAACAGAAGCAACTATAAGTATTCTCGATATTAATTTGGCAAAGACAACGTCAAACCGTTTAATACCGATACAAAAAGGGGTCGCGATTTCTCGCGACCCCTAAGATGCTCAGAATCCTAAACCTTACTTGGCTTCAGGGGTTCCAGCGCTGATGTTAAGGCTTACTGCTTCCGAAGCCTGTACAGAAACTTCGAGAGCACCAGCGATTTCGGTAACTCCATCACCGAGGTCAGCGTCAGCGACGACGTTAACTTGGCCCGAGCCGAGTTTGCCAGTAGTGAATAACACTGCTGACAAGCCGTCTTCCGACACTTCCAAAGTGAATAAAGTGTCGTCAGAAACGGACCAAGAAACGCTCTCTACAGCAGCTGAGTTACCAGCAGCCGAAACGGGATTAATCGCCAAAGCGACCTTTTGAACATCGGTTAAAACTAACATTTGCTTTCTCCATTAGACATTTGAAACGGGACCAACACTGAATATTATTTTTGGATTCGATTTACATTCGCAAACTAATTTTAGTCTAACGTAGTAACGGACCCAAAAAAGACACCTAAAATTATACCACATCGCGTCGACGGCATAACCCATCGCTTGGTACTTGTTAATACGGTCTACCAAACGCTTAGGATTGCTATCTACGAACGTAATACAACCATTACATGGACATATGGTACTGCAGCAAGGCATAATTCACCCTACATAATAAAAAGATTGTACTTCTAAATATCTTTTACTAAATATACCCAGCGAGTCTTGGCTTTACCAACAACTCGCTGCAAATTGTGTTTCTCAGCGTATTCCTTTTCGGCCATGCGCATTTTCTTGGCACGATCCCAAATTGTTTTCTTATGATATTTACCATTCATAGACACATAATGATAGTCTGGCTCTACCACACCGTCCAAAATAAACCCAGAGGCTTTGTAAACTCCACCTGCGTGTCCGTAAGTCGAATCAGAAAAGGATACTATCCTTTTTATCTCTTTAGGTAAAGATCTACGAGTACGAGCTATAAAATAGCTCAGTAAGTTTTTACATTGCACATTAGTGCGCCTAGCCATTCTTGACAATTCTAATACTTCATTTAGTTTACAACCTAACCTAGTAGCAGTCTCGGTCCTCAGAGGATAATTATAGCTTATTGCAGCTATTAACCTATCCTTTAAGAATAAACCATATGTTAAGGCACCTTTTCTAATCGTCGAAGTATAATGAAAAACTGAATAAAAGTCTCTAGCCTGCGATTCATCGATCTGTTTAAAAGTAGTATCTTGGCACTCGCATTCTATGGCAGCAATTTGCAATCCATATTGTTCTAGCTTTTTCTGTACTTCATCGAAAGACGACATTTGTAATTCATCAATATATAACAAGTCATAATTTGTGTTATTATTTATGAAAGAAGCTTTTTGACGATCCTTCAGAATAATATGTGGCAAAGAATGCCAATATTCGCCTTGTACTTCTATAATAAGTGGTCTAGTCATATTTTGTTGTGTAGGAATTATGCAATCGACCACATAGAAAGGGCCGACCTTAGTATTGTGTCCCTCTTCATGAAATATTATATCGGAAGTATTCAATATGTAATATAATTGTTTCTGCGAGCTGCTAACCCAGCCATCGCAATGGCGATTGGCATTTGTCCGTCGAATTTTATCAATCCATGCAGATCGTTTAGTACCATCTTTGAGAGCATCAACCGAAGCACGTGTGATCCTCATGCTTCTTGAAGCAAAGTAAGGACGTTGTTTATTTAGATATTCTTCGTCTTGCCATAAAGACTTAGATCTATCTGAAATGATTCTACGTGCTTCTTCTGTTTTAATCCATTTGCCTAGATTTTGCTTATAACACTGTTTGGAAGATTTTTTTAAACCAGATCTATATTGCTCGGTATTAGTGGCATCATACACCTTACTTCGATATGCGGGATCTTGCCAAAGGCTCAAACTCTTCTGTCGGATCTTATCTATCGACTCCTGTTTGAGTTTATTTCTCTCTTTTAGTGGTCGGACTGCTGTGATTATCTTTCTTATCGTCTCATCGCTACACCCGAAGTGTTTTGCAATGTCATAAGTAGAATGGCCCTTAATATACAAATCATTTGCCAAGACTTTATCTATCTTCAATTCAGAATAGTTATTCTTTCGAATCGGTATATTCGATGCTTTCAAAATTTTACTAATAGTCGGCTCGCTAACTTTTAAAAGCGAACTAATAGCTTTGATTGATTTACCATCAATATATAGTTTAGTTATTTCATCTTTTATAATTTGTGGTAAAGCCATAATACCTCCTCTTCATGTATATTTACTTAGAAGAGAAGTAGCGATTTAATGGTTAGTGGCGTAACCGTTTACCCTTGCCATGTATCGCCGTTATAGAACATTAGCCGTGTGCCGTTATGCCAAAAATCACCGAATTGCGGTGCTCGGCCTAATAGTACAGTGAGGCGAGGTAAAATCTCGTCTTCGTAAAATGCTGGATCACTACCTACCATAGTGGCATCGACCACCAATTTTACCGCGCGGTGCGCCAAAGATCCCGAAAAACCATAACGATTTATGGCAGCATTAGGTGAAATACCAGTCAAAGACTCCAGATCGACTTGGTCGCCCAAACCTTGATCTTGTTCGGTGATATAACGATTTGTATCACTCGGATAAATAGGAGTGTCTCTGTTCGCAGTAGTGCCAGCCAAAGCGTAAGACTGTCCAGCCGTTGGAACATATTTGGGGACTCGGCTAATACCAAAACTACTCAATCGGGTCGACGGTACCGAAAATTCCAATAAAGCTTCTGGCAACGTATCAAAGACATCGAAAAAGTCACTTATCTCGGTCGATGTGCCATCCCATAAACTTGATAATACTACATGCCCACGACCAAAATGCTGGGTAAACTCCGATGAAGTCACTGCAGAATTAACCAAGTTATTTATCGGTGTTATAGATACTATATCACCTTCTGAACCAGTAGCTAACAGGTCAAGGATCGCGAATTCTTCGCCTTGAGTACTGGGTGTGCCACCCACTGCAGCATCTGTGACGTAATAAGTCGAAAAATAAAATCGTAGCTTAGTAGAAGTGACCTTCTCGATCTTGCTAATCCAGACAGGATAATAAGTGCCTGAAACATCGCCTGTAGGTTGATCCCCCGCAGGTGCTGTTATATCGAACTCTTTGAACATGCCAATGGGTATCACAATCCCAGCGGTAGGATCAACAGACGTGCGGTTTGCGGCAGAATCGAAGGGATAATTGAATGTCGACAACCACGTCTGTATATCACTATCCAATTGCGGTATAGCATTCCACGCGCTATCCGTCAACATGCCCGTACCGTGGCTTATCGAGGTCACGCTATAATCGTCACTTACAGCGCTGCCACCAGCAACATTGTCTACTATTTCGTACGTAGCTGGATTATCGAACAACCCGTCAGCATTACTATCCGTAGTGTTCGTCGGCGGTTCGAGTAAATCATAAAAAGCTTGCACAGTAGCATCGTTAACATCAAGAGTCTTGAATATGATGTTACCTGCTACAGTTTCCTCTTCGCCAGCGTTAATAACTACATTTTCTTCGGTGCTAGGCACAACCGTTAATGCAACTGGTTGATAAGTCAAATAACTATCGATATTGTAGTCGGCATAGAAAATCGCTACTTCAGTAGCCGAGTTTTTCACATTGGCAGTAAAGATGGCTCTGATCTTGCCTGAATATCCTGTGGTGACAGCATTGTCTCCTGATACTCGCTTGATCTTGGCGAGTCGTAGATTTTCCCATTTTTTAGGTAAAGAAGCGTGAATATCCCAAATCCAACCAATAGGGACATCGACTTCAGTGGTTCCTGATGCCACTTTCGGTTGGATAATATATGGATATAGGGCTTGATAGCCGAGCCGTAATTGTAAATTATCGACAGCTTTGGCTAGTACCAACTGCCTTAAAACAGTGTCGGCTATTGGTCTATTCAATACTTCGAACATCACTGGGTCCGTGGCCATAAGCCAGCGAACGTTTAATGTCGCGTCTCCACCAGTTAATGCGCTAAATAAAGTCCCTGGTGACTTGGTAGGGACCATCGCTGGAGTGATAGTAGGAATGGCTGTATCTCCTATGTTTAACTATATTTAATATTTGATTGTCAATAATGACCGTTTATTTTACTTACTACATCTACACTGCCACAAAATAACAAAAGGAGTAATATGCATCCGAAATATTATATCATTATCCATAATGACGATATTCATTTTGCTCATTTGTTAGTCGAAACACTGGTGCAAGTGTTTGGCTATAGCAAAGAGTATTCTGAATTCTTGGTGCGTAAGATACACAAAGAAAAAGATGCTATAGTGTGGTGCGGATCTCTGGAAGTAGCAGAGTGTAAGGTCATTAAGTTAAGAGAGCTAGAGCCCACTATACATGGATCTATAACTCCTATCCAGCTTTCCGTCGTACCCTTATAGCGCGCTATCGACTTAAGCAGCGGATATACCGCAATTTACTTGGGGTTGCGATCTTTGAATATCCATATGTCTCAGCGAAGTCACCCTCACTCATATGCATCTTATTAGCAAGATTGTATAATGTCTTTTTGAGCATGACATATCCAGACTCGTCTATATAATAATAAGATGGCTGCGATTTGCCATCGAGCAACCAATTACTGGCTTTGTATAAAGTACCGTCATGGCCTACCCCAGGGTCAGCAAAGCTTACCAGCATCTTTATGTCTGCTGGCAATAATTTTTCTATTCTAGAAAGAATATATGATCCGAAATTATGTTTGTGATATGCATCATGGATGACAAATCTACGTAGCTCGAGGCAGTTTCTGGGAGTTAGACCAAATCTAGTTGCTATCTCAGTTCTGGTAGGTGCGCTTAATATAGCTACAGCTATAAGTTTATCTTCAAGGAATACCCCATATTTAAACCTACCGGCAAGCTTACCTAAATAATGAAACGCTGCAAGGAAAGACGCTGCTTTATCGTTGTCTATTTCTTTGATTACTGTATCCTTTAATTCGAATTGCACCTGAACTATTTGATCTAATGATAACCACTTTCTTATCTGCTGTTTTACTCTATTTTGAGCGCCAAATTCGTGTTCCCAGATGTATTTAATTGGAATTTGGGGAAAATATCGCTGCATATAAGTGAATTTAGCATTGTCTTTAGCCTTATTTTTTGGCAAAGAATGTATATAATCTCCTTGCACTTCCACTAAAAAATCGTAGCCAGCGTGGATAATTCTGCAATCAAAAACCCAATGCCCAAATCTGCAGTCGGTATGATCTTCTTTCAAATAGGTGATACCATTTTCATCACAGATTTTATAAAATGCAGCCTGTAGTTTAGACAGCCGCCCAGACATTTTTTGCCTGCCCATGGCCATGTTTATCTTATGTTGTTCGCTGAGCTGTTTGCCTTTGTTCCATGGCACTTTGCCTTTGCTCGCATTTACAGAGGCTAGCCTAGCTCTTTGGTACCCCTGCTCAGACATTTTAATGGAGTGTCTATTAATAAGATCATTAAGCCTAGCTTGACTCAATCCGACGCGTTGAGCTAAATCTTTTCTAGAAAATAAATCGATATCATCTTTAATCTTTTGAATCATCTCTGGTGTTTCTTTGCGTAATTTCGCCGATATGGCGTGTTTATGCTCAGCCGAAGGAGAATAACTTTTGGGACATATATTCAAATGTCTTGCCCTTTTACTTATAGCTTGCTGGCTAATGTGAGAGGCATATTGTTTTTGCCACTCACATATTGTATGTTTATGTAATTGCTCGATAAGCAATTTGTCATATAAAGACCAATCTATTGGCTTTCCAGACGGCATGTTGGTACCTCTCTTTCGCTTTAATACATATTTGCGAAAAAGACCAACTACTATGAGTTAATTGAATATAATGCGCCAACGTACAACGATCTCAAAATCTTCACTTTTCTTGACCGGCGATTTCATGATGCGGTGGCTAAAAATTTTGAACCCATCCCGTAATACGCCTATTTCTTCATCAATTGGATTCTGGTCAGCGTCTACAGGCACTCTGTCTAGTACTATATCGCGACCGCCCAATACTTTGTTTATAACCAAGTAATAAGGGTTGGTTTGCCCTAACAGGTCGCTAGTAGCCGCCGTTGAATTGGGTGCTACTATCTTTATTTGATCACCCTCTTTAATCGCATCGACTTCGGACTCAGAAGGATCAAGTGTGATAGTGGTGGTACCGTTGGCGGCTGCCTTAAAAGAGTCTCCACTAGTGCTACCGGTTAAAAATATGTCTCGTGGGTCACATTCACAACTACCCACAGCATCTTTTTCGGCTGCGCCGACTAACGCAACTTCTGTTATGGTGAAGAAGTCGTTAGCGGTGGTACCAAAGCCATTATATTCTTCTTTGAGCAAAGTGGTTTCAAATACCACTATATTATTGATAGCTCTCACGTCATCTTGCAGCAGTGGTGTCCCTGCTGGTTGATAACTAGGTTCGAAATAAATTCTTTCGATTCTTTTCAAAGGTCTGTTTGGTTCGGCAATTGGTATTGGCTTTATTAATCCACCGTCATATTCCGCCCCAACGCCCAACGATTTTGGCACATAGCCGCCAGTAACTGCATCATAGACATAAAAGTCAGTATCCGCTGTATCCAGCGGCGTTCCTTGATCATCGAAGGATGCGCCAAATACGATGTATTTAGCCGCAAATTCGTCTATATCTAGATCGTGTGTTACCCAAGCCCCACTACCTGTGCCGCCATTCGGATCCCACACTTTACTATATGGTAGCCTGTGGGCCAGTATTTCCTTTGCGAATATTTTAACTATATTCGGCTCTCTACGAACGCTGATGGTTCGGTGGTTGCGATCTCTTATCTCGATTTCGACTTCGCCTTTGTAACTGCGATATCCGAACTGGTCAGCAATTGATAATTGGCTCGACATAGTAGTCCTTAAACGATCGTAACTGACGGTGAATAAAATGTAGCGCTTGGCACGCGCCGAATTTGCACATGAAATAGGTCGCCATTGTCAAATTCATGATTTAACAAGTCGATTGTGTCAGGTATAGGAGATCCAATCAACTGAACTTCAGAAGGGTCGATGGCTGTGCCGTTTACGTACAAAAACACTCGAGAATCGGAATAAATGTATGGAAGCAGGCTAGATGGAATCGATATTTGAGACGCACCAGCGGTGGTACAAGTGCCGTGGAAGCATACTTCTGGAGCTAATCCTGCGATTGAGTTATTAACTTGGTCATACCAATCAGCTAGACTTACTTTTTCGAGACCGTCTATCTCTAGAGGAATGACATGGGAGTATAGCTGCCAACTACCGTTATACCATATTTTAAGGGCAAATGTGTTAAGATCAAACCATGGAGTACCGTCCCTGCGTTGGCTTGGCTCATCAAACGATGACTGCTGCGAAAGTAAGCCAATTAGCGCCATGCGCATATGGTCGAATCTAGCTTGTCCGCCTGGCGCAGGATAACTGTCGTGATCTTGTCCCGTTACGCCGACATCAGCGGTGAAGTCGATCTTTGCGGCGGGATATCTTATCCTATTGTCTGGAATAGTCATTCATCACCTCATATCTGTATATTTGGCGATGATATTTACAAATGCAATGTCGATCAATAAGATTTAGGTGCGGCAGCCTCAGCCGCAGCTGCTGCGCCTGCGTTATTCATGCCTTGAGAAGGCTGTGGTATTAGTTGGTTGGTTATTTCACGAGCCGCTTTCTCCTTAGCTTGAAGCTCAGCTTTTTGCTGTTCAAAAGCTCCAGGTGCTTCTCCTCGAGAAAAATCAAGCATATTCAGAAGTTGCTTCTGAAAATCATGCGGCTTAGTCAAAGTTTCGGCATTAATACGTGCTATAGGCTGGGGTGCATTTGTGTTGGCATTAATAATATACAGGATTATTGCTAATCCATCATCCGACTTCTTCCAATTAATTCCTTGAGTCTTTAATTGCGACTGCAGTGGTCCGACTCCCATTTGAGTTCCAAGAGTCTTCAGCGCTTCCCCGAATTTAGCAAATAAGTCTGACGGCTGATCATTAGTCGGTGTTGCTAAGCCAGCTAACGCTTCTTGCAGATGCAATGCAAATAACGACCGATCTTCGTCGAATTTTTTCGGGTCGTCTGCGCCTTTATTTTTTCTTATGACACCACCGTGGGTGGCGGTCATGGTATACTTATTTCGATTACGACCGCCCTGGTTTGCCCTGGTGCCTCCTCTAACGCCAGTCTTGTATTGGTTCTCAGCTATTTGCTTGGCTTGCTCTGCCAACGATAACTTGTGAGTAGCCTCTTTGGCCACAGGCTTTGTGGGTGCACTAAACGCATGATCTATTTTGTCTTCGAATGACATATGTTCAACTATTTCCCCTGAAAGACATCGGTCTAGATCATTTTCAGATAGTGCTTTAATAGAAAGTGCAACCACCGAGCCGCCGCGCACCTTCATGACCTCCATGTGAAGATCATCGGAAGCTAGGTATTGATATATGTTCTCGAATAAGCCACGTAATTTATGTTTGTTTTTTTCATAAATCTTTATACCTTGTAATCCGCTGGTATCACATAATATAGATACGGGTATATTATTGGCATCGCACCAAGATTCTATGGATTCTTTCAGTCTATTTAGCTTATCATCCATGGTGTATGCTCATTCTACTATTAAGAGCTACCTCTTCTACTCCACGATTTCTCCAGTCGACTAATTCCGTAAAGGTACTTATTCTACCTTCTATCACAATTGCGCCATCACCAACAACAGATTCGCCTAAGCTTTTATAATAATCTCGAAAATAGCCGACAATGGCCTGTAATAGATTGTCTAGATTTACATTTATCATAAGTGTGCGTCGGTGCAGCTTTATAAATTTATTGCTAAAACGGGGGTCAGACGACGTTACCGACCACGATCGTCCTTCAATGTCAGGATTTAGTATTATATGTTTAGTCTTATAACCGATTTTGCAATAACCGTTTTTATCTATCCCTACGTTCAACGCTGGCATAGCTTTTTTTATACTAACAGCCAACTCTGCATTGATCTTGTTTTTTAAGCTATTCAGGCGATGATACAGGTCATTGATCGACTGTTTGGTAGCTTCTATTTTGCGGTGTATATGCAATGCCTGCTGCATAGCCTCAGATGCATCATGCTCCTCTTCTAAAAGAATATTTAAGGCGTTAGAAAATGATTGCATATTAGCGATTGAATGGCCCGATTACAGCATTAGGATTATACAGCGTGGCTAAGTCCATTTTATTATTAGTAGGATAATCTACATCCTGCGGCATGTATTCAGACACTTTTTTAATGGTGTCCATATCGGTCTCCGAAGTGCCATCTAACATACCTAAGCATTCCATACATTCATCGCACTTATTTATTAAATCGCGTGCACGTTCAGCCCCACCTATTAATTCTATGTATCTCTTAGTCAGCTTTAGTTCAAGTTCACTGTATTGGTCGCCATCCTCAGTGTCTTGAGATTCAGGAGCGACAATATAGTCAGACTCACGCATCGATATATCTGGCATACTAGAAGCGATTTGGGCAGTATTAGCACCAGATAGTGTGGGAGAACTACCGGGCGGCAAGATTTCTTCACCAAGTAGTAATAATATGTCTGCCATATCTTTATTAAGTGTCATTACTTTGCTTTCTTTATTGAAGAAGATATCTTATGCAAGAGACGTGTGGTGGAATCGTTCGGCACTTTGGTATGGCGTTTTCTCTCACGCTCTACAGTGTTTGGCTTATTATCCATTTCCGTAACCTTCGGCAATCCAGTTTTTCCTGTCAACTTATGATCCATTTCGGCAATAGCTTTGTCGATCTTTGATATCAGGATAGATTCTTTGATTTTATAAGGTAGAGACTTTTTATTCTTAGTCTTCTTTTCCCACTCTTCACAATCCCATGAGCCAGCCTCACCACGGCTTTTCTTGGCCCAACACGCTCTTCTTTGTGCTTCGCTTTTGAATGGCATGATGCATCTTTCGGTGAGTATTTATTTTGGATATAATAAATTTGATGAAAGCGTACCACGAAGACAAAAATTAAAATCGGGATAATTAATTAGATAAAGAGAGTAGCAAAATGCGCAGAATTAGCAGATTTTGGTTAATTGGTTTATTATTACTGCCATCTGTAGGCTATTGCCAAGATGCATTGTTTACAGACACCACTGAGGGAGTTAAAGTAATCGGTGCAGATTCTCCAATCCCTATTGGTGAATTAGTAGTATTGACGGCTGAATTAAAAAACCCTCCAAAAGACATAAAAGAGGTGAATTATTCTTGGACTATATTGCCCAAGCGAGAGGCAGTGCTGTGGCCAGATCAGACCAAGATAGTATTTGGCACAGGCAACACACCAAGAGAATTCACAATAGTATTAACCGCCGCAGTCTTATCTGCTGGTGATGATATTAAATTGTTACAGAGTTACACAACAGTTACCACGGTCAAGGTTGGCGGATCTGACCCAGTAAAGCCCGTCGATCCTATTACGCCGGTCGATCCAATTACGCCAGTCGACCCAGTTGACCCAGGCACATTGACGGGTATAGCTAGAGATGCATATTTATGGGTGTCTTTAGTAAAAACCAATCCAAATTATGCTATAGAGACCATAAGGACCGATGCGGCTAAACTCGCCGCATCTTTCGATTCTATCGCAGCGTCGGTAGCTGCGGGCATATATCAAGATTATAATGATATATTAACAGCGACACGCAATAGTAATAGGTTAGCAATAGCCAACAAAGATGAATGGCTGCCTTGGTTTGAAAAACTGTCAAACAAATTGAAAGACAGCTATGCTGATGGTAGCATCAAGACGAACGATCAAATAGCTCAAGCTTGGCGAGACATAGCCAAGGGTTTAAACAGGGCAAAATAATGGCAGATCTGTTCAAAACGAAATTTAAGCTTTTTAATAAACGCTCTAAGCTTACTCCTCATACGCTAAGTGTAGAAGAGTCAGCACTGCCACCAAAGGATATTAGATTCGGGTGGGCGGGGCAAGAACAGGCCAAACGTGCTTACGGAAAATTATACGACCAAGTCGATAATTTTTTCATTAAGGCGCAATCTGTTGCTACTAATAATAAACGGGTGGTCTTTTGGGACTATTCTACTAAATTATTAGGCTCCCACATTCCGACGCTTAACCAATTAACTGGAGATTGCGTATCGCAAGGGGCTGCTAATATAGTCCAATATCTCGAAGTAACCGAGATAATGCGACTTAAGCAACCAGAAAGATACCGACCAATATTCCAGCCATATATCTATGGCATAAGCCGAGTTCAAATAGGTAAAAAACAACTCGGTGGTAGCGACGGCAGTTTGGGCATATGGGCAGCCAAAGGCGTCAAAGAGTATGGAGTAATAGCCGCTGATGAGAAGGGCGTACCGAGGTATTCAGCTGACGTTGCCAAAAGCTGGGGAAAATCTGGACCACCTGCTAATTTCATACAAGAAGGTAAGAAGCATTTAATACAGACCGTGGCTAAGGTAAACTCTTACGAAATGGTGAGAGATGCTATAGCTAATGGTTATGGTGTGACTGTCGCCTGTAATCGTGGTTTTAAGATGCAAGGCGTAGCCAATAGAGGAAAGCTATGGGGTGTACCTTCTGGAGTGTGGATGCACCAAACGGCTTTAATCGGGGTTGATGATGATAGAGCTAGGCCTGGATGCTACCTTATGAATTCCTGGGGTCCTAATGCACATGGCAAACCAGTAGATGATGCCCCACCGGGTGGATTTTGGATTGATGCAGAAGTAGTTGATTATATGGTGAGGCAAGATGATTCATGGGCATTCAGCCAGTTTGATGGCTATCCAGAGCAAAATCTAGATTTCATGCTCGTATAATATAGCCCGTATTATAATAACTCATCAAAGGAGTCAATAAATGTATGCATGTATCTTATTAAGCTTAGTTTTAAGGTGCATTCCACATGCTCCTAATTTTGCACCGGTTATGGCGACATGTCTAGTGTTATCTAGGTATAACTATAGCAGTATTAATATCTTATTATACCTACTAGCGTCAGATATATGCCAAGAGATTAGCTTTAAATTAGGTATATCACCATATAGTGGTTTACACTCTGGAATGATTTGGTTATATCTCACATACTTGATAAGTATTAAAGTATCTATAAAACACACTTATTTAAAGCCGATTATGGCATCAATAGTATTTTATTTTATCAGCAATGCCATGGTTTGGACATTTTCGTCAATGTACGATAAAAACTTAAACGGCTTAATAAGATGTTATTATATGGCTGTACCTTTTTTTAAATATTCTTTGCTGAGTGATTGTTTTTATTATTATGGTTTTACAAGCTTGGCATGGGCTCCTAACGCATACGCAAATATAAGACATGAAGCTAAACTCGATTATATTAGAAACGATTAATGATCAAATCGATGCTATTATAGCTAGATATAAAAAGGGCGAAGGATATTATGTTATAAATAATCCGCCCGACTCCATAGAGAATTTTTTATTAAAAGCTTGCAAGGCGGTATCACCAAAATATTGGAAATGGGTATTAAAGCAGATATATAAAGGTCACGTTATTCTCTATTATGATACCGCGTTCAATCCTGATAATTTGGTGCAGTGGGTATGCCTTGAAACTCCATTACCGGCGGACATCCCTTTGCATATGCACACAGCTAGATATGCTTATATACTTTCACAATATGAAAAAATAAGCGCATCTTTGCAGGGAAAAGAAAGAGATATAAATCATTTCGACAGCCTATCAGACTTATATTTAACGATACAGAGTTTCGAAAAACAACAAGCTTCAGCTGCCATGGAAGGATTAGAAGTAGTAGCTTCTGATGGGATGTATAAAGTGGTTAGAATAAATACGCCATGGGATCTGGAAAAAGTAGGACATGGCACTGGATGGTGCACTCGAGGCGACGCACCATCCTGTAGAAGTGAACATTATATACAGGATTTTGGGCATATATACGTCTTATTTAAGGGCAATGATCCTTATATTCAGTTCACACCTGACCTTTCTGAGGCTCAATATCCGAGTAGAATATATGCAACAAATGAGTTAGTGTCTATATTATTGAGCATGGACATTAAAGATGATGAGCTTGTGATCGACCTTATGGGCTCAGATTTATTTTGGAGTGCCCTAAAGGCTTCTTCTAGCCCAAATAAGAATGAAATATTGATGAAGTACGAGACTGCTATGGCTCAGAATTTAAAAGATAGCAGAGATGATCATTACCTCGGTCTAATCGCCCAAGCACATCGATACTTTGGTCTGAATAGCGAAGAAGACAAACGTCGATTACGACAATACCAAGGTCTTACCCTTCACGATAATGATGCTGATATCGACGATCCACCATTCTGATGATATTGATTAATGGTGATCAAAAATATATAAAGTGGAGGAAGCTATATGCACAGCTTAGCAAAGAAGATTGGTTTAGCACTGAGAGTCATCTCAGAGGCAGCAGAAGACACTTCGTGGAAAGACCCAAACGACCCAAATTATGATCGACAAATAGCGGAAGACGCTCTCTATCATACGATCGGACCACTTACTGATACACCAAAATGGGCGCAAGAATGGTCTAGCGCTTCAGCTCCTGTAGCTGGGTTTTCACCTGGTGGTCCTGCCCCTATGTGGACACCTGACGAAGTGGTTATGGCAATGTGCGGAGATCCAAAATATTTATTCGCACAAAAGGACAACCCCCGCAGTCCTAGATATGGTAATCGAGGAGGTTCACCATTGTATCGTAACGCAATGGGCATAGCTAGACAGTATGAGCGAAGCAATGATAAATCATTCATCGAAGATACATTCAGTAACGGTATGCTAGGTCTGCTGAGAAAGATGCAACCTGGTTTAGACGAAGGAAGGTCCAATTTTATTGCATTTGCAATCCGTGAAATACAAGGCACGATGCAACATGGGGTGGGCGGAAAATATGGAGCCACAGAGGGCGACGATAGAGTCGCAAGAGCCGCAGAGGACGTACGGAGAGCTGTACAGTCACAGAATCCGCGTGAGATCAGAGATATAATTAGTGGTATTAGCACCAAGTATCAAAGCAGACAAAGTAACGATGACAACCCTGGCAATCCTTACGGCAAATATTCTAGTCGGATATACCAAGCTCTGGATAACTATGCCGAAGCTTTAGAAAGCGGGAATGAAGACCGCCAAGAGGGAGCAACCAATCAAGTAAATCAATTGTTGGACACCATATCTGGCGATGCTTCTGCTATTCGCGGTGCTTCCACTGGTGTCGGGCAAGCTATTTCAACTGCTGATCGTAAAACTAGCATAGGTATAGTCAGCGCCGATACTCCAGTAGATAGTGAGTCAGGCGCCACCATTGGGTCATCGATTGCAGCAGCTGACGACACTGATGGATTGATAGACGAAGAGTCTGTTAGGTATGTATTACAAATAGCTCTAGACCATGATTTAGGATCGATTGTAGGCGAATCGCCAAGAATCCAACAAATGGCACTTGATTTGGGCGCTGGAGTAAACAAGGCTGGCAAGCCAATTATTGGTGGACGACTAACTCCAGCCGAATACCGGTATATTTTGCGTAGTCTTGGGCCAATGATAGGCACCGACTATCCTGGAGAAGGTGTGGTGCGATCAGCCCTCGACGTTCCTAGAGAAGCAGCTGGATGGTGGTCACCCAACGAGGATCCCGAAATAGAGCCAATACCAGCTGGTGGGCAATGGAACTCCGCATGGAAGCGTAAGGGCACTCCACAAATGGGATCTACCGAAATAGCCAAAGAGATGACCGATGAGGTCGAAGAATTAGGCAGACTAGGTATACGAACCGCGCGTACTATAAAGACTAAAGTTAAAGGCGGCAAAACTGTTAGAGAAGCAATGACTAAAGTATCAGTTAATACTGGTATACAGTCAGCGCTTATTAAGCTAAAGATAATTGCTTATCTACATCAATCAGACTTTGGCATCGGCGAAGGTGCCATTAATCTTCGACCTTTATTATTGGAACATCTTGATCAGGTAGATAGAACGATTATCGTCGAGACCTGTCAATTGATCACCCGTTGCCTATATCGATCTAGTTTAAGATGAATCTAAAAAGTCTCAGCGACTTATCAGTTTTTGAATCTAAGAGTTATATATTCAGCATTCCTATCTGCGAGGATGGAGAAGGCCCAAGGTGGTCCTTTGACTATCAAAATTTCAAGACAGATCCCACTCCTGATATTTTGATGTTGGGTGCTTACCGTCATCCTAATACTGGTAATAATTTGGTTGGCGGCATAAATTTACACTATTTGAACAAACAACAAATAGACAGACTGGCAATGGAGTTGCCTAACATCATGAAGGCAGGTAACTTATACGGTCGGTATCAGGTAGGTAGACGACGATTACCAGATATATTTAATAGTTTTTATCGGACTTATAACGCTGAGTATATTGGCGGGGTCAATCAAGGTGTTTTGTACCCAAAATATGGTCTGCTTAAATCGACTACTAAATGGCTTAAAAAGAAGATAGGAGGAATGTTCAAGAGCAAAGAACAGCGAGCTAAAGAGGCAGAGCCTCAGTTTCCATCTGATTTACAAAACATGAATAACAGATTGGATCAGGTAGTTCGTAATCTCCAAGCAGCACCCCCTGAAGAAGCTCCGCCAGAGTCACCGGAGATGCAAAGAGCCAGAGATGAATTCGCTAAACAACAACGAGACCAACAGCAAGACATTGTCGATATAGAACGCCAAGAAGATATCCCATACGTTCAAGCTGCGCAAGACATGCGAGATCAGCAAAAAATAGCTGCACAACCGCAAAAGCCCGAAGTTTTACAGCAGCAGGCTAATCAGCAGCGACAGATGCTCATGAAAGATCGAGCACTTCCCGCATCTCCTGACGAAGCACAAGTAGCTCAGCAACGTGCGCCAGAAGTATCTGATGACGTTCCAGAATTAACGCCTGATATACAGCAAGAAGAGCCGAGTGTAGATATCGAACAAGAAAGACAAGAAAACACTCAAGAGTTAGAACAAACACCCGAAGACCCAGAATTGCTAGAATCTATAACATATTATTCACCAATAGTAGGTAGATATATCACGGAGCCAGCTTATTTCATAGCCACATCTGATTGGGCTAAACAGCGCACATATGTATGATGATTATGCTGAGCTAAGGCTACAGCTCGCTAAAATTAATCTAAATGATCCTAAAAGCTTGAGAAAATGGTTTGATAACCACACTCATCTGACCGTAAATGATCATGCCATCATTATGGGTAAGTGCACCAAGACTGTGCGTAAATTACGCAAAAAAGCAGGCATTTATGGCTCTAAACCAAAGACCACGGTAAAACCAAAACCACACAAATCGCCAATCATCTTACTACCAAGTCATTGGCGCACTACAGAATGGCTGACCGATAGCATAAGACGTTACGGATCCGATGCTGTAATTAAAGCTACTGGCCTTAATAAGAAGACATTTTACGCTATATTACGTAAGCTCAAAGTACCATACTCGGGTAAATTCGATTCTAAAAATCCTCTATGCAATAAAGCGTGGTGCTATCGACATTATATAGATCTGAATTATAACTTATCGCAATGTGCCAAAATCGCTGGTGTCAATCGCAACACCATATCCAATTGGTTGGTGAAATTCAAAATACCACTGCGCAATAATAAACCAAAGTATAAACGCAAGAACAATCAGATTATTCCGCTAGTATTCAGATCGTTATTTAGTCAATTAGACGCGCAACCAATCGTTAAACGCATAAAAATGTACAACAAGCGGTTGACTGTGCAGTATAATGATGGAATAGAACGACATTACAATTTGCAAAGCATTCCGCCCGACCAGATTTATTGTCGTCAACCACCAAAGCCATATCACGAATATGGGTATGACATCGATGGTACACCAAATTATCCAGCCCACCTTGCTATATCCAGAGCAGAATTAAAAGCCAGTTCTGCATTTGAACTAGATGTAGCTTTACACAATTACAATCTTATGCTAGGTGATAGAGGATGGATACCACCAATACACCCCACTAGCGCAGTACTTTCGGAATGGAACTATATAAAAAGTCTAAATGTAAACTCATTTGTCACTAAAAATGGATACAAAACCTACACCAATAAATCGGTCGGCGTAATTTATCAAAGTTATTTCGATTTAAGTTATATAAACTCTACGCTACATTATTCTAAAAATAGGTGGCGTGTAATTGGATATATGCGACAGGGATCGATTCCATTCAATTACGATTACTTAATCCGTCAAATGTTCAGGCATAAAATAGGAGTAAAATTACGATTTATTAATCCTGCATTTTACTCAGCCCTTTTTAAACTGATGGGTGTGAAGAAATCGATACTAGATCTAAATATCATGTCAGGAGCGAGAGCACTCGGTGCTTGTCTAGCAGGTGTCGACTATTATGTAATCGATGATACGAAGCTGCAATATTCGATCCATAATGGGATAGATATTTTAGGCTTTAAATATACCGTACACTCTGGCGAGAAGGTCGACCTAGTAATAGCTGACAGTGATCTATCGGAGTATGGTTTAGACAATATCACAGATTATTTTAAAGTCGCACGTCAGGTCATGGCATATGTCGATCAGAGCAATGTAGAGGAATATAAGCGAAAATATAGTCCGAGGGATATATTTTCATTCACCGTGTACGAAAATTCCAAAGATAATCATTATTATTTTATTTGGTAAACTTAGCAAATCTATTTGTATAGTATTCTATTAAAGGATCTCAAATGGCGCTAACCAAACTTCCATCATATTCGTCGCTCATTGACGGTCAATTTATTCAGGTCGAGGGACCAAATGAGATAACCACAGGCTACTCTTACGATCAACAACAGCGTGCTTTATACTTTAAAGAGTCGCAAGTTTTATATCCTAGTTTTCACGGTATAACGCATATCGCTGAAGACCCTGTGCCAAATGCGACCTGCGATACCCCAGGGTTGATGTCATCCGATGATAAATGCAAATTAGACGCACTTTTACAAACGCGTCTCGGTGTGCTGGGTTTCCAAGGGGCGGGATTCCCAGATGATGGTGGCTGGATGCAGGGAGATGTGATTCTAGCTGCGGGCACCGAATTCATCAGCTTAGAACGAATCGGAAATGTGGTCCGATTCACTGTCGACAGTCCAATCCCGTTAAACTGCGCCTGCGAAGAGTGCACACAAATCTTCTGGGTACAGGATGAAACCGACATAGCAAGCATCCGCCCGCCTTCTTGTGCCGGTAAGTTACCGGGGGTAAATGCCTACGGTGAGTTGAAGATATATTTATTCCCAGAATCCGTAATTGCTGATCCAAACAATGTCGCTTCAACACTTAACAACAAAGGCAGTTATCCTGCTTTAATATTTAAACGATACGATGATGCGATCACACCGGGTGCAGCTGAACTAGAGCTGATACTGAAGCGCGATAATATTAATTCCATTCAGACTGAGATCGGCTGGGCGTTTACACCAGGCGCGACGGGCATAGTCGAATGCGTCTGGTTTACTGGAAAAGACAAAGACGGAAATATTACTAAATTCGAACTCGAGCCTAACTCTGAACCTAACTTGCTCGGGTCACTGTTATATAAAGGCCATTTAATATCCCGCAAGACTGGTGTAATCGTCGATTATACTAGTGCCATTTTGTCAACTAATCAGTATACCCTACGCGAATGGGATGTTGATGGATCGCGAGCTGTAGGAGATAGTTTTACGGCTCGAAACGTGTGGCAATTCCTCAATCCAGAAAATTCCACTTCTGGTCCTAATGCAATATCTCTAATACTGGATAACACCATAGACCTATTGCCAGTGGGTACTTTGGTCGACGTGTGGTGGTTCAAAGTCGGAGAGGTGGCTGGCGAACCAATACGACGGTACTATTTCTCCAAGCGACCATACTTGAATCCTAATCATATGTGGACGTCTGTGGGGCAAGTGCAGTTCGGTGATACTAGCGAAGCTCGAGCCGAATTGCAACCAGGTACTGATTCTACGGATTCTTACGAATGTGAGACAGTTTCTTCGATTAGATCATTTGAAAGATCTATCTGGGGACTTACTGGTCTCGATGACCCGTTGTTTGTCTATGGCATAGAAGATGGTAATATTAGTACAGCTGGTACCAGCGGTTTAGATATTTCGTCTCAGCACAGGGCGGTGATCGACACGTCAGTTCCTGCCCTAAAGGTAGTCGGCATCGACTCGACTGGCGGCGATTTTAGCGAGAGGCCAGTTGTTCTATGGAATCGAAAGAATATATGTAATGCATTGATACGTTGTGATATCGGGTGCCCTACATCTAGTAATTTCACTCCGTATGACATACTTTTACGTGCACCGATAGATGAGAACACCGAAAAATATATGCGAGTCGTCGAAGTGGGTTCACTCGACGACACGTCTAATTACATAAAGGTTTGTGGTTTACACTTTCACGACTTGCCATCTTTCGGCTCAGTTAGAATATTGCATCCGGTCAGCAATCAGAATCTAATATTCAACTATACAAAGAAAATGGCTTTTCCAGCAAGCAATTGCACTGAGATTTTCTTGGTGGGACCAACTGGCGGCCCTGCATATCCTGGTGGTGTGGGGGACTTTTTGGAACTCTTGCATCAAGAATATTCCACGACTTGTGTTAGGCTGGAGTTTGCCAATGACGGCAATGAAATCAGCTTGCAAGTAAAAGTCGGCAAGCTAAGCATGTGCGAAGTGTACGAAAACGGATTAGGTGTTGGCAATACCGACATTGATGATTATGTGAGAGGAATGGAGGGTGGATACGCCGTCAGTGCGATATACACGCAGCAAGGAGCATTCTCTGGAGTCGGCACCCAGCCTACATCGAGTCCAGATGGTTTTACAGTTTACAATGGAGGAATTCCATCACCAGGTGAGACCGAATACTGGAATCGCGTGGAAATAATGCTACGCGAAAGCCAAGTCTGGGTGTGGTGGAATAGGCTGTTAATCCCGCCTAGTCCGTTGTTAAGTGCATCGTTGCCTACGCCTGTAGATAATATTACGTCACCATATTTCCCTGTTGACTATAATTCTTTGAAGTCATTTGGTAAATGTGGTGTGCGTATGTTCCCAGGTGCGTCGATTAGAAGGATGGACATAAGAACCCAATTGTCTACTTTCAACGAATTCGCTTACGGTCAGATCGAGATAGTATAAGAAGGGCTTTCTTTAGCCCTTCTTTTATATTAGACTTAAAAGCTGGGGCACAAATAGCTTTTGCGTTTTTTAACGCAAAGAGACCGTCACTCGTGCTCTTTCTTGATATAACGGAAAGCATTCTGAATGCTTTCATAGTGTGAGTATTTTGCTTTTAGCTTATTGATTTTAGCGGCATACCTATCGTAAACGTCATCTTTAGATGGTTCTTCTTGCCGTAACATACTAGGATTATGGGAATATAGCAATATTTCCATGGCGGGTTGGGAGTCCGGAGTATGACGCAATATTATAGATATAATATTTATGCCCTTTGGGTCGAAAATACCAATTATCTCGGTCGATGTACTAGACGGAGCATTTTCGACGTCTAATTGTTCTTTAAACCAGATCATTTGCGTTTTTGTGTTTTGTTTATAATATCATCAGCATCACGCATTTTATTTGTCATATCTTCGAACTTATCTTCGGCAGCATATAACGCATCTATTATACTATCGTTATCTGACTTTATTATTTTGGGGATTATAGTGCCGCCTCTAATGGTATTAACGCATTCCTTTGCTATATTATCAGCTTCATCGGAGTCGTTTGCTACCCCTCCAAAATACACCCCTAACAAAGATATCCCATCCTCTTTATCTATTGTTATTTTGGCGTAAGTTACTATCCATCCTGACATTATAGTATCTCCGTAAATACAGAATTGTCAACGCCCTGAGGAACCAAAACCTTCTTCACCACGTTGATTATACTCGCCGGTGAATTCTTCCACAACATCAAAGTATATATCATATTGCTTGGATAATATTAATTGAGCTATACGATCACCCAGATGAACCTGATATGGCTGATCAGTCATATTTACCAAAGAGACATACACCTCACCACAGTACGTGGCGTCGATGATACCACGGTTTGGAAAAATCCCACGTGACCAGAGACTAGAACGACCTTCGATCGTATAATAGTACCCAGGAGGTGCTGATATTTGGATTCCTGTTTTGACGATCGTGGCCCGTTTTGGTGCTAATACAATGCTTTCGATCGAATATACGTCCCAGCCTGCGTCCGTACTTCGCCGGCGAGATGGGAGTTTAGCGTCTGGGTGAATAAGACGTGTTTGGCATGTAATTAACGGTACAGGATCGATCACAGGACACTCCTTATGAAATATTGGCAGTACAGAGGTTACGACAGCCAGTACAAAATGCAATACGGCGTAGAAACGGCCAAATCATTCGAATTATTGGCTCTCCACTTACGCCGAAGAGGGATAGCTTTGATAGAAGCACAAAGCATTAGTAAATCTCAATACTTTTCTATGTTAAAGACCATGCCCAAAGAAGCACCAAATGCCAAAGTGGTGCCTAAAATACCCATGTGGGCGCGGATTATCGGTTGGTTTCTTCGAGACACTTGAGAATGTCACGACTGATAAAATCAACCACCTTCTCCTGCGGCATCGTAGTGTCGACATAGATCACATCAGGTAACGCCACCACTTTGGTAATGAGAAATGTCCATTCCGCGTCTGCTGTTAACAGATTGTTGTATATATATTCGACTCTAGCGAAAAAATCCTCCTGTTTTTTGTCGAAATGATCAAGATCGGTTCGTGTTTTGTTTATGCGGCTTTTTGCCTCTTGCCAAGGACATTGCAGCACGTAAAGACGATCAGCACGTGGCGTCTGGACCACATCGAACAATTTGGTCACTTCATACAGGCTTAGACCTTCGGCCAACCCATAAACCAGCGCGCTAATAAAAGAGCTCCGATCTGCCATCACATTCTGATGAGCTTGTATGGCAGGCTCAAGCAATATTTTGATGAAGTTAACGGTATCTGCCATATACAACAACTGGCGTGTCAACTTGTCGATTTTGATGTCTGGACTGATTTTCTCTGGGTATTTAACTAACGACCTAATATACTGCCCAAGAGGTGTACTGCCGGGATGCTGAGTCAAAATCGGATTAAACTCTGGTTTGATGACTGACAAATGCTTTGCCACGGCATGCATAGTACTACTCTTACCAGATCCGTCATTACCTTCAAATATGATGTACATTTTGCCTCTTCGAAATAAGGTGATTAATATTATAATACATCGGCGATCAAAGCTAACTTATGAGATTACAACAGATTATCGAAAGCCCTGTTGGTGCAGCGGGGCATATGGCATTAGACGCCATTGGACTAATACCAGGCTTAGGAGAACCCGCAGACCTTGCTAATGCACTATGGTATATTAAAAATAAAGACTATTTGTCGGCGGCGTTCTCGATAATATCGCTAGTGCCTGAAATAGGTGACGCTATAGGCAAAGGCGCTAAATATCTTGGCAAGGGAAGCAAGCTAGGGCAAAGTGCTTTGATTAAAATCGGGCCACAGATTAGTAAAGCTTGGCCTAAAGTCTTAAGTATGGTGGAAAAGAGCGATCAGCTCAAGCCATACGCGCGGCACCTAGATGCCGCGCTCAAAGCATGGCTCAATAAAAATTCTACTTAATCACTATTTCCTTTATAGCGTCTAATCCCCCACATCGTATCGGCCACGTGGGCGATATAAAGTCATTATCACATTTGATTTTCTTCTCAGCACTCCAAGCCAAACCGCCAGATATAACTCCTATAATTTCGTGTTCCTCATTTAATATAGGTCCACCAGAGTCACCTGGGATAGTGTAAGCATCGATGCCGAGTGTTTTACCACTATAAAGTCTTGAAGTCGCGAAAAAGTGCCTAAGACCACCGTCGCCTCCATACCCACACGCTTCCACTTTATCAGTTTCAGTTGGTTTCTTATTCGATACTTTCAAGTGTGGTAGATCCATCTTTGTCTGAGTCACTATGATAGCTACATCAGAATCCTCATCGACTGGCCCAATCACGGCGCTGTACCGTTTTCCTTCGATTGTTTCTATCAAAAAAGTAGTCGATGCGTCTACTACATGCTCAGCGGTGAGTATTTTATAATCGCTTATTACGGTACCAGTACCCATTGATGTCCATCCCTCTCCAATGATTCTTATTTTTACTATTGAAGCATGGTGAGGTTGTTTCTCCGACCAATCCCAAAAATCCGTTTCCTTTCCTACTTGAGCAAGGCAGAGATTAATGCAAAATAAAGATACACAGACTGACATGAAATACTTATTCATTTTCATGCTCCAATATATAATATACTTGATATACCGCTATAATATATTTTATTCAGCTATGGACTTGCGTGGATTCTTCGGTATTACTAGTAGTTTGTGGTGATTCCACTCTGTTTCTAAAAATATGTTAGTACCGCGAGCTTTGATCAATGCATTCAATAGTTTTCTGCTCGATCCCGCTGCTTTCCAAACTGCAGATTCATAATCTTTAAACTTTTTAGGCGATTTAGGTCGAATACCTTTAGCATATAATGCGACCGATTTTTGGTGATCACACTTGTGTTCTTTACATATAATAGCGTAGCTCTTCTTACGCAGCTCACCAGCTAGGTGCCATAGGTCTTTTTCTAAGACCTTAGCTTTTTGCACTGCATCACCACTAGTAATAAAGTAGTCTGCTGGGTTGATACATTCTTCTGTCAAACCATACTCAGATGGATTGACATACTCAACGTGGTCTTCTAATATCAGATGGTAAAATGCACAAGGTTCTAAGTGCATTCCGCCAATACGTGGTATCTGCTCTTCCATAGTCTCTCTCTAAATAACTATTTACATAGAGAGATGACACACCAGCAGTTCAAGCCATCACCGTTTTTTACTTTCGGTAGTGCTCAAAATTTGTTCTTTATCTTGAGGCTTCGCTGGCGCTGTGGGTGCAGCTGCCTTAGGTTGATAACCGTAAGTGCCGGGTTTTGCACCGTATCGTTTTTCTCGAGCCGTCGCAGAAGGGGGAGCTGCGGCAGATCCGCCAAACCTCTTTTGGCCAAAATCTTTTAAGACTTTATAAATCATTTGCATAAACTTACCGATACTCGCTTTAGAAGCACCGAGTGTATTCAAAGCAGTTTCGAACCCTTGGGCAGCCTTCATTGCCTGAGCAAATCCTGCTTTTTGGCTAGCATAAGCCTGACGAACCTTGCCTTGGCTAAAATCCTTATTACTATACCCACCACCACGGCTCTTAACATCTTCTGGAGCCTGGCGCTGCCCAAACATACGGCCCATTACGCCTTGGGCAGCTCTAGAAGCGGTATTAAGTAAACCGGCTTCGGTCAGTGTATATGCTTTTTTTTTAAGATCTTGAGCCAGCTCACCGAAAAAAAGATCAGCATCCACGCCTTCAGCTACTAACGTCTCGGCTAACAAAGCCTTGGTCTTAAAGTTAGGAGCACTACCATAAGCCTCGTTAGCTTGGGTGATTGTAGCCTTAGTCTTTAAGGCGCTTCCCCAATTATGCTCGACCAAAGTGCTTGCGGCACCAGACTGACCTAAGCATTCAGCTACTAATCTAGCGTGCTTCGGGAATCTGAAGATCATCTTCCCTTCTTGCACAATTGGTCCACGCTTGTTAATTGTAGCCAAAGGGATCTTCTTGGTAAAGATCGTTGTTCCAGCAGCGTTTTTGAAACTTGCTGACAAAGCAACATCATTTGGATTATTAAACTGTAAAACCTCTTCAAGGTCGGCAAGCGATTCTGCTAGGCTCCATCTACGAGGAGTAGCATTCATCTTTTTGCCTTCTTTCACCACTATATCGAAAGAAACGGAATGCTTTCCCTTTGGTAGTCTATCGACGCTCTCACGAAGGGTGTTTTTGACTCGCTTTGCTAACTTGTCGATATTTTCGCGGAGTGTGTTGGCGTTTGCGCCAATCCAGCGAGCTTCAGATGCTACCTTCCCAGTACCAGAAAGTCCCTTTTCGGTGCCCTTCATGATAGGCGTGGTGGTGTAGGTGTTTTTAGTCTTGTGGCCTAACACGTTCTTTTGACCATGCTCTTCCATGTCTTCCATGTCGGGTTGGTCTTCAAGATCAGGCGATGTCTTCAAGCCCTTTGCTTGAAGGCCAGAGCCACCTAGATGGCTCATAGCATGCTTGCCAGATTCGGCTATAGCAGGTTCGAACCCACTGATAGCAGCCTGCATCTTATCGAGAGTAGCTCCGACTGCCGAAGGGATTCTGTGGGATTCTATGGTTCCTACTATCGAATCCCATGCCTCGTTCAGCTTGGCACCGGGATTTTTGCGGGTTTCGATCAGCTGTTTGGCAGTCTGCATGAACTTTTGGAGTGAATCCATTAAGTCGAATTCCTCTTCTGCGTCATACTCTGGCTCATCCGAGAACGGGTCAGGAATATCAGCTTCAGAAGCCATGGTCATGTGACCACACTCTGGGCAGGTTTCCTCTAATCCATCATATCCACAGCCAGGACACTGTCTCGAAGTGTCCTCACCACCGAAAGAACCGCCACCGTACCGACGGTCATAATTGTCCCCGAAATCACTGTCATCATCGCCTAGCTCTGCGTCCAATTCGTCAGAATCAGACATCGAACCAGCCTCCATTGATTCGTAATTCATATCATCATCGTCTTGGTAGAACGCTTCTTCTTCTGGTGATCGGAATTGTACTTCATTGATCACTGCACCTTTACGTCTACCACTTTCCATCTTGGGGCCATTATCCCAATCGATGTTGGTGCCAGCCAGTTGCTCGAACTTGTCATGCGATATACGTCGATCTCCCTCCCCGACTACCACGCTGCCGTCTGTCGTAGCTGCGGCGATCATTCTGCCACCTTTAGCGATGACATAAATATCACCATACATTTTGCAAAATCTGGGATCAGAAAGACAATTATTCATCTCTCTGCCGATTTCCATCTTATCAGCGGTAGAGGATATACGCTTTAACTGTGTGTCACCGGCTTGGTGTATGACTTCTCCGCCAGTAGCTTCGCCAATGTCGCCAATATTATCATCGCTGGTGTCGGTTGGCTCCGAATTTTCGCCGTCACCGTAAAAGAAATGCTCATTTAAGTTTTTTTTTAATGTCCGAGCAGATTCTCCGATCCAGAATGAGCCATTATTATCGCGATATTCATGGAATACGTATTCTCGATTATTGTGCATCAAGGTCATCAACGATGACTCGTCCAAAACCGCATCGACTCCATGGGCTTCGCAGAGCGCCAAAAAACCATTCAAATCGATCTGCTCTTGGTTTCGAGCATAGCTGTCAAACAATCTTTGTAGGTTAACATCTTCACCCAATAGGTTACCAATCTTTTCAGGCGACCATTCCATCTGGCTGTTGGCACCGAGGACACCACCATCGCTATATCGGTTACCGCTTACTGGCTCAGCGACCCCACCACCCTTATGCTTGGGTTGATTTGGCCAGTTGTGGCCCAGTTCCTTAGTATGGCCATCGGTCGGCTTACCAACCGTGCTCTTATGCACACCTTGGGGCTTGTCTTCAACACCGCTTTCCTCAACATCGCACATTGCGGCGGTTTCATTATGCTCAGCACCGAACGGTTCGCCACCGTCGATCATTTCAGTATCATAATGCCCAAGCTTTTCTTGCGTTGGGTGCTTGTCGGCTAAACCATTGCCAGAGGGCTTCTTCATCTTCGCATCACCAGGATGATAGTCACCAGCAACGAATTCTGGCTCCCACTCGACAATGTATTTCTTAGTCATCTTAAGCCCTACTTCATTAATTGGACTATTGTCAGATTCATCATCGCCATCTTCTTCGTCGTCATCATATGTCTGATAAGCAACAGGCGAAATGGCTATACCAGCGGTGCCTGTAAAACTCTCCATCTTAGCGTCACCACTTAGAATATATTTGTCTGAATCCTCATCCTTTAAAGATCTGACATTAGATACATCCTCGGCACGCTTTGTAGATCCAGTAAGATTCGAAATAGTCTCTCCATGAGTCAGGGACTTGTCCTGTGGAGAGCCACTGTACTGTGGAGTAAAGGTCTTATTCGCCCTAGTATGAACATTCCGTTCTAATTGAGGCTGCTCGGCTGATATAGCGTCATTCGACGCCTCGCCCATGTCCATATACTCTAATAGATTATATATCTCCGCAGCCAGCTCATTCAGTGTCTCTTCATCTCCACCTCTTTTTTTAATCACCAGCTCTCGGTGACCTGATGGATTGAGCCTATAATGAGCATTATCGCGCTCTATCTCTCCATCTTGTGGCGGAACTACCGGCATTGCTTTGAGGCGTTTACTTTTCATAATTTATATTTAATTCTGTACTCAGCTATTTTCCAATTCTTCATAGGTATCCGATGGGCTACCTGCATATCCTCACGGCGGAGATATTCCACATATGCCTTATCTTTGATAATTATACTATCGTGTTTTGGTTTATCTATGGTGAACTGTAATATTTTTTGCTTTAGCGATTGTGTATCACCCTCAAAGATTATTCTTCTGGGATATGAAATTATTTTAGAATTTGTGTGTTCAAACACTGGAGGATATTGTTCGTCCGTTTTTCTGGTAACTGCTTTTTCGTCGACTACATGAGGAAAGCTTTGTCGCAAAAAAGCTATTAACTGATCATTGCCGTTCCGTTCTTCTATCTTAGGCAGCATACTGACCATGATATCGCGGTTATCCGAACAACTTCGTGAAGCTCTCAATCGCTCTATAAATTCTAAATATAACTCAGCATTGAATTTATAAAGCCAAGCTTGCCAAGAGGGGTTGGTCACTAAAGAACAAAATTGATCTACCTTAAGCATCATATAATCACCGGTATCATAATATAGGGCAATTTATCACATAAATTGCCCTTACCAATAGCTGTTAACTTTCCGTAAATTATGTTACTTAACTCGTCATCAATTTCGAACGCTACATCACCAACATACGGAGCGAAAGTTAAACCATCAAAAGTCGGCCACGCCAAAGTAAATGGCTTATTATGATCCTTTACTAATATATAGTCTTGGCCATTAAGGTCTACAACCGCCGATAAGCATTGGTTATTTGCTAATAGTTTCTCCATCGCACTAAGTTCGGACTCAGCCATTGTTGCTTTTTTGGGCGCTGCCGAAGGCGGCGTGGCGTCGACTATGGGTGAAATAGCAAGAACAATATTACCATCACACTCTCGTAAATCTATTGTAGGAATATAAATTGATATTTCGCCGCCAGCATGAGTAAATGATGTCGTTAACCCCTCATAGGCCTGACGGTACTCGGACGCACTGCTGAAAGATCCTTTATCTAAGAATCCGATAGTTTTAAATTCGGTTTGCGAATTAAATCTTATTTTAATATTGGCTCTATATGAACCATTTATAAATGCGTTGGCGTGTTTTATGGCAACGCTATATTCACCCGCTGGAAGTGGCACAGAGTATGCGGTAGACAATGTAGAATTAAGTAAAGGATCAACTGTCGCTTCGAAAGAGCTGAGCTTCGCTAAACCAACACCGACTCCGATCACATCGCTATTAGGCGACGATATCGGAGTCACAATAGGTGTAGATGGCGGCGTAATCGGCAAGGAAGGCGGCGGTGCTGCTGGTGGTCTAACGCTTGGCGGTGCGATGGATGGTGGCGAGACAGACGGTGGTAATACTGGTGCTGATGATGGCGGGAACGTCGGCTTGGCGGGAAATACCGTTTCATCGTCGCATTTTTCGCCAGGATATTCGCAAACGGGTGGATCTTCGCCACTCGGTCCACCCTGCGGGCAAAATACGTCGGGATTCCTCTTTGCCTTTTCTTTGAGACTTCTGTAACTGGGTATTTCGATAGCTTCTTTGCTGTCTCTACCATGTAATACTATATTGGCTTGCCCCGCTGCCGCTGCCGCAACACTCTCCATATGCTGACGGACACTTGATCCTTTAGTCGCCGACAAACAACTTTCTAAGGCACAGCACAATGCTCGCTTTTGTTCGTCAAATAGATCAGACATCGTTTGTAACCAAAATGCTACGATGTCTTCATAACCCTTTTTGAGCCTTTCTACTTCTGATGTGTATTTATCGTGAATAGTATCGAGAATTGGCTCTAGATTAAGGTAATAAAGATCATAATATTGGAAAGGAGCTTCGCCGGGAATGCCACATACATCGGCTGGTTTACTAATTCTTGTATCGTCTATAGCCGCAGTTATAGCTAGAACCCAGTTGCTGTCAGCTCCAGTTACATTAAACTTATCAGCTGTAGCGAAAGGGTTGCCGACGGTTTGTCTAGTAAAAACCATCGCGTAGTCGGTATCAGAGGAGTCAACAGACTCTAATCTAATGCCCGTTAAAGCCTTACGCAGCCCCACACGCGGTTCAACGGCAAAAACTTCTGCGGTCAACGTTATATCATTAGAAGGGGTCTGCCCCGCGTCACCAACATCACCTTGACGTCCTGCTGGTATATTGCTAATACCAGCAGCCCCCCTGTCTCCTTTATCGCCTTTATCACCGACTTTACCAACTAAACTTATTTGCCCACGCTTATCTAATTCGAATATCAACGACTGTACGTCTAGGTTGAAATCATATCCATACGTGTGTTGGTGTATTTGGTACGGTACTTTGCTACTTATTACTTCTCCTTGGCTATCTATATTCCTAACATTAAGTCTACCTTCTATTTTTATAAAATCATCTACACTAACCAGTTCGATGACGCCGGTCTTATAAGGCCTATCACACTTATTGCCTATAACGGTCGAGGTCGGTGGCTGAAATAGTAAACGATTTAATTTTTTTAAGTCAGTAGCGCTCATGGCGCCATTAGATAAAGAAGTAGCTAACGGCAATTTGATGTCTTGAGATGTTATTTTCAACCACGCATTAATAGTGGAATCATATTGATAGAAGACCCCATTTGATTGCTCATAGAGCATTCCATTAGTGGGATTCGATGGAAATAACAGCTCTGATACCATATTATTCTGGTGGCGGAGGTGGCGGTACTGGTGGCGGTACTGGTGGCGGTACTGGCGGCGGTACTGGCGGAGCGGGTGGCGGTACAGGCGGCGGCTCAGGCGGAGCGGGTGGCGGTACAGGCGGCGGCTCAGGCGGAGCAGGTGGTGGTGCCGGTGGTGGTGTCGGGGGAGCAGGAGGAGGTGCGGGTGGTATCGGAGGCGCTGGGGGAGGCGCTGGGGGCGACGGCGGTTGGGTTAAAAAGCAAGACGGGCTATCTTTAAAGCATGGTATGCAGCCTTCATCTCTTGGATTGCAATAGTAATAAGCGGTAGAGCAGCTAGCTTGCGCACATGTTTTTCCCTCATACCAAACACCGCACAACGCTTCACACGCATCTTCAGTAATTTGCTCCTTACATCGGCACACCCAAATTGGCGAGTCTATACCAATACTATATGGATAGCAGCAAGCGCCCTTAGGCACCGTGGGTGGTGCAGGCGTTAATTTATAACCCATACTGGCTGTGTGCTGGATCTCGACATTTGTCTTACGAGAAGGCGGCGGCGGAGCAGGTGGAGGTGCCGGTGGAGGTGTAGGCGGAGGTGGCGGTGTAGGCGGCGGAGCTGGTGGGGGTGGTGGAGGCGCAGGATTTTTACACGAATCGAAAGTAATACAAAATTCGACAGCTGGCAGATTGAATTCGCATTGAGCTAATTCATTTGCTAAATTAGATAAAATAGTCCGAGCTTTGGCGTCAATCGCTTCGATGTATTCTCTGACCACTCTACCGTATTCTTCGTCCACCAGCTGCAATCGCTTGACATACTCCTCTACTATATCTTCAACAAATTGCTTTAACGAAAGACTACCATTAATAGCAACAGGATTCTGAGCTGTCGCCTCTGCCAATCGCACCAAGTTAATATCTATCGGTGTAGTGTCAGAAGGATCTTTTGTAATTTCCCATTCCGTAATTCGAGTTACATCGCACAACTCAGGATCACTATCATCTGGGTAAGTGATCCCTCTTGAAAGAGGAGTCGCTATGACTAAGTCCGCTGGTTCGCCATCTGGAACATTCAGGCGTGATTTAGTAACTAATAGAGTATTCTCATCATTAATAATATCAAGTCTGACAATCGCAGTATCAGTTATAGCGTCGATTTCTTCATATCTGACTTCTACTAAAGAGCATAATTCATCGACAGAATCTCCGTTGATACCTTTTCTGCCTTTCGGACCACCTGCTAAACCAGGCTTGCCCCGATTACCTCTATCGCCTTTTTTCCCTTTTTTACCTTTCGGACCTGGCAAATCGACTAATAAGCTGTTTAAAAACTTTTCGCTCAGCTTGAACGCGATAGCCGGCACATTATTTTGTAATGACTTTTCTAAATCAATATTATCGCCACAATTATTAGTGGTAGTCTCATTGCTCTCGATAGCTAAATTGACACAGGTTATATCTAAGCTTTCACTTTTTAGTTCTATATTGCCCGATATAACACCGTCAGGATTATCAGGCGTCTTAAGTATAGTTTTGGTGTCTGTTATTATCCCAAAACCGCCAGGAGCTGCTTGCACACCATCTAAAAATGCTTTGTCGCGGTACGATAAATAGCCTATTTGGGTTTCGTCGCCAAGCGGTATCAGGGTGGCTATACCTGACCGTTCCCATACATCATTAGAAGCATTGTAAATCCACCTTACAAGCTCGCTATCTACATATACCTGCCCATCAAATGGGTTTATCGGCAGTGTCAACTGCTTTTCGCTAGGGTAACTGATGGCATACCTCCATATCTTATCTACTATATTTTAGGTTTCAGTCAGAATACTGACCGTAGCAAATTTAAGTTATAACTCGAAAGGAAACAAATGGAAGAAGCCGTAGCAGTAAAGCAATCTTGCGAAGCGAACTTATTCAAAAAACGCAACGTACAAGGTGTAGGTATAGGCTTTAAATGGGTAAACGGTAAACCAACGGACGAACCAGCTATATTGGTGTTTGTAGAGAAGAAATACTCTAAAACCGATTGCTTTAGAAAGCAAAGCATAGAAGATTTTATACCACCAACCATTGAAGGGGTGAGAACAGACGTAATTGAGATAGGCAAAATAATACCTCACTCATATACCACCAAGTGCAGGCCAATTCAACCAGGGTTCAGCGCAGGACATGTAAATGTTACAGCCGGCACGATCGGAGGTTTTTTTCGCGACCAAGATGGGGACATAGTCGCATTAAGTAATAATCATGTATTTGCCGATGAAAACCGATGCCAAGTAGGTGATTTGATATACCAACCTGGTAGAGCCGATTCAGGTATCCAAGCTGTCTCTAATCCGATATGGGATGCTGATCCTACCGCGTTACCATATTTTGCCACGCTAAAAAAGTGGTCAGTCCTCTCTGCTGTAAATACCCATGACTCAGCAATAGCTAAGGTGCATGATACCTTTACACCAAGCATGATCAACCCTATATATCCCCATATGAATGGGAGAATGGTAGGTGTACGTGATGCAGCGTCGAAGATGGTAGCCCAAAAAGTCGGCAGAACGACAGGGCACACCTCCGGTAAGGTGATGGGTGTGAAGGCCAGTTTCACCATTGGCTATGACACCATCGACGCTAAGTTCGACGATTGTATCGTTTTCACTAATATGTCTCAACCAGGAGACTCTGGAAGCATCATATTTGATATGGAGATGTATGCGCTTGGGCTACTATTTGCTGGATCCCCAAAGGCGACTATAGCATCTCCTATACAAACCGTCATGAACCATTATGGGCTTACTATTCTTGATTAAGCTCTAAAGCCTGTATGATCTGCCTAGCGATAGCCGAGACCACAGGCACCGACACTGAGTTACCAAACTGTTTATAACTGGCGGAATTGTACCTAGACAGCTTGAATGTATCCGGAAATCCTTGTAAACGCGCACACTCTCTCGGTGTGAGCATTCGAGGATTTTTATTTTCTTGAGCGATAAGTATCTCTTTTCCATCCTTGTAGTATCTGGCTGTGAGAGTACGAGTATATGCCGCCGTACGATCGCATATACTGTACTTAAAACCCTTGTGCTGTGACTTGTGTATTATGGCTCTTCTCTGATGGCCTGACCACAACTTATCTGACAAAGTGTACTTGTCAGGTACGTTCTTCTCTAATATGTCACCGACAGTCACCGAAGCTCCATCATATTCTGGAAACTTAAATGCGGTTTCCTGATCGAAAGCGACTATAAATATTCTTGACCGATTCTGTGGTACTCCAAAGTCTTTTGAGTTTAGCACCTTGTGATAAATATAATATCCTTCAGCTTCTAACAAGCTCTTAATCACACCAAACGTTCGCCCGTCGTCATGATTGACTAAATTTTTAACGTTCTCTAAGAATAAGGCTCGAGGTCGCTTCTTTTTAACTATTGTTAAAATCTCGAAAAATAATGTACCTCTAGTATCATTGAAGCCCAATTTTCTGCCAGCTACTGAAAATGGCTGACAGGGAAATCCAGCGCATAATATATCATGGTCTGGAATCATATCTATAAAATCTGAAATATTACCAAATGGCCATAGTCCATGATTATCAAAATATGTAACTTGGGCATCTTCATCAATATCAGACGCGAAAACGCATTCAGCGCCATTGCTACATAATGCTAGGTGGAATCCGCCAATACCACAGAATAAGTCTATAAACTTTAATGATACTGATTCCGGTATTAGCTCTGACCCTACTTTACTTAACAATGTATCAAAAGTGTTAAAGTGTCTCGGGTCTAATGGATAAAGATGTGGGCGGTTAAGCCAATGCGATAGATATGCTTTACTATAGTGATACCCCTTGATTTTAGAAGCTGCCTCGACTAACACAAGCTTATGCTTTATATCAGAAGAATCATAACCACTTAAAAAGTCTTTTCCAATCTTATCATGCTTGGATGACAATTTAGAAGACTTGGATTTAGTTAGTATACTACCTATCTGTTTAGATATGGACATATGAAGCCTGACCGCTAAATAAGTATCTACTTATTCGTCGACTTGGCTTTCGGTATCCGACTGAAAGTCAGTGAAGCTACGTAATTGGTGGCCAATAGCTAATAGGGCTGGGTTTGTAGTATCTGTTGATAATATCAACGCACCAAGAAGATAAGCTAATTCGACGTCTATTTTGACGACAATACGGCCATCAACTTCGAAAGCTCTATGATAAGGTTTACCGTCGCGGTCTGCCATTAAAATCCCTCTCTGTAATCCTACTAGAGATTTGACAAATGCGGCATTTAACCCACCTAGTTATATGGTCATTCTAACAACGTGACCATAATCGGGCTGTGAAGATTGATCTCGCGTTATAACCGTTATAAATGGAAATCTAACCTCAGGATTATCGGCCCAATTCGTCTCACCATCCGTTAGCATAATGACGACGTCTGGCACCTTCCTATTAGATTTAAGCCACCTTATTGGCTCCGCCATATTCGTCCCTCCTCTGCCAGCGACCTTAAACTTTTTCCAATCACCACGTCTGTATTTGGAAAATCCTTGAAATGCATAGTCCCATTGTAAAACGTATGTAGTCGACCTCGAGCTGATTGCATCTATCTCAGCAAAAAATTGTTCCAGCTCTTTTTGAGATATAGACCCAGAAGTATCGACTATTACCACCACATCGGCTGCAGAATGGTGGCTAATCCCAGGTTGTCCAAACTCATCCCGCCTTCGGTTGCGGCGGGCATACGTAAGACGCTTGTTGCCAACGTGCTTACCTATATAATGCTTAAGTAACTCTCTCCATCTCACGACTGGTTTAGCTAATCGATTCAAAACATCAGACAGATGCCCAGGTACTCTACCTTGTGACTTCTGAACAGCTTGATCTGCCATGTCTTTCACTATTTGCCTAGCTTCATCCTCAGACACATCGGATTGCTGCCAGATTGTATGATCATCGACAGATAAACCATTTCCAATGCTCTTGTATTTTCCGCATTTACAAGATGTAGCATCACCCTTGCCGCAGTTAGTACACGCTTCCATTGCTTTAATAATGCGTTCATAATAGAATTCAGCGGTTTGGTCATCGGGCCAATCCTTGGGCATCCATACAATTGAATCCTTGTGTGGTATTACCAATGTTCTATCAGCTTGATTATAAAATCCGATACGCGGCGTCTCTCTGCAGCCATTTACTGTCATGTCGCACGCGATGTTCCAAGCCACTGGATCTCTATCGCCTAATCTAAGGCAGTGCACACGTAGTATATGCTCGACCTCATGCTGAACTACTGCGTATAATTCTTCGATAGTTAACGACTCTACAAATGGTGGATAATATAAGCACTGTACCTCACCGCCATTGACTATACGCACACCCATAGTTTTGGCGTGGTCAGTAATCCACTCCATTTGAGATGATATCCATACCATACTCATAGCAATATGACCGTAAAACGGCTCGTTAATCATCAACCTGCATCTTGCATTAATAAGCTTATCTGTAGTGCTCATTTCTTCTTGCTCTTTACAGGAGGAGTCTTATCTGTGACTGTATTTTCGGTAGGACCCCAAGTCACTCTGGAGAGAATGGCATGTAGTTCCGGGCGTTCAGCTAGCTTGGTAATGAAAGTCTTTTTGCCACTCCTACTGCTGAATTTACTCATCATAGCGGCCAAATTTGGATTAGAGATTACCGCTGACTTGATCTTTTCTTCCTTTTCAGTCATTGCCTGCCCACCACTGACCAGAGCTTTGCAAAAAGCGACCACTAAGTCCTTGTCTTTGACAGACTCAGAAGTGACTAAAAATTCGGTGAAATCCATACATATGTCGGCAATATGCTCGTCTTCATCGATACGGCTTTTACAGTAAGATACTAGCCCCCACATCAACCCTGTAAGCTGGTTGCGATGAAGAGTCGGCAGCACATCATGGTAATGTTTTACACCCTTACTAATAATATCCCGTGGTTTGACCGGACATGAATACCGAAGAAATGATAAACCCAACTCTCGGCCAACCAGACCAGCAATTACCTCTGTCTTGGCTAGTTCAGAGTACGACTGTGTGGCACACGCCTGCTGTACTTTTACTACCATTTCCCAAGATCGGCGAGATGGTTGGATAGAGAATCCAAGTTCACCTGAAACCTCACCGTCCAAATGCTTCACATTCTGAGAGGCGAATTCAATAACATCCGTAGAATAAGGTCCATGCACGTTAGCCATATAATCAACCCACTCTTCGACTGTCGATTCGCCACCACTAAGAATTAAGTGACAAAATCGATTAACAAATGCTGGATCGGAAGTAAATCCGCTGACCGTGTACCCTTCCATATAATTGCCAGCCGCTACGACACTCCATCCAGGTGGGAGCACATAAGTACCAATACTTCGATCTAGCACTAACTGAAATATGGCTTGAAGTACATCGTCTTGTGCTCGATTAACTTCATCGATAAACAATATGCCGTGTTGAAATCGTGGCTGCATAGACTTGAGCTTAATATCATGTAATCTAACTGCTTCTAAATCATTAGCATCCGGCGGATTGCCTAGCAATTCGAAAATAGCGGCATTAGTTAGATCACCAACTGGCATGTCGATTGGAGGCAAATAAGCAGTTCTACCATCGACTCTGTCAGGTAGTCCACGAATATCAGAAGCCTCGAGTTGAGAACATCTTAAATCGATAAAACCCATATTCTCCTCAGCGCAATACTGCAACACGCTGCTGGATTTGCCCATACCTCTATGCCCCCAGATAAATGGGGTGATTTTAGCTACTCGGCAGATCTTTAATGCTTCTTTAATGGTGCTAATTTTAGCCATCGTTTTTCTCGTTGGTTAGTGGATAAATTATGCTATATTGTTTTAATCGCAGTTTGTGACTGATTGAACCATGAACGTTCATTCGATGTGTGGCAGGACAGTTCAAATTGTTAACAGCATCCGTCCAAAATTGATCTTTCCAGTAATATATAAGTGGCTGATAAGAAAAAGCATATTGGCCATGCCCGTCAGTCCGTTGATCTTGTGATGGTTTAGCAAAGTGCAAGCTGCCACAGTGTGTGCGATTTGGAAACCGTGGATATATCCTGCATGTTCCCAGCACAGCTATAACATCAGATCCCTCGGCTAAGTCATTTGATCCTATGTCTACTACTAAAGCACGATCGATTTTATACTCCTCTTCGACACTGTGCTTAGATGCTGCTTCGCACACACAAGATATAGACTTATATTTAATGCCTTTTGAGACATATAAGAAATGCCCATGCGGATAATATTGCCGTTCACCCGATTGATAACCTTCTGTCGACATTGTAATTGTACCACCGTTTTGGTATAAATTGGCCCAAACCTCCAAGCTAGGCAATTTAAGCTTATGAGGTAAAGTATGGCATCGATATATGGATAGGCGTTTCATGGGTCTCTGTGGCACTACAAGTATTACTTGTTAAATGGATCCTGAATCGGATAAAGTAATCTATAATAGACATAAGGTATACTTCTATCTGCTTTATCCGTTATGACCATAGGAAGGTAGAATTTGTACCCATTCATCATTTCTACAAACTCTATAAGATAGTTATGTTCTATGCGATTCCTATTGAAAAGATCCCACACTTTATTGATCAGAATATTCGCGTTAATGCTTAAGTGCGACCAAGTCGAATCTCTCCATAAGTATACCGCTGACCCAGAATGAATGGTAAAACCGATAGGCTCTATCGAAGGCGTCGCAGGAATTTCATTTATAATCTTAACCATATATAATTCTTTATCGCCCATCTTGTGAATTGATGGATTTACTTTCAAGCACGCGCCCACACGCATCACTTGTAAATCAGATATATCGATTTTAAAGAATCTTCGCATCTTTGCGCCAATCATCGATATATTTCTTGTTCACCACATCTTTGTAGCCAGACGTGCCTGCTCTAAGATGGGGTGGAACATGGACAGTCTCGCCATTGGCCACATCGTCCATCGCCCTCTTTATAGCATAATAGGCTGACTTATTACGTTCACTATTTGCCATCTCACAAGTAGCTAGTGCCATTGGGATCATACACTCTGGCATACCAGTGCGTTCTACTGCATAACAGGCAGCTGTGGCGGCTAGCCAAGCATTCGGATTTCCCGCGCAATCCTCGAATGCAGTTATAAGCATTCTTCTGCAGATGTAAGATGGATCCTCGCCTGAGCTTAGCCATTTTGCTAACCAATATATAGCTTCATCTCCTCTCGAATGCTGGATTGCCTCTTGATAACAATGCGCTAAATCAAAATGCTCATTTCCGCTGCTGTCAAAGACTATATGCTTTTCAGGCATTGCGATATCGATATGTTCTTCCTCTACTTTGCCATCATCCGTTAGTATACATATGGCCGTTTCGAGCACAGTAATGGCCTTTCTTGCATCGCCACTACACCTCATTATTAATCGTTTTGCAGCGGCTGCTGATATTTTAGCTTGCACATCATTGCCACGATAATGATCAATAACACGTTTAATTAGCGTAACCATATCTTGGCTACTGAGTGGTTTAACTTCTAATACCAAGCATCTCGATAATATCGTACTGTTCACCGCGAATTTAGGCTTTTCGGTCGTAGCTCCGAACAAAATGATTGTGCCGTCTTCTACAACGGGCAACATCACATCTTGCTGTGCTACGCTCCACCTGTGTATTTCGTCTACAAAGACAAAAGTAGGTGAAGGATCTTTGGCCGCTGCTGCTATTACTTTCCTTAAGTCTTTAACTGTAGATTCAGTTGCATTTAGCTTGTGAAATGTGGCATTGCGATCATGAGCCATAGCTCTGACTAAACTGGTTTTGCCTACGCCAGGTGGCCCCCATAATATACAGCTTTGGTATACTCCCTTTTCGACCATCTTTCTTAATGGCCCTTTTTCACCTATCAAATGCGACTGGCCGATAATATCTGATAGACATTGAGGGCGCAATATATTAGCTAGAGGCGATTTATGCATTAATCATTTTTTCCAATGTCGATTGAGATATTCCTTTAGCTTGAATCACTTCATCTAATGACTCAAGTGTTAAGGGGCTACATTGTTTATAGAAGTTAAGCACTTTTACACATAAGTCACTTGCTACTTGACCTTCTATAGTATAGGATGCATCAGTCCATATGGAGTCATTGAGATTGCGGCCTCCTACGACAGCTGATATATTTGAACCTACATTAATAAAGATGGCGCACTTTATATGTGAAGTGTCAGACATACGCCATTTATACTGCGAAAATTTATCGGCATGGTTATATATTTTAATCAACGATGCGACATAGTTGGTCTCACAATCTTCACATTTAGACCTACCTTTACAAGACCTATAGTCGGGCAATCCAATTATTATTCTTACATCTGGGACTTCAGCTAGAGATTCTAAAAAATCCCTGCTATATAAATGATACTTATCACCCCATTCGGTTGAATCTCGACCGTCTTGGGTAATGCCAGCATATATGCCGTAACTTGTTACTATGGCCGATTTAGGCTTTTTAGCGGCTTCAGCTATTAAATGGCCATAGTGCTGTTTGATATCGTAAAATATCTCCATCGGAACCTCCGCCAATGGAAATACGTCTGATATCAGAGAAGGGTAAAGTCAACGATCGGCTTGCCGTTGATTTTCACTTTGCTGAGGTCTTCGACTTCTAATTCTATTTTATAGGTAGTCGGGTTTGGGCCAGGACCAGGACCAGGACTAGGACCAGGACCTGGAGGTGGCGAATCCTCTGCCCAGATAGGTAATTCGTCTATACCTGTTTCACAGAAAAATCCATTCTCGACCACGACATCGCGGTCATTCAATTCTATCAACCCTTCAGGTCTAGGCTCTGCCGAAATAGCACGTAGTGTAGCCTGTTTATAAATCTCACTAGTCATCTGCCCAGCGCCGTCGCCACCCCATGACCAAGTCAAAAGACCATATTGTAGATGGTCTGCTTGTGACCAAACCGCTGATCCTGACTGGCCGCCGATGGCATTTGGCTGCCAACGCCATAAAGCCGAGTTCTCTGATAACGATGTTGTTCTCAACGTTTGGTGGCGCATTGGCCAAACACATTTTGGGCAACCAGTCGTGTAATGGCTGCCTTTAGGTCGCTTCTTCGATAATTTTACCGGCTTAATCTCCTTAAATCCATCGAGATATAACACACACCAATCTGTAAGAGTCGAATCAGAGTATGCAGCTAATATAACCTTACCCTTTACTTCCTTATCTTGCCCATTTATAGTAAATCTGCAAGTAGCGGTGGTGCCAAGTCGAGTGCCCGCAACGTGCGCATTAGTTAATACTAAGCTGCCTTCTAAATGGTGGCCAACGATAGATCCCGAGCCACAGCTGTTGCCGACAATAACTCGGCAAGCATTAGCACTTGAGGGACCTGAACTAGCCACATACAAACGCTCATCTAATTCTAAACTCATATTCACATCCTCACTCTGATAACATTAACATCGCAGAAATGGTTCCATCAAGAAGGATACCGCAGGCGCCATATTCTTCAACTTGCTTTAAGTATCGGTCGACAATAATATGATCAGGATCCCAATCATATTCGCCATCCTGATCCAAAAACAGATCTTTAGTGCACAATGCTTCAATCGGTGAAGTAGCATTATCACAAGGAGCCAAAGAGCATCCACAATCTAATCTTTGACCCAAATCTGTTCTAATGCCAGACCCCAATGTGTACGCAAATGTGTAAGTACCACGCGTGACCGACGATTCTAAACCTAAACCGAGCCAGATATCAGTATAATCATCTTCGGTTGAATCTGACATGAATAAATTTATACCGTCTTGGATTCTTACACCAGATTCACAAGGATAGCCATCAGCATAATCGATATAAGACATGTTGTCCGTACTGTCACCGTACCCATAAAATGCATCGTTATCTTGCCCAATGCTTAATGCGCCAACACTTCCCGCTGTCAAAACATCGGGCTCACATTCAGCAGCACTATTGAATATCTTCTTAGACGAATATGTTAAGCCTTGGGCATCGACTAATGAATTATAATCACATACTTGATCGAATGTAATAGCCGGATTGGCGTTAGCATCTTTCATGTATACTTTGTGAATTACGTCTTCATAGTCGACCAAAGAATCATCATGTGAGCCTAGGCTAGATATATCTGGCGAGAGCCCATTTCCGATCACCGTATATGGCTCATCATCGAATATCAGATATTCGTCACCGTTAGTATCGACGCCCATCTCAAAATTTAGAAAGCTTGGCGCCTTAAAGCAGTTATTTGATATCCCACAGTATGTGCTATGTAAATCATCATAAGGTCTCGCTTTAATAGTGCTGCTAATCAAATCATTCAGCAAAGCATACATCATCGGAAAGCGACACCCGGGCAAATGTAGCGTCGGTTTTTGTACTTCTAAGCTGTGTCTGATTAGAGCCAAATGGCTCTTTTGATCGATACTGTCTATAGTTCTACGATTGCTAAAATGCAACGTTTCTCCATCTGGACGATAATCACGGTATAGCCTACCAAGATAGCTGTTATACTTGCTAGGCAGTTTACTCGAATAAGAGACATTTAGATAGCCGTTTTGTATATCGGTGTCATAATACCGAACACTCGATGACGGCGAATTGCCTGAGAATAAAATCTGACCGGTTTTGCTACCACTCGCTGGACTTTTAGTGCCTGGCGTAGAAATAACACTAATAGTGGGATATGTCCAATAAACACCCATTCCCATTGCTAAGTTGCAAGGTTTAATAAAGTACGACTCTTGCAATTTTAATGTCGGCCTGTACAAAAGTTCGTCATCAACGCGACCCTTGTATTTAAAATCCACACCGACATTTAAATCCGTTAACGTTTCCCGAGTCTGCGTATACTCAACCGTAAACGACCCAAACAAACTACTATCGTTATTCGAACTTACGCTAGGGCCATTTGTTAGAAATTGGCCATCTAATACGTCCTCTATAGGTGATAGCTTGTCTGACTTCTTAAAGCCTGCAGTGAGGCTATTAGCATTCGGATTCGGTGTAGTTTCTACTCTGACTGTTTCGATTCTTTTAAGTAGATTACCACTATTATCGTAAACTTTTAGCCTGTCTTGTCCTAAATAATTATAAGTAGCTGACGATTGTGTCTTAGCAAGAGGGCTACCTAATCTGCTTCCCTCACTAGGCGTTGGGTCACGGCCATCCAATGCTAACCATGCATCGAATTCTTCAATTAGATTAGCTAATTTACGCTCACGTAATACTAAGTCTTCTGGTTTATAACCTAAATCTGAGGGCGGTAAATTATCGCATCCTGTGTTGCTGCAATCTACACCAGGCGTGCATGGTAATATTGCTGGCGGTACTTGCAATCGCCCTATATCCGTGTTATAACGTTGCGTATAATCACCACCTACCAACAAATCGGTGACCTCATAGGTCTCAACGAGTTCTATCCTAGTCCTTATCACATGCAAAAGACTGTGAAATGCCTTCAGCCTGTTTAAAAACTCGATAGCAAAGCCTAAAGTGGTGGGGTCAGCAGCTTCGAGTTCTGATTGCAGTAATACTTGTAAGTCGAAACGATTACTTTGCAAGTCTTTTAACGCGGCGGGTATGACTGTGTCGATTTTTTGGTATGACGCGAATATAAAGATTCGTTCGTTATCTTGAGTGTCATAATACCCATTTAAGGTCAAGGCTAATTCATTGCGTTCTCGGTCAAAAGAGACACCGTTTGTAGTCAAAGGTGGATGCACACCGCGCGATGATAATTCTGATATAGCCTCCCCGACGATGTTTATTCTGCTGAAGCCTTTAATCGATCTATTATTCAGGCCATCAGTTATATTTAGCGGCTCTATAAAAGTCGTTGACCCTGAAGTGTATAGCTTGCAACCGGCCTCGTCGCCATAAGCTGTAGGATCCGATTTGATTGCGATGGCAATATCGCTGAAATATTTGTATGCAGATTCAGGGTAGTATTCTGGATCCATATACTCGACGCTATAGGCGTCGATGGTAATTATGCCGTTGTCAGCATAAGACACAAACTCATCTATACCAGCTTTCGATTGTGGCCGTTGCAAAAGCATTGCCTTATACGTAGGAAAGCCTTCAGCGTTAGAATAGCCATCTAAAACTAAATCGATCTGAAAAGTGTCGATCAGTTGTATTTCTTCATCATTGTATTGCGGCGGTAAGCTTTCGCCAGGTCTGATATATCGCTGACCATCTGCCGAATACCACAGATTAGATATTAAAATATCAAATCCGAACAGCTTAAAAATACTTATGATTGATCTTCTTGAGCCTTTTAGATTTTGTAACTCAACGGTTCTGCGCAGTACCGCTCTTCTTAGCTGATCTAATGATTTAGGAAAGTATGGGATATCCCATCCCAATAATGATGATAAGTAAGGCACGGTCTCTGGCTGAACATCGAATACCCAATTGACTCTTTCTAACAAGACTTGCTCGTCCATAATGTCTTGCAAGATGTCAGCAAAAGGACGATAGAATTCGATCGTCTTGTCTAATGCTTTAGATGTATCAGATAGATAAGGTGGCGGCGTCAATCGATACATATTTTCGATGACGGCACCTGGGTGTTGAATAGTAAACTTTGTGAGAGCAACTCCACTAGTGTCTTTATTTATGCACAGTAATTGTTGGTAACTGTCCTCGGATACAATTCGCGTGAAGTATTCACCTTCGTATACGAGATTATAATTATCAGAAGGTAATAGTTCTACATCGATTAAAATATCGGACAAATCGTAATATTCGGCTCCGACTATGTATTCGATCGTACTAGTTATACCTGAGGTGGTCGTATAGCGAACAATGTCGCCGGTAATAGCTTCTGACAACGTTACAGCTATTTCATCCCCGTCGACTATTTTATATATATAAGCAAGGGATAAATTTATCTTGCGATCTGCTAAATCGAGAGATGATAGACTTTTAGAATATAAATCTTTGTCTGGGTATCGTATGCCGACATTTTGATGCCCAGCTACAAATGCACTCCGTGGCACATCTTCGATATATATTCTTACGTTATATATCTCAGAATTTTCTATCGAGGTGCCTGCAGGATCCTTCCTATTTGGCACCACCAAAATCACAGGTAAACCAAATGGCCGCCAAGCCGTTCGATTGTTATTTACGGGAAATATACTGAATGTCGGAAGATTGCGGTCTATAGCCATTGTCCATCCTTAAGAGTATTTAAAATATTTTTACTTATATATCAATTAAATATAGATTAACATCATTTTAGAGGTATTATGATAAATCCTTCTGGCTCAGTTTTTTATGCTGATGAGTACGGTCAGCAATATAAGATCGATTGGTCCACAAACAATGGCATAATCGACATAACTACTATGACATTACAGCCATATGTATGGGGTGAAGAAAACAGAGGATATATTAACAATCATATATTATATAGATATGGAATTATTAGCGTAATAAGGCAATTGCTGCGTCCAATTGATAACGGCTATGAAATTATTTCCGAGGGTAGCAGCCAGTATCAAGATTATATCCAAACCAACTTCATATGCTCGTCTGGGCCATCTGATAAATTCGCATATCATCTGAACTGTGGTCTTCTAGATGAAGATATAACGATTATCACAGTTGGCCCTCACTGGTCGACTACCGACACAGACGATAACTCTACATGGTACGATGTGGACTCAGGCGGGACCGGGTTAGATCTCACCGGTGGCACATTTCCATCTGAAGAACTATATTGGGTAGATGTCTGGGCTTAAGCAGACGGTCTAACCAACTGTATATTATTCAATGCTAAATATGACCCTTCATCAAGAGCTATGTTCTCTAATTGTATATCGCCATCATCACCTTGGCCTGTGATATCTCCATCTATTACAGCAAGGCCGTCCCTATTATATATCCTAAACCAAGACGCTATCCCACTTTCATTCACACTTAAGTCAGGCGTTATGGCGTTAGAAACCGTAGAGCCGTTATTAAATAAAGCAAATGATGGTACACTCATTCCTAGCACAGCCAGTAGTTGACCTGTAGCTTCATCATTTACACTCGTTGGTCTCGGAGTTGTTCTTATTTCGACGAAAGCAGATGGATAAATCGATCCACTGTCGATATACAGCAACAAACCGTTACCCATACTGTTCTTAGCTTCTACGGAATACTTTACAGTCATTTTTTACACTTGATTGGCTTAAATGTGTTAGAGACCACCTTAGGCATCTTTGGAACAGGCATATCTACTGTTGGCTTAACGCACGGCCCGACTACCTTCGTCTCGGGTTTAACAGTGACGTTCAAACATTTAATCGTATCCTTGATTGTCTGAATTATTTCGTCGCTAAGATCTACCGTTGAAAATATGTTAGTATCTGGAGAGATCTCTTGGTACGGAATACCTACTTTAATCCAGCCACTCACAAACAACTGATCGTTACTAATACGCACAATATCGTACGCATCCAGCTGATTACCGAAATCTATATAATAGACGCCTGTGCTTCCATCTTCGACGATAATATTATTACCTAATGCTACTACCGTCTCTGGATTGGTACTATAATTATATGCCGTAATGGTGAAGGATTCACCGCTAGGCAAGTTAGACCATTTCATGATCATATATTCACCCTTTGTAGTATATTATAATTCACCTTATATTTTTAAGGCATCTATCTTTTTGGCACTGCATTACCAAGACTGCCATCTGTATTCCACACAAAATCATAAGGAGGGGTAAGTCCAGACCAATCCACTGCCGATGAAAGACCTAAAGACGCTGCGACAGCTTGTAAAAGGTCGACTCGCGCTTTGATTGCAAACATTACATGCTGCCCTCTTTCTCCCAGCGCTTGCAGCTGTTGTAAACCGGTGGGCTTAGGACCATCGAGTCCACCATTTGCATACCAAAGGCTTTGGTGGTCTTTCTGCACCTGATCTAGAAGCTGTTCGAACAATAATTTTAAATTAGCCAACGTTTCATTAGCCAAATCATATGCTGAGGGATTAAGGCGGGATACTCTGAATAAAGACATTGTAACCTCTTTGTATCTTTTTTGGTTAGCTGTTAGTCATCAATTTTAGTATTTGACCAAAAATACTAATAAACTTTTTGCTAGCGATTATGGTCATATCTTTATTTAGAAATAGCTTAATTCGTTATAATGCCACCAACCCTAGGCCCGGCATAACTTATCCAAAGAACATTCAGACACAATATATTCAAACAAGCAGTTATGGTCCATTTTTTAATGGAACCTACTCATTTTGGGATGAATTGGTGGCTAATGGATGGACAAGATACACATATTTTGACAGTCTAACGGTTAATGGCGTATTACTCACAGATGTCGATGAGCTATTGCATACATCTGCCGGTGCCAATATATCTTATCGTGATGATGGTTATGGTTTAGGTATTAGTACTTTTATCGATTTTTTAAACACCAAATTACAAAACGCAGGCTTAAAAACGCGATTTTATCCGGCCACAAATAATAATTTTGTCGGAATAGTAAACACTGAAGAGAATTTTAGAATCAAGTTTTATGAAAGAATAAATTACGGCGGGGGAATTCAGAACGGATATGGTTATATATTGCAAAATCTTTGGGGAAGAGTATCAGATAGTCTATTTTCGGACTATGTAGCGAATGGCAATCCACCGTTCAACTTCAATTATCATTATAGATTCCCCCTGGTCAATGGCGAAGGCGGTGATGGATATGTTGAATCAGCGACTAATGTAGGAGATTAAATGCAAGAATTAAAGCACAAGCTAGGGGTCACATATACAGCGGAAGAATTACGGCTAATTTACGGTGATAATTGGAAATCCATCCTCAAGTTAGATACGGTCAAAAGACCTAAAAAACCTATCGTAAACGCTTTCGAAGAGTTCGACGAACCGACAAAGTCGATCTATCAAAGAATATATGAAATAATAGCAAAATGTAACCCCAATTTGGAGTTCAAAGTGTACGCCACTGGGTCTAGAATCAAAGGGCGATGGATCACAGAAGAAGAAGCTCGGCTTTTAACGATCGAGTATGACCGCTACGTCAAGCCATCTGATTACGATTACTGGACAGACGCCCCGATAAAACCATCCGCCCAAGCCTTTTTTGACAAACTTGGTGTGAAAGTCGATCATATAGGATCTGATCGCAAAGTCATGATCATAATCTGAATATATTGCATATTGACCCTAGCAGCTGCTAAATAAATATAAAATATTTCTATCATGCTGAGTGGTCTTATGTCACTATTCGTCGCTGGTGCTGGTAATCGCGGCTTAGCTGTGAATTACGGTTCTTCCATTAAAGGGAATTTCCCCGTTGCTCGAGAACGAGCACCAATTTTTGAATATAATGCTGCTAGCGAACTATTCAGAGAAAATGAAGAAGGATTATGGCTTGATCCTAATGATATGAATAGTGCCAAAGTGAATTGGCGCAGAAACTTGCTCACATATTCGGAGCAGTTTGATAATATAGCTTGGCAAAAAGCCCAAGCATCAATAACAGCTAACGCCACTGCAGCGCCAGATGGGACTATAACAGCAGATAAGCTAGTCGAAGATAATACCACTAATAATCACAGAGTAGCCAGAGGTATAACAATACCAGCCAATTCGACGTGCACCTTAAGCTTTTATGCTAAAGCTAGCGAACGGACTTGGGCAATGGCATATTTGTACGCTACTGGGGGTCTGTTTGCATTTTTCGATCTTGCTAATGGCGTAGTCGGTGACTCTTCCGTCACTGCGAGTATCACTGAGGTAGGCAATACGAATACCCATGGGCAATACTCAACAGCGATTTCAAGCCTAACGATATATGTCTAGAAGCTGGCGGTGGATACGCATCATTCAAATACCCACTATCCAAACGATGCAAACAAATTATATCCATCGACATTGATAAAGAATCTCAACTTAAAGCTTTTAAATCTACGGTTAATCTTGGTATAAATAATATTTTCTATATTAATGAATCAATCCAAGATTTCGTGTACCCTGAACAGTTCGATAAAATCTATTGCCTATCAGTAATCGAACACATTAAAGATGAGGACATCAGATTTAAGTGCCTCGACAACATGCTTAAATTACTTAAGCCCGGCGGCGAATTATTCATTTCATTCGACGTACTATTGAGCGGGGCCGCTAATAACTCATTTTATATAGACCGTGTTGGAGCTATTAAGTTGTTAAAATATTTTGGTACAGACCCAGAGCAAAATATCACCAAAAAGTATGTAAGCATTGATATGAACGGGTCGATTATAACGGCAATGTGCTTAAAAGTCACCATTTAAGAATAAACGATAGTGTTCGGTGTAGTCAGTGTTCTGAATAGTTTCATATCTTCAGCATAATAACTTTCTAGAGCATCAATATGATCTTGGTTTAATTTTGGTTTTTCATTTTTCGCCTTATTTAAATGCACCATCGGAGATTTGATATTTAACAAATGGAGAATATCTGAATAGTGTTCCTTGAATTTAAACAGATGCGTCTCACCAAATATTAATTCATGCTGCAAACCGAAATGAGGGTCTTCTTTGACTTTTCGCATTTTGCCTTTGTACTCAATCCTTTTGCCATGAATTAAGCTTTCCACACAATCATCGACATCGGAAACATCAACTTGAACCATAGCAGACATAAAACGTTCTATGGGATCTCTTATCATTAATATTACTGGTTTGAATGGCACAACATAATGCTTGCATAAAAAGATATAATTACTAGCATTTCCAAAATAGTCTTTATGGTTTAAATCATAATATTTGGTATATATTAATGCTAAAATAGATGTCAGGCCTGTCTTAGGATTAACAGCCAAGCAATACTCGGGGGTATCGACATACATGGGCATCATTCAGGTCGATGATTTTGCAACAGAATCGCAGATAAGTGAATTATTAAATATATACCATGATAATGTAGCTGAAACTGAAGCAAAAAGATGTCTAGAATGTAATAAAGCTTATTATAATTTTATATTTAATGATGGCAATGTATTTCGACAATTAACTACAAATGTGAAAGAGTACAGCCAAGATTGTCTGAAATTAGCGCACAGTGGCATTTCGGTATTAGTCAATACACATCTTGCATATCACGCCGACAATTGTCAGCCGTCGCATGGGTTAAGTCTAGGTTGCCCCAATGATGGTGATAAGTATGGTTTGATTAATGTATCAGAGGACATGCAATGGGTACCGAACCATTGCCATACTAGAGTGTTAACCGCAGTTGTATATCTTGATAATTTAAGCAGTGGCGCTACAGTTTTTCCTACCCAATCTACTAAAATCTTGCCAAAAACTGGCAGAGCAATCATATTCCCATGCGATAATAACTATATCCATGGGGTAGAAAATGTTGGAAAAAATATAAGGATAGTAGCAGTTCTATGGTTTGTTAAGGACGAATGAGATGGCCGTTTCTTATAATGCCACATCCGAAAGCCATGGTAATGGTTTAGGTAGTACCAACGAATCATCTTTTAGTTGGACGCATACCACAGGTATATCTCCTAAAGGCATATTGGTTTTTACGTTTGTGAACGCCAATGCCGACAACGCTACCTCCGTCACTTATGGTGGCAATAGTGTTTCAGCTGTAGTTGGTGGACGCGCTAATAGCACTAATGCATCCTTCCCAGGAGATTGTAAAGCCTGGTTTCTTGGTAGTGGTATTCCATCTGGGAATCAAACTGTTGTCGTTAATCGCACGAACAACGCAAACACTATGTATGCGGTTGCAATATCCTTTAACGCATTAACAGACACTGCAACAGCAGGCACAGTATTACTGACCGCCGACAATACCACCATAACACAACAAAGCGTCGATGATGGTAGCCCAGGGACCGATTCTTTACGGGTAGCAGCTGTCAACATTGGATTAGGCGACATAAATGCAAACTTCAAAGTGACCAATAATAACCTACTACCTGGGGTCAATTCTAAATGGATAGACGATCCAACTACAGTCCTTTATGCGGGTTCTAACTACATAGGACTAAACGATTTTGGATCGCGTGTTGTAGGTGTGGTTAAAGAATCTTCAGCGGGACAAGGAAGCCGCTCGGTAGGCTTTGCAGGTACTTATTTTATAGTGCCATCTGCCAATACTGGCATTGCAGCAGTTCATTTGGCTGTGACGGAGTCTAGTGGAGGTGGCGGAGCAGCTGGAGACCCCAGAGTCATCCTTCCGGGTCTAGGATTACCCACACCGGTCGTAAATGCAGCTGCTCAAGCTGGTTTGAATAACAGGGTAATGAGAATACTCTAACATTACCTTTTAGCTATTAAATTAGTATAAAAATCAGGGTTGCGACTAAGCTCCCAATCTATAAAACCTTTCAGATCATGCGGTTGTATTTCCAGTACATCGCAACCGTCACTAAAATTAACCGTTAAATCGATACCGTCGACTTGCATGGTTTTTGGCGCAAAGACTGATAATTTCATGCCCAAAACATGACTAAGAAGGTCGACTAAATCTTTGAAGTGATGCCCCTTCTCTTCTAAGTGCTTTGGAGCAACCTCGACCATCAACTGGATATCTTTATTTCTGAGTATGGTTTTCATCGACCCACGTAAAACATTTATTTCGTCGCCCTGTGTGTCTATTTTAATAAACTTGACTTTATCAGCGATATTTATAACATCATCGACAGACAACACTTCTACTTTATTGCCATTTGGTATTTCACCAACAGTGTGATTCCCGAAGTTATTAGGATCTTTAGTAAGATACGCGGTTGATTTGCATTGTCCAGCCGCTTTGTTATAAATTATATAATTATTAATACAATTTGTTTTAAAATTTTTTTCGAGAAAGCTTATATCGCAGGGCTCAATGGCTATAACTTTGCCATTAGGGCCAATTATCTTCGACGCCAAAACAGAATACAGACCAACACAAGACCCTATATCGATTACTGTATCTCCGGATTCTAATATTGACTTCATATATTTAATTTCATAATATTCGTATATTCCATTCCTCATTGCGGGCGCAATAGCTATATCATTTGGCGTATCGAACAATAGCCCATGCATGAAACATAAGTACGGGCTCCGCCGAGCTATATCTAACTGACTAACAGTTATTGTGTCACGGTGTAACTGCTGATTCCAATATATGTGGATATCGTCCATTAATCCTTGGTCACTTCAGCATACAGGCTCAAGCAAGGCAGCGTATCGAGAGTCTCAGACAAAATCTGCTTATGACCATCTCGGAAGTGCTTCCTTTCGCATCGCAGTCCCACTTTATCGCATAACACTCTAAGACTTTTGAAATCGTATGCCGCTCGATGCCCATTAAAGACTAAGTTCCAAAATTTAGCCATGTCTGTGTTGGCATTAGCAGATTCGACATTGATCTCGTCGAAGTCAGACATCGTGTGATTTGCGCATTTCTCCATTAATAATTCAGTATCTGGCACCATTAATCTCATAACCGCGCCGTTTTTCATGATTCTTTTGCATTCAATCATGAAAGCCACAGCTTCATCATATGTTAGATGCTCTAAAAAATGGCTAGAATATAAAAGGTCTACCGTCCCATCGTCGAAAGGCATTCTATTTCTGGAGTCGAATTGCAAAAATTTATAGCCTTCTCTAGCCGCGAATTGGGATAGATCCAAAACGTCCATATTAACCCAGCCATTGTGAAACATGATAATATGGCTGCCAATGTTTAGTTTCAACTTATCGTCGCCAGCGGGCATACATGAGGCTAAGGAACCTTCATGCTCTTCCATAAATTCTTTATCGACTACGATCTGGCTATGCCCAAAACGCTCCATCCACCATTTAATCGGTTTTAAAGTACAGTGCGTTTGATCGAATCCATCATCATTTTCGCCGAAATCGATTCCGTGTATACCACGGCTCGACACGCGTTCTATCTCCTTCAGAACATTGCCCAAATGCTGCTCAGGGATGTGTTCCATAACTGCCACAGAAAAACATACATCGAATTCTTTGTCTGCAAATGGCCAAGGTGTTTGGCATACATTCCAATTAATCACATTATCGCTGGCACGGGTAAGATAGCAATGTTTAGACACTTCGAGACCCTTACACGGTATGCCTTTGTCCTCTAATCGTTTAATAATATACCCTCTGGCACAACCAATTTCTAAAACCGATTTGGGCTCAAAGTCTAAAATCTTTTGCGCCGTTATCCAATGGACTGGAAAGTCGCGATATCCTTCGAATGCATAACCGCCAACTTTTTTACCGCCATCGAAATAGTGCTTATCGAACAATTCTTCAGGATTATCAAAGGACGGCTTTGTAGCTTCAATAACCATATCACCTCTCCAATCAGGATGCCTCATGACCATCACACGCTCAAAACCAGCTTCCTGAAACAGTCTTCCAGCAAATTCTGGTGAAAATCCACATCGGTGGCAATTCTCGGGATAATCATTATCACCAAAAACCATGCACACCCATTTATCGTCAAAACTATCGATCTCTGTTAAAATTCTAGCCTGCTCGAGGAGATTAGCAGTAACAAAATAGGCAGACTTACCTGGAGCTAAAATACGATATACTTCTGCGATAAAATCCTTAATCTTTCGCCAAGAAATATGTTCGATTGCATATCTACAAAATACACCATCTAGCCTATTAGACTCGATCGGCAGTTTTTCGTTAATATCAGCTACAATATCGACTTCAGGCTCTGGCCTAACATCTAGATTCGGCCTGAAGAACGGGTTTTTACCACCGCCTATTTCCAAAACAACTGAATTAGGCTCAAACGGTAAGTTAAACATCTTTAATCCTTACTAAACTATCGACTTCCACAGAGCCTTATACATATCTATGACATTGTGCCATGTGTATTTGTGCGAATCTTTTCTCGCTTGCAATCCGTGCCTTAATAATAATTCACGATCTGTTTTGTATGCGTGAATTGCTTTAGCTAATTGCTCTACATTTCGCTTGCCGAAAATCATACCGTTTAAGTTATGATGAACACAATCTACAGCGCCAACACCATCGGAACATATGACTGGCCTGCCGTAACTCATTGCTTCTATAACTTCCATCCCAAAACCCTCAGTCACGCTGGGTTGGATATATACTGAGCAGCCATTATAAAAAGTAGACAACAACTCGACAAACCCAGCAAGATAAATGCTGCCCTTACCGTATTTTCTAACAGTAGCGACTAAATTCTCTGGGTTTCTACCGGCTATTATGAGTTGGCTATCCTTATACCCCAAATTCGACCAAGCTTTGATCAGATAAATCAAACCTTTATCTGGGCCGTTGGCACCCAAATAACCTACTATAAATTTATGACCTATATTCTTTGCGTCTGAGGGCAAATGTGTACCATGTGGTATCACAACGACATTGGTACAACCATAACTTTCCATGACCTGTTTACTATGATGTGATGGGCATATGACCACATCAGCGTCTTTATATCCCTTGACATACTGCCCAAATAATTGGGGATCGGTCAAGTGTGGAAAATTATACACGAAACCCGCATTTTCGAATTCCTCTCTACTCAGGTTTATGTCGTGAGCTGCGGCTGTGTAGGTGATCTTGGTGCCGTCATTTTTGAGAGCTTCTATTAACTTAGAGTACGTTCCAGCATAAAAATGTGCTAACTTGTACTTTTTTTTAGCTGCTTTATACTGTTGCAAAGCCAAAAAATCCGTGAGAAATGGATCTTGCTGAGCATCTGGGCTCAAAATATCGGCATGGTCAGCATTTGCGGTCGCTAACTCTGAAATAGCTTGATATTCGTAGGAGGTAACGGTAGCTCCGCTGCTACCAACTTTGTCACTCGTTACTAACAGGTACAAATTACCATCCCCCCTCTGAAATCGCATGCTGGCACAATTCTTCATATCTGTCTATCATATTATTATATGAAAATTGCGACGCCCATTCTCTACAATCTTGTGGGCGTATTTCTGAAACCGCGTCAGACTTTATCAGTTCCACAATTTCTTCCGCGCTATTGACGAGATACCCCGTCTGTCTGTTCCGTATAGTCTCCCTCATCGCTCCGTTGTCCCAAGCTATTACGGGCATACCGCACAACTGAGCTTCAACGGGAGCCAAGCCAAATGGCTCTTTATAATTCTTGTTTGGATGCAGTAAAGCCTTATTTTGGTTAAACCATACTACGCATTCCTCCCTATTCTGAGGCCCAATATACCTAAAATGGGGATTCTTAACACATTCCTGCTTTACCTGTTCAGCCAGTGCGGGTTCACCAGTCAGTTTATCATCACCGATCATGTCTAAACCTACTCCAGCTTTCTTTGCAACTTCTAGAGCAATATCTGGGCCTTTGATACTACTCATTCTAGCTAAGAATAAATATCTGTTATTACGGGGCTTAACCTTATTCTGATAAAAGTCGACATCGACTCCATTGTAAGCCACTTTGGCTTCGGTCTTGTGCAATTCTAACACAGCTGAAGCTTGATCCTTGCTTATAGCCACCATACATGGTTTAGGAATTGGCGGCATTCTGTTATACATTGTGTGTATGGGTGCATGTAAAACCCCTAACACTGGAGCAGAAAGATTTCCTTCCATCTTTAAAATATATGACCATTTTTCCCAACTATTATCTATAATGGCTTCGAAAGTCGGGAGCATTTGCCAATATTTTTTATATGCACTCCTCTCCTTTTCCATAAGCTCTGTTTCATACAGAGTGACATTGCTTGGCACAGTAGACCCTTTAGGTGCTATAAGCGTAACACTGTGGCCTTTGTTAGCCAAACCAACTGCTTGTTGCCAAGCTAACTGCTCTAAGCCAGAGTATCCAACTGGCGGGCATGTAATAACGGTGGTCGATATGACACAAATCTTCACTTAAATCTCCTAGAATAATATCTCACCAGGCACAAAATTGCCACCAACTCTACTCTCTCCAAGACCAATATGGCGGCATTGCACTGAAGTATCAACTTTGATCTTATAACCTAATTTGCGAGCTTCTAAACAAAAACTGAAATCTTCAGACATTCTCTCAGTAGGAGGAATATCTTCTCTGTCACATCGCCAATCGAACCAATTCTTCCCCATCTTCACTAACACATCACGATGGATTAATAAGCACCCCGCACCCACATAATCAACATCGATAAGATCTGGGGCGTAAAATTCTGTGACCCAAGTGCGTCCTTCAGCAGTTTCTTTTAACATAACTGGGCAAATGGGTGGGTTCCTGCGATAATAAACCCCACTCACGATTGGTTGCTTATGGTTCATCAACGTATGAATAGCATTCCACGGCGGTATGACATCGTCGTCTAAAAAGAATAAATACTCAAAATCTAATTCTAAAACTTTTAAACAACCAGTATTTCTAGCATGATCAAATGGCATACCACTCAAAAAAGTGTAAGTCCCAGGTATGCTAAGATTTCTAAAACCCGAAGCCCATGCTGTAGTTACATTTTCACGCGTCAAAATAACTGTTAATACGCGGTTCTGCTCTAGTATTTCCCAGCTTCCAGCCATGCTTATATCCAAAAAGATGTGTTAGATGATCGACTTATTTACTGTTCGTTATCGAGGCCAAGGTATAATACCTTGGCCGATAATATCTTTTAATGCTGTAGATGCTGCTGCAGATTCTTTGACCGCTAAATGTACGGCAGCAATCCCAGTATTAGATGGTGGCACTATACTATATGTAGCAGAAAATCCTACATTCCTAGCACCTTGACCATTTGCAGTTTCTCGAACTACTCCGCAGCCTCTAGTACCATAATCATATAGACCAATAACGGCACCACCACCACCGTTGTTAGCATCACCGTCTACCCAAATGGAGTTAGCACCTGCTAAAACGTTATTGCTTGGTCCGAATTTAAAGGTTTCATTCCAACCTGATATGCCCATGTTTAGGCCAGCTAAACGCAATGAGTTAGTACCAGGACTGCCATCAGTAACACTCTGCTGAGCTACTGTAGTGCCATCAGCTGTTAAAAGCACTATACCTGCCGTATGCACCTCTGTGTTCGTGGCAGCAGTTAAAGAGACTGCCACTCCATATATAAAATTAGCATTGTTTGTGCGATTGACCGTAACAGTCTGTGTACCAGTAGGAACTGAACTACCTAAAAACCATGCTTTGCAATCACCAGGAAAAGTAGCATTCGCACTATTTGCCCTACCGCCCGAAACGGCTGTCATAGATGCTGAACCATATGAAACTGAAGTAGCGTCGTCTGCGTTGGCATTTACGAATGTAAAAACCAAAATACCGCTAGGTGTGCCGCTTGGAGTATGACTCCAAGTTAATGTAGCTGCATTCTGATTAGGCGTCGCTTCACTTACTGCGTCATAACTTACAGCCATTACGCATTAATCGTATAATAAGTGAATGTTACAGTAAAACCGCCGCCAGTTGGCGATTCTGAAGTCATTCTTAGCTCCTCACCAGCAGCGCCAATACCCAAGATCCCACCGCCGTTACCGATTGCTATACCAGACCCTGCAGCAATGCCTTTATGATCGAGAAGCACGCCGTTTGCGCCGGTGGAACTATTCGCCGGAACATTAGCTGCTCCGAAGCCTAATTTAACCGCTACACCACCAGACAATGTAGTTGCGCTATCAACCGCTACTGTAATAGCGGTGACAACCACACGCGTGCTCGTGCCGATAGCACCAATTATATCGGCATCAGTTTTAGCACCGTCAGCTGCCGCTATATAAACAGAGCGTGTAATTACATCAGGATGGCCGCCTACTACGTACAGCGAATTGTTCGTGCCTTCGACGCGCTGCCATTGTTTTGCCACAGCGTCATACGAGAATAAGCAGGCTGGAGCTGCCATTTTTATTCCTTTAGCTAACCAAACTTTTCAAGCGATCGAGTGTAGATTGAGTTTCGGCGATTTCTGAATCGATGCCTACAACGCTATCCAAATCTCCGACCATCAATGCGTCGGATTTTCTGGAGCTCAACGTTGTTATTTTATTAGTTAAGATCTGAATCAATGAATCGAGTGTCATATGAAGCCTACACCAAAGTTAATAGTTCTTGACATACAGTCGACAAATGCGACATGAGGAGTACACAGCTGTGCTTGTCATCGTCATCTAAAACTGCGTAACATGCTAAGCGATTACCTAAAGCAGCTGTGCCAGACTGCAAAAAATCTGTAGGTGTGTAAGGACTTAGAACTCTGTTTTTAGCGTCGAATCGGTAAATTTGATTGATCTGACTAGCAACATATATGTTAAAGTAATGAAATCTACCTTCTTGATCTACTGGCGCATACGCAGCCGACATACCAGTCGATATCGTGTTGTTAGCACCGTCATAGGTGATTGCATTAGTCCATGCGCCAGTAGTGCCGCCAGCAATATCAAAAACGTCGCAAGTAGCAGTAGCCCCACCGCGAAATGAAAAAATGTGGCTCTGTCTCGAGAATTTTTGATTATCTGGACGTATACCCCACGCTGGTGCTTGGTACAGTCCTAAAGCATGCACAGCTGGTGCCACTCCGAAATACGTAGTACTCCAAGCATTGGCGCTGATTGAGTTGGTTCCATTATTGATGGTGGCGTCCGTATAATTGTACACGTATTGAGTAGTAGTCGCGGTCGAACGCAAGATTACTAAATTAGGCAACTCAATAACATATTTTGCAGATGCAGATGGGGTAGTCGACCAGTTAGAGCCCAGCGTATAGACAGGGCTTGCACCTGCAGTATGTGATGCAATAATCCGCCGCTGACCTACGGCAGCTGGTGTGCCCGTGTCTTGCACTATTCTTATCTGAAAATTTCTATACTCATTAGCAACAACACTAGCGTCTCCGCCAGAAGCCTGTCCAGTGAGCGTCCCAAGCGCGCTACCAGTAGCTGTTAACGCATAACGGTCAGTTTGCGATCCCGAATCGTATAAAAACGATCCTCTAATCATTCCTTCACCTGGCTCGCAATCATACGGTGTGTACTGCTCGTCGAGTACTATAATGTTTGAATCTGTGCCGATGGTTGCCGGTAAATTTGTGTTAGTCAAATTTGTGAAAACATTGGTCGTTATTTCAAATGAACGCCACGTTGCAGCTGCTAGCGTAGATGCGCCTAGATTTATTACACGACCTCCCAACATTTCCCAACGAGCGCCAGTAGCTGGAGTAAAACTAAAGGCTTTGTCTACTTCGATAGTAGTAGCTGTGACAGCATCGTTGGCAACTATGAAACGTTCTTCGACCTTGCCTGCTGTAGTGTCAGTAACACGTATTTTAAAGCCTAATTCTCCACTACCCCCTCTGTTAGCGAGCATGTTAACACCAGGTGCTGTACCAATGTTAGATATTTTAAGTACAGTAGATGTGCTACCTGCTGCTAATGTGCCTTGCAACCCAAAGCTAGGCACGAAGCATGTGGCAGCTCCTGCACCAAATGTCCCGCCGAGTCCAGGGTTAAATGCTAATTGCCATGACTTGGTTATGAAATTAAAGCGGTTGCATATCGCGTTGCTAACTAATTGATATATGAAAGGGTTTCTTGAAACGTCAGACCGCAGGTCTGAACACATACATACGGCGGCGGCATGGGCGTTTGGAGCTGGTGCGACCTGAGCCCAAATATTCCGATCAATAGCTTTTTTGAAAAAATTAGACATGTATACTCCTAAACAATTAGTGTTCTAACGTTGAGCTGCCAAGCGGTCAGATTTTCTCCATATACAGAAATCTGAGCTTGAACACCGCCTAGTGCTGCCATGTTACTTACCGTCGTTACCGTCGTTACCGTCGTTACCGTACCAGACTCAATAATTGCAGTCTCACGTATACGATTCAGTGATGAATCATAACCTCTTGGAGACAACAGCGCCAAATACATACGACCTAACAATGCATCAGCGTTATTCACTTCTTGAGTTTTAACAATGCCTTGCTGTTCTATGTCTATCCATATTTGTAATACGTCCGTATCATTCATCGATGACGTGTCGTAATCCAGTGTCAACACGTTATTTGCAAAGCTAGAGGCGCCCTTGGTTGAACTAGCGAAATTATAAATTATCGTATTGGCAGTGGCATTATTAACGACTAATATATTATCCAAACTAAGCGTTAACCCACTAAATGTAACAGTTTTAGCTGTTTTATTAAACGAATAACTTCCTAATGTATCTATACCAAATAATTGTTTCATTTAAATTATCCTAATGCAATGGCCATAGCTATGGCTTCTTCACTTATGTACGCCGTTAGATCACTCTGATCGGTAACAGTGCCTGTAATACTACCCCATGATGCTGTTCCTGCTGGTGTTCCTAAACTAGTAAGTGTTGTATCATTGTTTACCGCAAAAGCGCCGCTGTTTATTGCCATAGCTATTACCTGAGCTATATCTCCGGATAATAGGCCACCGCTATTAAATGACCCACTAGTACTGACCACCTGCCCTGAACGGCCAACAAACAATCGCTGGCCAACATAGCCGCTATAGTTTGCTAAACCTGATGTGAGCTGGAACAGCCCCTCGGTATAAACATTGACTTGGATACCGCTAGCAACGTTGTCAACAACAACACCCACAGCAGGCATTCGCGAAGAAGTCCCAGCCATTGCAATCTGCAAATAGCCAGATTGATTCAACGACACTGCTCTAATGCCCGAAATCGTTTCTGTAGTTACTATGCTAGTTGCATTGCCACTCATAATCGGAGTGACATACCTTATAGCCGTTCCCGATTGAAGATGATATTGGCTTATTTGTCCAGACGCAATGCTCCCAGACACGACTGCATTGTTACCGATTTCACCTGATGACACAGCACCAGAAGAAATATGGAAAGATCCAACCACACCAGAAGCTATCGAACCAGAAGTAACTGCACCAGACGCTAAATGGAAAGCTCCTATTTGACCAGACGCGATTGCACCTGATGTTACTGCGCCAGATGCTATTTTTGTGCTGGTGATAGCATTGGTAGCGATGTGAAAAGGGCCGATCTGACCTGAAGCGATATTGCCACTTAGAACACCCCCAGAAGCAATATGATTATTACCTATCTGGCCTGAAGCAATGCGGCCTGATTGAATAGCCCCCGAGCCAATATCAAAAGTCCCGATGCTTCCAGAAGAGATATTGAAAACGCTGCCGCCAGCTTGACCTAAAATAGCTCCAGAGCTGACATTCCCTGATGACACAGCTCCTGAAGATATATGCCAGAAGCCAACCTGACCCGACCCTAAATTACCACTTAATACTCCATCATTTGCGATGTGTGTTGTACCGATCTGGCCCGATGCTATTACACCTGAAGTAATGGAACCAGAAGAAAGATGAAACCTTCCTATTTGGCCTGAAGCAATATTGCCCGATAATATCTGGCCAGAACCAATATCCAAAGATCCGATTGTTCCAGAAGCGATATTATCAAATGTGCCCAGCACGCCTTGAACAACGCCAGTCGCAATATGAGCAGCACCAATCTGGCCAGATGCAATACTGCCAGAAACAACCGCCGCGTTCCCAATATGACCGGATTGCACAGAGCCTGAAACCAGCCCGCCACCGACTGACTGCCAAGTAAAGTCATCTCGAAGGTATTTGGTCCCGTCTGGTGTACCTGTTACGCCCAATCTTCCTGACGTCACAGCGCCAGATGAGATGTGGAAGTTGCCTACTTGTCCGGAAGCTATTCTTCCAGATTGGATCGCTCCCGAACCAATATCAAAAGTGCCAATACTGCCAGAAGCAACATTGAAAACGCTGCCGCCAGCTTGACCTAGGATAGCTCCTGAACTGACATTGCCAGAAGATACTGCTCCTGACGAGATATGCCAAAAGCCAACTTGACCTGAACCTAGGTTACCACTTAAAACTCCGCCAGTAGCTATGTGATTAGTACCAATCTGACCCGAAGCAATTCTACCAGATTGGATCGCTCCAGATCCGATATCAAAGGTCCCAATCGTCCCAGATGCTATATTAAATGCACCACCGCCAGCTTGGCCAACTACAGCTCCTGACGCGACGTGACCAGAATTTACAGCACCTGAGGCTAAGTGAAAACGCCCGATAGATCCAGACGCAATACTCCCTGAAGTCACACTACCAGACGCAGCATTGATATATCCACTAAAAACCGCTTGCCCTATATTCAAGGCATACGTAGCACCATTTAGTAATAGTATTTCAGATTGTACCACGACTCCTAAAGATTGATATATATCACCAGAAAGCAATCCACCAGAATTCCAAGATCCAGATGAGGTAACGATTTGGCCAGAACGGCCTACCACTACAGATTGTCCAATATAGCCAGAACCACGTAATAAGCCAGAAGCTATCGAAAAACCGCCAAGCGTAACTTCACCAAACCCGCCTATCGTACCATCATACCTAATATAAGCAGTGGTACCTGATACTACGTTATCGACTATGACTCCTATGGCTGGCATCCGACCAGAATTGCCAGCCATAGCCATACGAGCCCACCCAGAATTATCTAAATAGACTGCTCTTACCCCAGATATAGTCTCGGCTACAGTAACGGGAGTAACGTTTTGTGTATACAACTTAAATTTATCTCTATATAATGTATCCCCCCAGACAGCCTCATAATCAGCAATCTCGAAAGCTACTTGACCATTCGCACCATCATATAGTTTACCTAAAAATGGGTGGTCGCTCAGTAATAATCCAGATATAATATTAAAAGCTAAGTGATCCACCCCAATCTGACCTGAGGCTATTGCTCCAGAAGTCACTGAACCAGAAGATAAATGGAATCGCCCAACTTGACCGGACGCAATGGCGCCAGATGTCACCGCACCGGAAGCGATTCTTGTACTTAAAATCGCATTTGTGGCAATATGAAATGGCCCGATCTGACCTGAGGCTATATTACCACTAAGAACGCCACCCGAAGCTATGTGATTCGTACCTATTTGGCCTGATGCTATACGCCCAGAAACAATAGCGCCAGAACCTATATCAAAAGTGCCAATACTACCAGAAGCAATATTAAAGACGCTTCCGCCAGCTTGACCTAGGATAGCTCCTGAACTGACATTGCCAGAAGATACCGCTCCTGAAGAAATGTGCCAAAAACCTACTTGACCTGACCCAAGATTTCCACTAAGAACACCAGCGGCAGCTATGTGATTCGTACCAATCTGACCCGAAGCAATATTACCACTTCTTACTCCACCGGAAGCTATATGCCCATCACCAACTGTTCCAGCCGCAATGCTTCCAGAAACTATAGCGGCATTGCCGACATTGCCAGAAGTCACAGCTCCAGATGCTAAGTGACTAGTACCTATCTGCCCTGAAGCGATATTACCACTTAAAACTCCGCCAGAAGCGATATGGTTTGTTCCGATCTGACCTGATGCGATCCTTCCAGATTGGATCGCACCTGAACCGATATCGAACGTTCCGACCGTTCCAGACGCTATGTTAAAGGCGCCACCGCCAGCTTGGCCGATCACAGCTCCTGACGCGACGTGACCAGAATTTACAGCACCTGAGGCTAAGTGAAAACGTCCAACGCTTCCGCTTGCTATTACGCCAGACGTAACTACACCACTACCAAGTGTCACATTCGACAAGACACCTGAAGCTAAGTGGTTAACACCAATCTGGCCTGAAGCAATATTGCCACTTAAAACACCACCCGAAGCGATGTGAGCGTTACCTATTTGCCCAGAAGCTATTCGGCCAGAAACAATTGCCCCAGACCCGATATCAAAAGTGCCTACAGTACCAGATGCTATGTTAAAAGGACCGCCACCGGCTTGGCCCATCACAGCACCAGAAGCAACTACACCTGAAGTGATGTATCCTACCACTACTTCAGGCGATATATTAATTATGAAGCCGCCACTGTTCGCGGCAACCGCTATGCCTTGGATTATATCGCCAGATAGAAAACCACCGCTATTCCAAGATCCGCTGTTAGAAACTATATCTCCGAGCCTGCCAACGTACAAAGTCTGGCCTAAATAGCCACTGTAATCTGCTAACCCAGACGTCTGCTGGAAAAATCCTTCGGTGTAAACGTTGACTTGTATACCGCTCGCAACGTTGTCAACCACAACACCGATTGCTGGCATTCTATCAAATTGACTAGCCATGGCGGCTATCAGCTGCCCTGATCTATCGATGGCAACTGCTTTGACACCAGAGATCAACTCAGCCGTCCTGAAAGCCGCACCGCTGCGTAAAGTGGCAACGTAATTCGTAGGTAATCCGGATTGTAAATGGAAAGTACCTATCTGACCAGATGCAATATTGCCAGATACTACAGCATTATTTCCAATTTCACCAGAAGTGATCGCTCCCGATGCTATATGGTTATTTCCAATTTGTCCTGATGCGATTGCCCCAGAAGTAATCGCACCTGAACCGAGATGGAATGCACCAACTTGGCCTGATGCGATTGCCCCAGAAGTAACCGCACCAGATGCTATCTTGGTGCTAGTAATGGCATTGGTAGCGATGTGAAAAGGGCCAATCTGGCCTGAAGCAATATTGCCACTCAGAACACCGCCAGACGCAATATGAGCATTACCTATCTGACCAGAAGCAATGCGGCCTGATTGAATGGCACCAGAGCCGATGTCAAAAGTGCCAATACTGCCAGAAGCAATGTTAAAGACGCTTCCGCCAGCCTGACCTAAAATTGCTCCTGAACTGACATTGCCGGAAGATACCGCTCCTGAAGAAATATGCCAGAAGCCAACTTGACCCGAGCCAAGGTTTCCACTCAACACTCCGGCATTTGTGATGTGCGTCGTTCCTATTTGGCCCGATGCTATTCTTCCTGATTGGATCGCTCCGGAACCAATATCAAAGGTCCCAATCGTACCAGACGCTATATTAAAAGCACCACCGCCAGCTTGGCCAACTACAGCTCCTGACGCGACGTGACCAGAGTTGACTGCACCTGAAGCTAGGTGGAATCTTCCAATACTACCGCTGGCGATCGTTCCAGATGTAACAACACCACTACCGAGAGTCACATTAGAAAGGACACCAGATGCCAAATGGTTTACACCTATTTGTCCTGACGCGATTTGGCCAGACTGGATCGCTCCAGATCCAAGGTCAAAAGTCCCGATCGTTCCAGAAGCAATATTAAAAGGGCCACCGCCAACTTGGCCCATCACTGCGCCAGATGCTATTGATCCTGATGTTATCAGTCCAACTTGCAAAGCTGGTCCGACATTAATCATAAACGCGCCGCTATTTGCGGCTTCACTTATGACCTGAACTATATCACCAGAAGCAAGTCCTCCACTATTGAATGAGCCACTTAAGGAGACTAATTGTCCCGATCTGCCTACATATAACGATCTTCCTACATAACCGCTATAATCTGCTAATCCTGAAGTAGATTGAAAGACACCAGCTGTATAAACGTTAGTCTGTATGCCACTAGCAACATTGTCGACAACGACGCCTATAGCGGGCATTCTTCCTGAGACGCCTGCCATGGCGACTCTTAAGTAACCCGATGGGCTAAGAGAGACCGCTCTTATACCAGAAATTGTCTCTTCTGTTACTATTGTCGTTGCATTGCCACTCATGATTGGCGACACAAATCTTACGGCGGTTCCAGATTCAAAATGGAACTCACCTATCTGGCCAGAAGCTATTTGCCCACTTCTAACAGCTCCTGACCCGATATGCGTGGTATTAATACTGCCAGAAGCAATGTTATAACCGCGAATGCCACCCGATGCGATATGCGCATCGCCAATTGATCCAGAGCCAATATTTCCTGATATAACTGCGTTAAAAGCTATTCGCCCCGATACCACAGCTCCCGAGGCTATCTGGAAGGCCCCCACTTGCCCAGAACCAATATTGCCACTCAAAACCCCAGCATTTGCAATATGATTGCTGCCGATTTGACCTGAAGCTATTGCTCCGGAAGTAACTGCACCAGATGCTATTTTTGTGCTAGTGATAGCATTGGTGGCGATGTGGAAAGGACCAATCTGGCCTGAAGCAATATTACCGCTAAGCACACCGCCAGATGCAATATGATTTGTTCCGATCTGGCCCGAAGCTATCCTGCCCGATTGAATAGCGCCAGATCCAATATCAAAAGTCCCAATGCTTCCAGAAGCAATGTTGAAAACACTACCGCCAGCCTGACCTAAAATTGCTCCTGAACTGACATTGCCGGAAGATACCGCTCCTGAAGAAATATGCCAGAAGCCAACTTGACCAGATCCAAGGTTCCCACTCAAAACGCTAGAGTTAGCTAAATGAGTCGTACCTATTTGACCCGATGCAATGCGACCAGAGATAATTGCCCCAGAACCTATATCAAATGTTCCGACCGTTCCTGAGGCAATATTAAATGCACCGGCACCAGCTTGACCGACTACAGCACCTGAAGCAACATGCCCTGAGTTTACAGCTCCTGAAGCTAAATGAAATCTGCCTATACTTCCGCTGGCAATAATACCTGAAGTGACAACACCGCTCCCTAATGTAACATTAGAAAGCACGCCAGAAGCGAGATGGTTTATACCTATTTGCCCAGATGCTATTTGCCCAGATGTTATTGCCCCTGAGCCGATATCAAATGTTCCGATCGTTCCGGATGCAATATTGAAGGGACCACCACCAGCTTGGCCCATCACAGCGCCAGAACCAATGTTACCAGACAGCACAAATCCTAATGCAAAATCTGGGCCAATATTTATTATAAATGCGCCACTATTTGTAGCTTGAGCGATACCTTGATACGCATCGCCTGATAGTAACCCACCGCTGTTATAAGATCCGCTAGTGCTAACTATTTGTCCAGAGCGACCGACAAATAAAGTCTGTCCTATATAGCCACTATAATCTGCTAAACCAGAAGTAAGATTAAATTCACCTTCTGTATAGACCGCAACGCCTCGACGCCCACTTACCACATTTTCAAACACTATACCGACTGCTGGCATTCTTCCAGACACACTGGCCATTGCAATACGCAGATTGCCAGAAGGGCTTATGCTGACGGCCCTAACGCCCGATATATTCTCTTCTGCCGCCATGCCGCTTGAAATCGGCGACACGTATGCAATCGCGAGTCCAGACGAAAAATGCGTTAGTCCTATTTGACCTGATGCCACACTCCCAGAAACGACCGTAGCGTTGCCAAGGTCTCCTGATGTGATACCACCAGACGCTATATGGCCGTGACCAATCTGTCCAGAAGCAATGCGACCCGAGACTATAGCACCAGAGCCAATGTCAAAAGTGCCAATACTGCCAGAAGCAATATTGAAAACACTGCCGCCAGCCTGACCTAAAATTGCTCCTGAGCTAACGTTACCAGAGGAGACCGCACCCGATGAAATATGCCAAAACCCAACCTGGCCGGATCCTAGATTTCCACTTAGAACTCCGGCATTAGAAATGTGCGTCGTTCCGATTTGGCCTGATGCTATTCTACCTGAAACTATAGCACCTGATCCAATATCAAAACTACCAACTGTCCCCGAAGCAATATTAAAGGCTCCGCCGCCAGCTTGGCCGACCACCGCCCCTGAAGCAACATGCCCTGAGTTTACAGCCCCAGAGGCTAATTGAAATCTGCCGATGCTGCCACTGTTAACACTGGACAAAACACCAGAAGCCAAATGATTTATACCAATCTGGCCAGACGCAATATTTCCACTCAAGACTCCACCAGAAGCGATATGATTAGTACCAATCTGTCCGGAGGCGATACTACCGCTAAGAACACCGCCAGACGCGATATGATTAGCACCAATTTGACCAGAAGCAATTCTACCAGACTGAATGGCACCAGAGCCAATATCAAAAGTGCCAATACTACCAGAAGCAATATTAAAGACGCTCCCGCCAGCTTGGCCTAATATCGCCCCTGAACTGACATTGCCAGAAGATACCGCTCCTGAAGAAATATGCCAAAATCCGACTTGACCTGATCCTAAGTTACCACTCAGGACACCAGCGGCAGCTATATGGTTCGTACCAATCTGACCGGACGCTATTCTACCTGAAACAATTGCCCCTGAACCAATGTCAAAAGTGCCAACTGTCCCCGAAGCTATATTGAAAGCTCCGCCACCAGCTTGGCCCATGATGGCGCCGGAACCAATAGAACCAGAAAGTATGAAGCCAACTATTGCTTCAGGGTTTATCTTGATTAAGAATGCACCGCTATTCGTAGCTGTGCTAATTTCTTGATAAGAATCACCTGATTGTAATCCACCACTATTAAACGATCCGCTCAGAGTTACTATCTGCCCCGAACGACCGACAAATAGCATTTGGCCAACATAACCGCTGTAGTCTACCAAGCCTGACGTAGTCTGAAATAATCCTTCAGTATAAACGTTCGCTTGTATACCACTGGCGACGTTATCAACAACTATCCCAATGGCTGGCATCCTACCAGACACACTAGCCATGGCAATTCGTAGATTACCAGACTGGCTTAATGTTACCGCTCTTATACCTGAGATCGCTTCTTCCGCAGCAATGCTAGTGACATTGCCGCTCATTATCGGAGAGACAAACCTTACAGTTGTGCCTGACTGTAAGTGATATTGCCCTATCTGCCCTGATGCTATGTTACCAGAAACTACTGAACTGTTACCAATGTTGCCGGATGTGACGGCACCAGATGCTATATGAAATGAGCCAATAGATCCAGATGCAACTGCTCCTGACGTGACCGACCCAGAAGCCAAATGAAAAACGCCGACTTGACCAGATGCGATATTACCACTAAGAACACCACCAGAAGCGATATGAGCTGTGCCTATTTGCCCAGACGAAATTCTGCCAGACTGAATCGCCCCTGAGCCAATGTCGAAAGTACCTATCGTGCCTGAAGCGATATTAAATGCGCCACCTCCAGCTTGCCCGACTACAGCACCCGAAGCGACATGACCCGAATTTACAGCACCAGATGCTAACTGGAATCTGCCGATACTTCCGCTGTTAACACTAGACAGAACACCAGATGCCAAATGGTTTATGCCGATCTGGCCAGATGCAATATTGCCACTAAGAACGCCGCCTGAGGCGATGTGATTTGTTCCAATCTGCCCCGAAGCAATTCTGCCAGATTGAACAGCGCCTGAACCAATGTCAAAAGTACCAATACTACCAGAAGCAATATTAAAGACTGAACCACCGGCCTGACCTAATATCGCCCCAGAACTTACATTGCCAGATGAAACTGCTCCTGAAGATATGTGCCAAAAACCTACTTGCCCAGATCCTAAATTACCACTTAGTACACCAGCATTTGCGATATGTGCTGTGCCTATCTGGCCTGAAGCTATTCTACCTGAAACAACAGCACCAGAGCCAATATCAAAGGTGCCGATGCTTCCAGATGCGATATTAAACGCACCGCCACCAGCTTGTCCGACAACCGCTCCTGAAGCAACATGACCAGAATTCACTGCGCCTGAAGCTAATTGGAATCTGCCAATACTGCCGCTGTTAACACTAGACAGAACACCAGAAGCCAAATGGTTTATGCCTATCTGCCCAGAGGCTACCGCGCCAGATGTAACAGCACCAGAAGCAATGTTCGTATTTATGATCGCATTAGCCGCGATATGGAATGAACCTATTTGGCCTGATGCTATCCGACCAGACTGAATCGCGCCTGAGCCAATATCAAAAGTTCCGATCGTGCCTGATGCTATGTTAAATGGGCCGCCGCCGGCTTGGCCCATGACTGCCCCAGAGCCGACCGAACCTGATGTAATAAATCCTACAATAATTTCAGGATTAATCTTTACTAACAAGGCGCCGCTATTTAATACTGCACCTACTTCTTGTATTGAGTCTCCAGAAAACAAACCTCCGCTGTTGAAAGATCCACTTACGGTTACTATTTGGCCAGAACGACCGACTAACAGCATTTGGCCAATATAACCACTGTAGTTAGCCAGGCCTGAAGTGAGTTGAAAAAAACCTTCGGTATAAACGTTCGCTTGTATACCACTGGCCACGTTGTCAACCACTAGGCCAATCGCTGGCATTCTGCCAGACACACTAGCCATGGCAATCCTAAGATTGCCAGATGGACTTATTGCAACTGCTCTGACTCCAGAGATAACCTCTTCGGTTATTACAGTGGTGGAATTACCACTTATTATTGGGGATACGAATCTGGTAGTGAAACCAGATTGTGTATGGAACTGGCCTATTTGCCCAGAAGCGATATTGCCTGACGTTACCTGGCCGCTTCCAAGCGTAATATTAGATAGTACGCCAGAGGCCAAATGGAATAGTCCTATTTGCCCAGACGCAACACTACCTGATATAACTATACCTGATGCAAGCGTGCCTTTGATTAGGCCGCTTTGAACCAACAAATCATTGCGTACGACAAAATCTCTGGGCATAATTGCTTTTTAACATGAGCTAAGTGCTTTTATAAAAATAAGTACCAATTCATACTATATAAATGTGGCACCGACTTTTATATTGTAATTTCCAGCGGCAACATTTGCCGATAGTTGGAGATTACCTGACAGCACACTCGTCGCAAATGACAATCCTGCAGTCGTACCGCCTAAATCTAAAGTGCTAATTTCATTGTATTCAGCCATTCCTAACCCACCAGAAGCAGCTGGGTCCCATGTCGTTATCACAGTGCCGGCTCTGTGACCGCTGTTTAAAATGTTTTTAGCAGCATAGTAGAAGTAGGCAGCTGCTCCGATTGTTAGCGCGCCGCTGTAGACCACTGTGTTTCCGGTTAGCCCTGAGAATATAGCGCTATTGATTACCAAGTTTTGAGTAGTCGTATTACCAGAATTTACAAATAAGTTACCAGAAATGACATTTAATGTCCCAGAAGCCATATGGATGCTGCCGATTTGGCCAGATCCAACGCTTCCTGACACAACCGCAGCATTACCTATATGCCCAGAGTTAACTGCACCGGAGGCCAAATGGAATCTACCAATTTGCCCAGAAGCAATATTTCCAGATAGTATTCCACCGCTGGAAATATGAAATGTACCGATCGTCCCAGACGCAATACTGCCCGAAACAACCGCATTATTCCCAATATGCCCTGAATTAACTGCACCAGAAGACAAGTGGAATTGTCCCACTTGGCCCGAAGCAATAGTTCCAGAAGTTACTTGACCGCTGCCTAACGTAGCACCAGCCAGTACACCGGATGCTAAATGGAAGGCTCCGATTTGTCCAGAAGCGATATTACCACTAAGAACACCACCAGAGGCGATATGAGCACTGCCAATAGAGCCTGCGGCTATGCTGCCAGAAACGACTGCTGCATTGCCAATATGACCAGAGTTGACAGCCCCTGAAGATAAAGAGAATTGACCGATGCTCCCTGATGCTATCTCACCAGAAGATATCAGAGATGAATCACTCGTTTGAGCAAAACCAACATTAACAACAAAAGCACCACTGTTATATGCTGTACCTATTCCTTGGAAAGTATCGCCAGATAACAGGCCTCCGCTGTTAAATGCGCCACTAGTGGTTACTATTTGGCCTGAACGGCCCACGAACAGTCTCGTTCCAAGATAACCACTATAGTCGGCTAAGCCGGAGGTTAATTGGAATGAACCTTCTGTGTAAACATTGGTCTGAATACCGCTGGCGACATTTTCGACTACCACACCAACTGCTGGCATTCTCGTTGCAATGCCAGCCATCGCGACCACTAAATAACCAGATGCATTAATCGCAACAGCTCGCACGCCTGAAATCGCTTCACCAGCGATCACCGACGTCGCATTTCCGCTCATCAATGGAGTTACAAAACGAACTGACGTGCCAGATTGTAAGTGGTATTGGCCGATCTGACCAGATGCTATACTGCCAGACACCACAGCAGCATTGCCTATGTTTCCTGAGGTAACTGCTCCGGATGCAATGTGGAAGCTTCCAATCTGTCCTGATGCTATAGCGCCTGAAGTCACCGCGCCAGAGGACAAATGAAATTGGCCAACTTGCCCAGATGCAATATTACCACTTCTGACGCCACCAGACGCAATATGACCGTCGCCTATTGAGCCAGCAGCAATGCTGCCTGATACTACTGCCGCGTTACCAATCTTTCCAGAAGTTATTGCTCCCGAGGCTATATGAAACTGTCCCACTTGGCCTGACGCGATTGCACCAGAAAGAACAGCACCAGAAGCTATATTATTGCTTAGAATCGCATTTGTCGCGATATGGAAAGAGCCGATCTGCCCTGAGGCGATATTGCCGCTCCTAACACCGCCTGAGGCAATATGTCCATCGCCGATCGAGCCAGCAGCTATGCTGCCTGACACTACCGCTGCATTGCCTATCCGACCAGAAGTCACCGACCCTGAAGCAATTTGAAAAGTTCCAACTTGCCCTGATCCAATATTACCGCTTAGCACACCGGCATTCGCTATGTGCTGAGATGCTATTTGACCAGATGCTATACTACCTGACACCACAGCATTATTGCCGATGTGGCCAGAATTAACTGCACCTGATGATAAATGGAACTGACCTATGGCGCCACTTGCAATTGTGCCTGAAGTGACCTGACCACTGCCTAGGGCACCACCAGCTAGAACACCAGAAGCCAAGTCAAAAGCGCCGATAGAGCCAGACGCAATGTTGAATGCTCCACCGCCAGCTTGACCCATTATAGCACCAGATGCTACTGCACCTGATGTTATGAATCCTATCGCTAAAGCTGGGCCAACATTAGTAACAAAAGAGCCACTGTTAACGGCCGTCGCAATGGTTTGGTAAATGTCACCAGATGCTAACCCGCCACTATTAAATGACCCGCTAACGGTAACAATCTGACCTGATCGACCTACATAGAGCGACTGGCCTAAATAATTAGTAAAGTCGGCTAATCCTGATGTTGCTTGAAAAACACCGGCAGTATAAACATTGACCTGTATGCCGCTCGCCACATTGTCGACTACTACACCAATAGCCGGCATCCGACCAGATACACCAGCCATTGCAATTCGCAAATTGCCAGATTGGCTTAAGGCGACGGCCCTAATACCAGAGATTGGCTCTTCAGTTACTATCGTCGTTACATTGCCACTCATTATTGGAGTGACAAATCGAACTGAAGTACCAGATTGGAAATGGTACTGCCCAATCTGACCAGAAGCAATGTTTCCAGACGTAACAGCAGCGTTACCAATATTGCCTGATGTAACCGCTCCGGAAGCTATGTGAAAACTACCAATGCTTCCAGACGCTATATTGCCTGAAGTAACAGCATTGTTACCGATGTTTCCCGATGTAACAGCACCAGATGCTAAATGGTTCGTACCAATACTACCTGATGCTATAGCACCAGAAGTAACAGAGCCTGATGCTAAGTGGAATGCTCCAATTTGACCAGAAGCGATATTTCCGCTTAAAACACCACCAGAGGCGATGTGCTGCGATGCTATCTGGCCTGAAGCGATGCTGCCAGATACGACCGCATTATTGCCTATATGTCCCGAGTTAACTGCACCTGAAGAAAGGTGGAATTGACCTACTTGGCCAGAAGCAATCGTACCAGATGTGACTTGCCCACTGCCGAGAGTAGCACCAGCCAAAACACCCGATGCCAAGTGGAAAGCACCTATTTGGCCTGATGCTATATTACCACTTAGAATACCGCCGGAAGCAATGTGCGCTGAACCGATCTGACCAGGAGCAATGCTGCCAGATACTACAGCGTTATTTGCGATCTGCCCGGAATTTACAGCTCCTGAGGATAAATGAAATTGGCCTACTTGGCCAGAGGCAATATTACCGCTTCTGATTCCGCCAGAAGCAATATGACCATCACCAATAGATCCTGCCGCAATACTGCCTGATACTACCGCCGCATTGCCGATATTACCGGACGTAACCGCACCAGAAGCAATATGAAAACTACCAATCTGACCAGATGCAATTGCTCCTGAAGTGACTGCGCCTGAACTTAGATGGAATTGGCCGATTTGACCTGACGCAATATTGCCAGATGTGATAAAACCGCTTTGCATCGGCTGACCAAGGCCGATCAAAAAACCACCGCTGTTCTGAGCAACCGCTACTGGTTGGAACAAATCACCAGAAGCAAGGCCGCCGAAATTGCCGCTGAGGCTAACTATTTGGCCCGACCGACCTACAACCAGTTGTGTGCCTATAAAACCACTATAATTAGCTAAACCAGAAGTAAGTTGAAACAATCCTTCAGTATAGACAGCTACTTGCTGGCCGCTTGCCACATTATCCATAACAATACCAACGGCTGGCATTCTACCAGACACGCTAGCCATTGCTATTCTAATATTACCAGATTGACTTATAGCGACCGCCCGAACGCCAGAGATTGGCTCTTCGGTGATCATAGTGGGTATCGTGCCACTATTAACTGGGGCTACGTAACGTATACCCAAGTCTTCTCTGGTATAAAACTTACCAGAGGAATCAACCATTATTACTTTGGACAAACCTGATCCTACCGGGATATCGGTTACGATCAAGCCGTTACGTATCACATATTCGTTAGCCATCTTAGACCTCTAAGTAAGTGTGTTCTAATTATTTTTGATTTTTTTTGTTTCTAGTTTTTTTTTCTTGTTTCTTGGTAATTAATCAAATAAATCTTGCAATTGTCTTTACGGACCAAGTATAACTCGTTGACTGCGCATATAAAATCAAATCACCGCCGCTAATACCAATGGTGAACTGTATATCATTCGTAGACCCTATATCAGTCGTACAAACTTCGTTATACTTAGTGGTCGAACCGTTGATTACAGCTACTATCACTCCAGCCCTAGCGTTCGTGGAATAAGCAGCCACATATTCAATCACCGCAGCTGTATTGGTACCAATTGCCTTGGTTATCACTGATTGAGGGCTACCTGGTGTAATGTCACCAGAGCCTGACGTTCCCATTATGAGCTCGGTCCAATCAGCATTGGTGCCGGCCCATGGAGATGGATTTAAAACCCAATATTTATTATCATTCTGAGTGTACGCGACCATGCCGTGCCTGCGGCGCTGATCGGGTATCGCATTCCTTGCTGCACTATTAGCGACTGACCGTAAACCATCTATTCCATATATAGGGTCATATATTGGATACGTATCTGTGCTGTCAGTAGGAGCTAAAATCCCAGTTACCGGTATTGAGCCTGGTATTTCTGACATTTTACCCCTTTAAGTTATAATGAAAGAAATCGAGCCACCGAGTATATTCTTAGTTCTGTATACCCGATAATTTGTCGACACACCGTTAGTATTAGTGACTGCAACTATACCATAATATATTCCGTTTGCAAAATTAGAAAAAAACCCGTCATCAATACTGCTAGCCATAGCAATATTCAACAACGTGGCTGAGTCTTTGATAGTATTGATCGAACCGTAAACGTCAGGATAACAAAAATATTTGTAATCACCTCCGACATAAGAATATGTGCCGACAATATTGTTTGCTAGCGGATTATTAGCAAGAGATTCTATCTGGATCTCTGTCAAAGTCACATTTGAACTTGTACCATAGTAAATCCTCCAAAACCAATTAACGGTAAAATCCCTACTGAAAATAGATAGATTCGAGTTTGTTCCCGATACTCTCCATGTGTTACTGCTTAAACTGGTTTTTACAACTGGGCTAGGCAACAATATCGTTTCAGACCCGTCATTGCTTAAAGCGGTTGCCAGACCCACACTGTTCGTGACATCAGTGACACTGATCGAGTTTGCCTGGACATTTGACGAATTAGCTGTCGACCAAGTGAAAGTTTGGCTACCAGAAATGCTAGCACCAACTTCCACAGTCGTGCTCTGGCCGGTGATCGCGAATGTGGTGAATGCCGGTGCTTGATATGGGTACAACAATGCATCCCACATTTGCTGCATCGTTTGATTACTAAAGGTGGTACCAGCGGTAATTCCACCTATAGTCGTAGGAACAGGAGTCGAATTGGTATAAGTGCTGACTACGAAATCAGTCCGCAACTTAATATTACCAAAAGCGTCTGCCACCAAAACAGCGGTTTCGGAGACTCCTACGGGTATATTATCGATTTGCAATGAACCGAATATATGCACATTGCTATCTATATCGAATTCTATAGCGGATGCTAATATACTCGAGCCATTAACAATTAGCGACGCCTCTCCGGACTCATCTGATGCTCCGATCGCCACATATCCAGCGCCCGATGCTTCTTCTATGTAGGCTTGAATATACGCATTATAAGCATTAATACCATCTAGCCGTTGGGTATCAAACACCAATCGCGGCGTTCCATCCAACCCATCTTTATCGAATTGCGCTACGCTGCTTAAAGTTAATCCGCTCAAGCCCAAAGCACCATTTGGATATAGAGCGTCCCCCCCAGAATCTATTTGAAAATAGCCATAAATTCTATTGGCTTGGCTTAATTGTAGTGGCGTTGGCATTATTCAGGGCTCGTCGTATATTGGTGTATAAATATATTTCAATCCAATATGCGGTAGCAATCAAACTACAATCAGCTACCTCAGACATTTATATAATATATTGGAAAGCCTGAGCCAAATGCACTAAAACGGGTACCACCGTTTTATACTACTATCACAGCTAATACTATATTGGTATACTTACCTTTGGTATGTGGGTAATAAGGCAAATACCCACTATATTGGTTATTATCTCTTGCCTGTTCAATAATTATCATTTTATTGGGTTCGCCAAAAAGATTTTTAAATCCTCTTTGCGATCCCACTTTCTAAGATTTACTTTACCTTCTACGATATCATATCGTAATAATAATGGTACTTTGCCATCTCCATACTGCATTAAAGACTTAGTTACTTCATCTTTATCTAAGTCGACTAAGCCTACTTGAATATCTTTAAAATCTGCTCTAAGTTTATCTTTTAACATTTTGCACGGGCTACACCATTCAGCGGCGACTAAGATGACATAAGTACCATTATTCCATCTACCATCTTTGGTGTTACTTTGATAATAATCCCCATATGGCACTAAGTTGTCGGTCGCTTGCATTGTCATACCTATTAACATCATCAATATTAACACGCTTCACCTCGTTTATAAATCAGACACACAATTATATACTGCATCTCCGTCTATCACACCAACTATGTCATAATTGGTCGAATCTGACCATAAGTTACAAATTGCATAAAAATCCATTATGTCACCTCTATTATAACGTAATCACCTGATTCCCATCCTCTTGCTACCTTCAACTTCATTGACTCAAGCATTTCCTCAGCCCTAAGTTTGGTCATTTGTAGTGCGGTTTTGATTGAAGAATCCCAAGTGATACCTGTGTAATACTTAGCAGTGTCTTGGTCATATATTACGTACATTACTACTCCGTTTAAAAGGATTCTCCTAAATACTTCTTGCCACGCTGCAACAATTTTGCAGCTTTCAATAATAATTTTTGCCTCGCTTGTGGTGACATCTGCCTCAACGTCATCTCATCAAACTGGTCGAATGAATTAGATACCTTTACGGCTTGCTTATCAGCCTGTGGGTTGCCCATGATACCGGCGTTATTCATTTCTATCAGCCATGCTTCTATTCTTTCTCTTAGATCGATTACATTATATAAATTATACTTATAATCAGCAGGTAAATGCAATATGAAACCACCATGCATCTTATGGTTAGTGTTTCGCTCGATAATCAATCTATACGTGCTTATTTGAACACTATATTTTATTTCTTCGCAGGCGGGTAAATCGTCGAATGGAGGTAACATGTTTTCTCTGGCATATTTTCTTATCATAAACTTGCCAGTCTTCCAATCGAATATGCTTAATCTTTCTGTTTTGTCGTCATCGATTTTTAGCAAAGCGTCGACACGTCCAGCTATACCTAATTCTTCATCTCCTATAGTCCATTCTTTTTTGTATAATTTAGCATCTAAATTGGCTCGCATCCTCCCCCAAGCATCGTCGAATTGCTGCATTTCATGAATATAATCGTTTACTGATATCAATATTCTTTGATCTACTCCTTCTATCACATTCTCGATATAACTATGGACTCTAGTGCCTTTGTCTAAACCTGCATCCCTCTTTTCATCCCATTCAGCTTGAATATCGGATACTGACCGACCTGACTCATATGCTTTAATTTGTAATAATTCATCGCCTTGAAATTCTGGTGTGATCCATTTAATCATCGAAGTAACTGGCATCAATATTTTGCCATTGTAAGTATATGTATGCGATCTTGGTTCATATACGATTTTGTCAAAATCTGTCATATTTGTCTCGCTGGCCAATTCATATATCTTAAATACTCTTCTTAATATGTATTGATTATAGCGCTAAGCAAAAATAGGTCATAGGAGATAGCTATGGACATAAATGAAATAAATGATATCATTCTTCATGGGTTAGATGAAGGCGTAGCCAAAAAGTATCAAAACCCAGAGGGTGGTCTAAACGCAAAAGGTCGCGCTCACTTCAAACGCACCGAAGGCGCTAATCTCAAGGCACCAGTTAGTAAAAAAGCAGCAAAGAAATCGCCGAAAAAAGCTGGTAGGCGTAAATCGTTCTGCGCCCGCATGGGCGGCCAAAAAAGAATGCACAACGTCGACTGCCGCAAAGATCCAGATAAGGATATATGCAAAGCTCTACGCAAATGGGATTGCAACGAATCCTACATTAATTTACTCGATGATGTATTGTTCGAAAATACATCCATCGAAAATTCCTATATTCAAAATGGATCTGAATATACAAAAATCTGTCGCAAGTGCGCTAATAAGCTAGATCCTAATTTACCTATCGAACCGAAACCGCCACGTGGCTCTTTCATGGATTATAGACGCAGAATGATTGGTCGCAGATGCGACAATTGTATCGAAAATGCACAAGCACGACGACGTCTAAGAAGCGAATACCTACGTAGCGAAAGGCAAAGAGCAGACTCTGAATTGTCTGACTTCTCACCCCCTCATAAAGACAACCGAATGGTCGATGATGCAGACTTGTATTATTACGATCGCGATGATGTCTGAAACGACAGTAAATTAACTACTATTATTAGAAATGTGAAATGGAAGAAATAATTGCTAAAATCGCCTCTATGATTCCAACCGATGGGTCATTCAGCATAACGTGTGATCAGCCTGAATCAGACTCTGGTGTTGTATTCAATACTGCCGAGCAGCCGCCTTGCGATGAGCATGATGGCGATCACACACGAAATTATATGTTCTTCAACAATCTTGAATCAATGCGAGACATGATCGATGAGATACTCTCTCTAGACCGTCATCGACTTGATGAGATGCTGTCGTCTGAGCATGACTGGGCGAGTGATCATATTTCATCCGCTCAAGAAAACCTACAACAAGTTCACTCTTGGCTCGCATCAGAAGATGACTGCGATAGATGCCACTAAGGATTAGACAGCTTGTATTTATTGACTTGGATATGCGTAGTATTACACCAAGTCTTTTTAATACCAATACCTTCTACTATGTTGAATTTGCCTACTTTTGGTCTACCATATAGGACCAGATCCAGCATTTTATCGTTGTCATGACCAATAGTCACAAATGTGACTTGATAAGACTTATCAGCATTTTCATTCACGATATTCTTCCTAATACCCGTATATCTTCTGTATGTCGCTACTAGCCCGCGAAATCTAACATATGTAATGTCGTCCTCGTGCTTTTCTTCGTAATAGCATCCATCTAAAAATTCATCTGTTATCCAATATCCGAAATGGTAATAATCAGATATTGGGCCACAACTCATCTCAGGTTTGTCACACTTTACCGTATCATCTTCGAGATACCATGGCCCCGAACCTAACGTCAATTTTAAGCCAGCAGCTACTGCGTGCCGATAGAATACCCATTTAGCGTACATTGATTCACAATGATTTAAAGCGGTAAGCCAAAATTCTTTAGGCTTGCGTGCTTTTTGGTAAGCTAACGCCCACACCAATTGGCCATACGATATAGCGTGCGAATTAGCGTGTATTACCTGCCCTTCGACAGGTTGTGTAATATAATTATGCTGTTCAGACTTCATTTCTGGGGAGTAAGTCGGCCTAATTCCAATATATTTGACGCTTTTAATATAGCATCTGCTACTGTTTTTTTTCTGCTCAGGTATCTCCTTGCATCTTTGTAAAGATACTCGCATATCTTCTTGCATTGTTCTAAACCGGACCATCCTATGAAGTAAAGTCCTTTCGTGTTTCTTTGAGATATTTTGCATTGCCTGATATTCGTATTGTCTATAAGTATTGATCTTACTTTCGACATTGATTGATAACTCCCGACTAGTTGAATTATCGGGTATCCTTTTGAATTGACAGCAATGCAACCGTCTCCGTCTATCATTCCTCTTATAAAATGTGATATATGGGCAATATCTGGAACGACTTCTTTCATCGACTTCTTCTGTATTACACCGTAACTCGCTAAGTCCGTCACAATCTTTCTGCTGCTTATTGTTTGCCTCGCTTGGTATTTTGTCCCAGTTCTCGTCGACTTTTTGCAAAGTACCGTTTTTCTCGTGGAGTTCAAATCTATTCCGAATTGTTCTACTAATTCTTGGTCCTCGGCCTGTAATTGTAAGCTTACATAAGCTCTTGGTGTGTGGATGTAACCATCCGACATCAAAAGACCGAGCCAGTAAGCTTTGTTCGAGTTGTCTATTTTCTCGAAATAGTGGTGGTTTACTGTATTTTCGGGATTCGTTCTGAATGCTCTCTTTACGCCATACTTCATTACCACTCTCGTAATTGTATTGTGTGACAGCTTCATGTTTATGGCCGTCAGTATTTGTTCGTAAGTAAAGCTCTTCGTGTATAACTCCGCGATTCTTGTTTCTAAATATGGTGTCAACTTCTTCAGTTTGCTCATTCTTTTCGCTTTCAGTCATGCAGTCTGATATATTTTTGACAGCAAGACCGCATTTATAAATCTCCATGGCTGTTTTCATCTCTCCACATTCTGTCATAAATCTATGGCCTTCTGTAACAGTGTGCTCAATTCCATTATTGAACTCTATCTTAAGCACTTGCTGATAGCCATTGAAATGAATATTTATAACTTCGTCAGGAATAATATTGCCATTTCGATATGATAATAACTTAAAACTTCGAAAATTATCATGTAATGCTTCGATAGTGGTTGATTCTCCCGTTGTCGGATCTACGAGAACAGTATCGCCATCTAAGCATTTACAAAATGAGTACAAGCTAAGTCTGCGAAAATTATCATATATGAGCTTTTTGTCTTCTTCCGACGATACTCTAGCCAGCAACTCTTGTATTTTATCCTCTTTATTCTTAGCGAATGCTCGTCTATAATTATCGGCCTCTGCTTCGCTACAACCTAACATGTCTTGAAATCTGTCTATAGCATCATCATCGAATACTAGAACTGGATCATGACCGTTAAGTATTTTGTCTTTATTACCTTCAGCTGCCGCCGCTGGCCTAAGCAATGCTAATGCAAACGCTACGTCCATTCTATTTTTAGGCTTCATAGAAGTGAATATTTTGCGCATCGCCGGAGACTCTGCGATGGTTATGCCCATATTATTACCCGATGATAGCAACTCGCTGGTCAATTCGTCTTCCTCAGGATATTCCGTTAACTTCCTGTTATCTAAGTCATTCAACTGAGCTAAAGCTCTATTAGATAAAATATCTATTTTAATCAAGCCTTTGTCTTCTACTTGATCCTTATTTAAAGTTATCTGATTGCCCTCTAAAATCCATTTTTCTGGTATTCTATTGTCGAATATAACTATGCCACCACAATGAAGAGAATATCCGCGAAACCTTTTGTATAGCCGAGAGGCTGTTTTAACGACTTCTTGAACTTTTTCTTCACCCAGCAGTTCGACTAAATCGTCATGCTTGCTATATTGTTTGCGATATCCGTGCATACGAACAGCTTCACGTAAAGCTGATTTTTCTTTAAAGTATAGGTGGTTTGATATTCTTGCTACTCGGTGCATACCAAAGTGGCCATATATCCGACTAAACACCTCTTCTCGCTTATTATAAGGAAAATCGATATCTATATCTGGATTGTCTGATCTTTCTTCATGCATAAACCTTGCTAAAGAAATATTGTAGTATATGGGATCTATGTCAGTTATACCAAGCAGATAACATACTAAAGAGCTGCCCGCCGAACCTCTAATGACGTGAGGGATATCTATGGTCAAGTCTAGAATCTGCTTGACCTGCATAAATACTTTAATGAATTTACGCTCTCTTATTAAACGTAATTCGCGTCTAAGACGCTCTTTATATATCGGCGATTTTGGTAATGGTCTGACGAATCCGTTTACTAAATCTTGAAGCATGATCTTCCCTTAATGCGTGTGTATATTATTACAACACGCTTAAAGAAGACCATGCCTAATCCTTAGCGCCGAACCCGTTTTGGTTGCTTATACTTGGTTGGGCGCATATCACATCTGGATTATGAACTATTTTAGGAGCATGCTCCGCGCTACATTTCACGCAATACTCCGTATCAGGTAGTAGTTCTAACCTGACCTTAGGTATAGGCTTTTCACACACAATGCACAGACGTTGATTAGTTTTATTCATATTGTTACTCCAAAAAATATCGTTTGCTTGGAAATATTTCAATCGTGACAAATATAATTTAAATAGTCTTAAATACGGGGACAGCCATGATCTATGCATATTCTATCGCCTTATGCCAAGGTATATCATATGATAATGTCTACATCGCTGAGGAATCTGACTATCAAGCCTATAACATACCAAGGGTGTTCCCTACTCATGCTGTAGTCTTTTGGCATCATGGTAAAATGGTAATCAGCCACGCAAGCAACGTTCGTGTGATCAAAATCGATCAAACACGTAAAAAATATCCACAGCAAGATAATGTGGCCTTTAATAGATTAGTACTCAATGGCGATATAGTTTACGAGAACGGTGTTATATTAAATCCTAAATATCACGCAGAATGTGGTGTCCCGACCTTTTTCGAAGATGAGCATAAGTTATTTGATCAGATAGTGTTTACATGCGCCGATGGAGTATACGTAACACATGATATAAATATAGCCTCAATTATCATAGAAGAAGAGAAGAGAAAGATCAAGTCACAACTTTAGACGTGCTCTGACCAAGTAAGGACACCTACTGCTTTATCATTGTTAGTAGTAGCCAAAGCTGCAAGTGTAATAATATCTGACACTCCGGCTATAGTCCTTCCTATCTGCAATGTAAATGGCAAATCGGCACCACCCAAAGCCGCAGTACCACCCTTTGCAGAGCCCACAAAAAAGCCCTCGGACACTATCCTTCCATTTGTATAAGTACAAGCAGTAGCGCTGATGTCATATTCGACTGATGACCCATTGCCAGGGTCCTGCCAACTAGCATCAGTTAACGATGTTCCATAAATAAGTGCCCATTTGTATGCCGCATTAGTCAAGCCGAATATTTCGAGAAATGATGGTAATGCAACAGCGTCTATGTTTGTGCTCTTTAATCTAATGCTTACTAATGGCGTATAATTACTTTGTGAAATATTTTTACCAGTTAAAGCATTGCTAACTGACGTGGTACGTCCTCTGTCCTCAAATCCGCCTTCTGACATGACAGTAGAACAAATCTGATTTAATGTGCTGCTTACAGAAGTAGTATCAGTATTGGTAATTTCATACCGAAGTGGTAAAGTGCTGGTCTTCATGTAGACCTTGTCAAAACCACTATTGGCATGATGGAAATGATGGCATGATACAAATTTCCCGTCGATTACAAAACCTACTCGAACCGTACCAACTCCCAGCCATTCAATATCTATAAAAAGAATCTGGGTCGAGCTAATGTCTAATAAAATACCACTTGGATTATTCTCGTCTCCAGATCCGTCTAAGGTATCTTCATTCCAATTTGCTTGAACTACCTTTTCGCTAGTGTCATCTACCGACCCCGTTGTAGATGATCTAATAGTGAAGTAATTCGATGTTCCTTCTGTCGAAAAATAGATACCATCGTTAGCTCCAAAGAATCCAACTCGCTGCCTCAAGCCAGACATAGGTGTCGCTAATTTGAATGTGCTCAATACAAGTAAGCTTTTACCAGCTTGATAAGCAAAAACACGCTTGCTTTCTCGTATTATACTATCGCCACTAGTGGTTCCTATCGTCAACGCTATAGTGCTTTGATTCGACAAATGATTGACAGATGCTAAACCTGAATTATTTGTTATTGTATGATTCCATTTAAACGTATCATCGCCGTAGCGAAATATGCTATCAAACAACGTTAAAGGATTGCTAGTCCTCAGACGTCCAAATGCATCGGAGACCCCATTAGATGCGCCCGATAATACTACTTCTGCTGGTGACCCACTTCCTCCTATCGGCACTCCAGTAATAACAAATGATGCGTCCATATAAAGCAGTTCGTATCCAAGAACTGCTTCATTTTCAACATATTCTTTAACCGTTGGGTACCCATAAGAGCTGGGTATAGCAACATCGGCAATAACCAATGCTTCTTGGCGGGTAGACTTTAACTGATTTATTGTGGTACTAGGGCTATTCTTGTCGATCCTAGCGCCTAAAGCATCGACATTGAAAATACCTACTCTAGCGACATGCACATTTAGTGACATAGCATACTCCTATCAACTATATTATATTTTTACGTTATACCTACTAATTCATATAATTACAGTCACAGTAAAGCAGAATCGAATCTAAAGTATGAAAATATGGAGTATATTATATTTTTATAGCTTATGGATATTCATAGGAGCTGTCAGCTCCTTGGATATATATCTCACTATTCGATTCTCAGAAAACCTGCCTGATGGCGAACTAAACCCTATAGCTAGATTAATATTACACAACGACGACTGGGATGTATCGCGGTTTGTGGCCATCAAATCATTCATGACCATATTAGTATTGGGCATACTTATGGCATTCCATAAGTATCACAGACGCTTTGGCGACATAATTATAAAATATGTTGCCTTAGCACAACTGTGCTTATTAGTATTTTTATTGTACTACTGGTATTATTGAGCTACCTGATCAGGTTTAGTAATTGAGATTACATTCTCTGCTTTAATGGTCATAATCTTGTCAAAACGGGCAACCACAGCTTGACTTGTTTGGCCATAATATTGTGAAGGCTTTAATTTATAAAAATCTCTGAGGGATAACAACCACATCGATGGATTGTATAGATGGGTTTCTTTCGATTGCTGTTGCTCAATATTACTACCCGCTATCAAATACCTCCTTCCGGATTTCGGACTTGTAGCATACCTACAATAATCAGCGAATAAATCCTTGTAAGGTTCTCCATTCCTCCCCACGATTCTGATAACGATTTTATTCGTTAAAGACTCGATTATATTATATCGACTTATCGACCCATCACTAAGTGTATCGTTCTTATCTTCCGATATCATGCTCGATATCATTTTTATTATCAGATCATCATTCATATTCTTCACCATATAATACCTCAGTCTTGTATTTTTCGATCAGTTTAATATCGCCACTCTTTAGCAGTGCAGCTTGAAGCATACCCCATGGACCCTTATGTTCTTTAGCATACATAACTGCTAAAGGCAATGATTCACTAAGTAATTTTTCTTCTAATTCGGCGATCACTTCATTAGGTTCTTCATCATAAAGTGCTTCCAATAATCTGTCTATAGTGCTTTGGTGTACTTCTGCACTTACACCGGTGGCGGCTTGTACCGCATCTACAATCTGTCGAACAGTCTTCTTCGGGTAGCCGCCTTTTATCCATTTAGGAATCGTCTCTAAAATCTTTCTTAGCCTTTGTTTATCGACCACTCCGAATATTATTACAAACGCTAAAAGCCCCAGCGGTGCATCATCTGCCAATTTCTTTTCTACATCCAAACGCATTTTGATCACTTCAGGGTCATCTTTATCCTTTTCATAGCCATATCTAAGGAGTCTACGTTTAAAGGATGCAACTTCCGATGTTAAATTCCTATCATCGTATATGTTTTGATATATCCTTGACAGTATACTTTCGCCTATGCTTGCGTAATATGGTACCCTGTGGCGTGGCTCGAAAAATGCATTATATTTCATGCTCAGCGGAAGATTTTGCCCACCAGCTATTGCTAAATCGTAATAGTCTGTCCATTTTTGAAATGGCTGTACTTTCAAAGCCTCCATTAAATCCATATCAGGAGCGGAGAGTGTCAGACCAAATTGTTCATTTAAACTTGCCGTATCTCTGTAGTATAAGACCACAGCATTCTTAACCAATCGTGCCAAGCTAGGTTTCATTTTTGATATATCTTTGGTATATCCTTTACTTTCGATGTACTCAACAATGTCAGTCAAAGATGCATTTTCTAATGCTTTCTCGTTTAGATCCAAGCCAATTCTAGGGTCAGCTGCTAAAGCCATCAGTAAGTTAATTATTTTATCATTCTTTAGGAATATTCCAAAATCACCTTTTAGTTGTCCTATAGTAGGATTAGCTGGAGATATAAATTTAACACCATTTGATAAAATCTCTTTAAATATCTGTGCGCTGCTTTGAATGAAGTTGGTGAATATTAGCTCACCATCATCTTCCTTATAAATTTGGTTGTATACATTTTTAAACTCACCAGTCCTTATATGTATTAGTACTAACTTTTTACTACCCTTCACTACCATATAAAAAGGAGGTTGGTAACTTTCCCAATTCCTTTTATATCTAACGCACCATCCTGAATCAGCAATTAATTTATGCAAATCCGGTTGGTTTACCTCTGGCTCCCATTTGTCTAATATGTAAATTTTATAATCACCGAACCGCGTGAGCATTTTTAAACCAGCTAATTCATATCTGTCTACATCCTCTAAATCTCGCATGTAAGGACGCAACGCATCCACAAAATCGTCATAATGCTCAACATTATTTAAATCTAGTCTCAAGCCTTTCGATTGAGCAATGTTATATCTTCTAAACTGCTCCCATAATATTTCCTTCTCCTGTGGCAACCTGATGTTGCTTAATTGACTTGGATCATATGCCCACCTAGCTATGATCTTAGCAAAGGGCGAATTTTGCTGTGCTGGCTGCAGACCTCGCTCGACATCGCGGTTTAATACTGGGTCTGCATTAAATACTAGGTTTACTAGCGTGTCTAAATCTGGTCCTTTTTTATAATCTATTATTCTTATTAATGATTCTACTTGGCTTGATGGTAGATTTTTTGCTTCGATATATTGCTCATATTTTAACATAAGCGATCTAATGCCGTTTGATACAATATCTGACCCTTCTGCCGATAAGCTTTCAAATACCGGCATCTCAGCTGAAGAATCTATTACACGATATTCATTATTACCGTGCATACTTATAGCCACGAGGCCTCCAAAACTGTAAGGTGATATAGTTATGTCTTGGTCACCATAATAATTAATGATTTCCGCTTGAAATTGCTCTAATCTAGAAGAGCCTGTAGGTGATTTAGCACTGAAGTATTGTTTTAATGCCAATCCGTTTTCGGATATATATTCCTTATAAGGTTTTGCGATCAACCCAGCGATATAGTTAGCTAAGTGTGGTCGAAGCTTTTCAACATTTTCGACTATAGAGCGCCTAATATCTTTTAACTTCATCATATCCTCCTTTATATCTTTAAAGTAAATATATTTTATTCATAGATCTGCCCGTGAGTATCTTCGGTACCACTCAGCTAATTATTATTAATCGCCTTGAAGATGGCCATAATTGGTACAGTGGCAAATGCAAGTTCAGGCGCCCGGGGCTACGCCCAGGGCACCGAGCGTTTAATTGGTCTCAGACCGCAACTTACGGGTGGATCTTTTCTTTAATCTCTCTTCGTACTGCTTAATATAATATTTATTGTATAAAGAAATAAACGGAATTTTTAAGTCTCCATGCCTGAGCCTACGGCTCCTATGCAATAGAGATTCTAAACCGAGCTTTCTTAACTTGTCGTAGCCAATGATACTGAAATGAGATTTTTTGAATTTTTTACGTAATGCTGCCGAGATAACCATTTCAGCTAATTGTCTGTCCATAGATTTAAGCTGTTCTTCGTCATTTACATGGTTTAAATAATAATCTATAATAGCAACGCTTCTTATTCTTTCCTCCAGAACATCTTGGCATACTTTGATTATTCTACATAATCTTTCATTAATATCACTGATCTTCTTCGTTCTATCAACACAACGATTGATAGCATATTTGAAAAAATTAATAATCTTACGACGTTTCTCTATTGGCAATCTGACATGCGTCTTATTAAATTCGATACCTAAAAATTTAAGGCTGTTTACTTTTATAAAGTCATCCTCACCGTATACTAAGCTAACTTGTGAACACTTTTTAACACTTAAAGATAATTTCAAGTCGCTTATAGCTTGATCGAAATATTGGCCAGCCTCGACCGTCGACTGTTTATCAGAGCTACCAAAAATGATATCATCAGCATACCTATAATAAGTTATATTCAGCTTGCTCATAGCCCTATCTAAATCAGTCAGGTATATGTTAGCTAGTATCCCCGCTACGCTTGAGCCGAACGGAATGCCTAAAGTCTGAATGCTCGTAGTACCTTCATAAACATATGTATACTTAATCCTTTGGCTCAGCACCTCAAATAATCGCTCATCGACCAGTGCACGGACTTTGTCTAACAATATCTCATGATCAATAGTATAAAAATAATTTTTAATATCTCGCCTTACCACATATATCATTTTCTTAATGTTACGAGCTAAACTATGCTGGCACTGATCGATACCCACTCTGTCTGGTCTATATGCGTATGAGCTTGGATGATAATAATATCTCAAACGGCTATTTATACTATTATTGAGCATCACCTCGACAACGCGATCGCTCCAATTGGATATATAAACATCTCGGATGCGATTTTTTAGTCTTCTTTTGACCAATAACATTGGCCCAAACGAAAATTTATACCTATCTAAATATAAATGCCGTAAAACACTGTCCAAGTCTTTAGCGAATTCCCAATATGTTTTTTCGTCTGTGCCTCGCGTTAGTCCTTTACTTCGCTGATAACAGACAATGTTTGCTAAGTTTAAGGCGGACTTTAACAGTCCTGACTCTGTGAATACTTGACCGAAATATATCATTAATCAGATGCTTTGCGCCAAGTAGCCACCAAAACAGGGTCTGTACGTACTATAACCTTACGATACAGTACATTAGTTACAGCATTGTAATAATATTCTCCCCGATATGTATTCGGATCAGGTTCGAAAGCCGTCGGTTCTATTATTTTACCGCCCATCAGTTCTACAGCTCTTACACTATTAGAACCGATCTGCTTTTTGCCTCTTCTGGAAATGAGATCTGCTAAAAAATCCTTGGTAGTAGCAAGTTGCTGTCCTAGGTCGTCTGGTATAAAGTCTGGCATGATATCCTCCTATATATATTTAATGTGAGTTATCGCCTCGCTGCTTCAGATCTCTAATATACTGAAGCATCGAGTCTAAAGCAGCCTTATATCCTACATCCCATTCATCCGTCGGCGAAAAATCCATCTTCTGCGATATTTTATTTTCTACTGCCTCCAATAAGTATTCCGCCACTTTATAGAACACTAAATCAGCATCAACACGATCATATCCACAATGTCTGGTCCATTTATCGAAGGATTTATATTCTTTGCTTTTTTCGCTCATAAAATAGTTACTTTAAACATTACGCCACAAATACCAATATTCTTATAAAATACAGAAATATCATTAAAAGATTAGGTAGAATACTCCTTCCATAGGTATAATATGGCATCCAAAAGACGCAAGAAGGCAGCATCAAACAATAATCAACAATCTACAACACTCGAGGTACCACCAAAAAGATTCAGACCGTTAAGCAAATCCCAACAATTAGCATATGATACCATTGGACAATATGACATTACTTTTCTGATCGGCCCCGCCGGCACCGCTAAAACCCACACCGCAGCAGCTTGGGCCATAGAAGCTATAAAATTAGGCAAATACGAAAAAGCCATCTTCACAAGACCTATCGTCGAAGCCTGTGAATCTCTAGGTTGGCTTCCTGGAACGATTGATGAAAAAATAGCCCCATATATGGCTCCACTCAACATTTGTGCCGACAAAGTAGGGCGTGGTGACATCAAAATAGAGTCTGCACCAATAGCATACTTGCGGGGCGTGACCTTCGAGAATAGTGTGGCTATATTAGATGAAGCTCAAAATTGTACTAGATCCCAATTGAAGTTATATCTAACCAGATTCGGTAGAGGATCCAAAATGATTATTTGCGGTGATTCGACTCAGTCTGATATTCGGGGCACGGGGCTGGACCAAATGGTGCATGATCTTACGGGAGTAGATGGCATCGGAGTACATATTTTTAGCCCATCAGACACAGTTCGTCATCCATTGGTCGAACGCATCATTAACAGGCTGTCTGAATGCGGCGATAATTAATATTATCGGAACGCAAAAAGGATAGTCACGTGGCCAAAAAGAAATCTAAGCCCCGAAGTGCCGCAGTATCTAAAAAAAGTACTAAGACAACCAAAAGAAAAGCTTCCAAAGATATCATAAAAAAGAAAGTATATGGTCTGCGTGTCTCCAAGCAGGCGTTATCCACCTTTTGCTTATGCAAATGCACGCCTAAACCAATAAGCGATGATATTAGCAAATTAGCCGGAAAAACATTCAAATACCAGATGGTATACGGAAATTATCCCGGCTTCGCTTTCAAAAACTATACTAATGCTCAAACGGTAGCTTTCATAAGAGCAGCAATGGTAGAATTGGGCAAAATATCGGGCGCTAAATTCATAGAATCAAATAGTAGTCCTAATATTCGCTTTTATTTCATGAAAACCGTCACATATAATGCTATAGGAGTTTATATGGGTGATGGTAAAGTTTACTTAAGTCAAACAAGACCAGTCACCCCTATGGTAATCAACTGCGCCATTCAACATGAGGTTGGTCACTACTTAAATATAAAAGCCAACCCACCTGCTGACAAGTGGGGACATTGCGGCGACATAGCGTGTATTATGAATATCAACGGCACAGCTAAAAACTGGTGCGCAAAATGCAAAGCAATCATGGTGTCTAAATATGGCAAGGTATGACCATGATTAAAATATTTCCGAATTTTATAGATGAAACCACGTGCCTAAAATTGTCAGAAGCAGCTACTTCCGGCATAGCCGAAGGGTGGATGGGCAAAGGCATAAGAATAAATGAAGACGGTTCACTCAACCGAAAGTACGAACTCCGGTTAACCAGTCGCATGTATGCTCACAATGTAAAATATCCAGACATAGTTTACCAAACAGCTAATAAAATCCGCACGTATTTAGCACTAGACTCATATCCTATCATATCTGGGCACGGTAACGGCGGAGCTGTTGTGTCAATCACTTATAAAGGGGGAGACGTACATAATCATCGTGACCCTAGGATATTGAATGATGGCATAGAGTATGCGGCTTATAGATGTAATATTCTAACGCAAAAGCCTGAATCGGGAGGCGTATTACACATTGAAGGCAACCCTATAGACCTAAATATAGGTGATTTGCACTGCTATTTCGCATCAGAAACTGATCATTATGTATCAGAGGTTATTGGCGATACACCTCGGATCTTGTGGATGTTTGGAGCAGCAATACCTTTGGACCAGTATAATGCCTATTAAAATTGTCGAAAAACGGTCTGTTACAGCATTGAAGCAAATTAAAATGGCTGATATGCTTAATCACCCCGATAGCATATTTCAGCAATATATGGATGGCCTACCTCAAAACACATACTATATAAACTGTGGTAGAAGTGAACCATCATTAGTATCGATTTGGTATGACGATGAATCACGCACATATCGCCTGTCGACAGATAGCATTAAAGACTTAAAACAGTTCTACCCGAACGTCACAGCTGTAGACGTTACAGATAGTATCAATATAGAAATAACTATTTCATAGGTCCAATATGCTTTCATTAGTAGTATCGGCAAAGTAAGCGCATAAATATTCACAACCCATATCTTTACGTCTTGAATGCCGCCTATTCACGACTTTACGTACCGTATCGAATTTTTTGATGCTTTGAAAGTCAGTTTTAGTCTTTTCATCTAAGTATAAGATCGTCAACTTCTTGCACTTGTCGACAAACGGTTTGATGAACTTTTCTATCCAGTCTTGACGGTTTGCCATCTTCCAAGGTTGATTATCGCCAATATATTGCTCAATGTCATAAAATGGCGGTGAAGTAAAAACAAAATCGTGCTCAGGCCAATCACATTCCAAGCAATCACAATTTAGAATATTAGCATTAGTTTTAAGATAGCTAGATAAGTTGTTTAGCCCCCTAAATGTCTCAGGCGACAAATCGCAGCCACTATATTGGCATCCTTCCAGATATGAACCAATTAATCTACCTCCCCACCCGCAGCATGGATCGAACATTTTCTTCCCAGACATATTGAACAATCTAATGATATATCTGGCAAACCCCGGTGCGAAATGGCTCGTTCGGCCATATTTAGCAAAATGATGTGTAATCTCCCGCGTGATTCTGTCGAATGATAGCGTCTCCCTTTCCTCCACCGAGATTGAGATCGACTTATATATAATGTCTTTGTGATTGAATGCGTCGCTTAATGGCTTCGACCTTCTAACAGGTATAGTCAAAAAATGCGGTTGATGATGCAACAACATTTTCTTACCGGGCATCCCCCCACTATTTGGGGCCGTAGATCTGATATCTGAATTGTCCGACTCATATCCACAAATGTTCTCTAATTGTAATCTTCTAAGATCATCATGTAACTCGTCATCAGTATATGTCGGTGGAGTCCATGGAGTGACCCACTCAACTATTTCGTGCTTCATGGCCTCTATCTCTAGAGACGATAATTCCAAATAGTCTTTAGTTGTAATAAAATTAGGCTTAATAAATTTAGTCAATTGAGACTTATAACCAAGCATCAGTCCAGAAATTTTAGTTTTATCGCTCACTATGACTTTTGTGTAATCGAATCTTTTACAATAGTCATCCAAAATACTTAACTTAGTTATTTCTGATTGTTTTGACAGCAAGTGCTCGTTTTTCACTTCTACCAGAGTGGTCAGTCCGTCGACCCAAGTAACACTGAAATCGACTAAAAAATGCTTTGTTGTATCGTCTACTATATATGGTATGGCAAGAGGCTCATATTCCCAACTTTCGACAATTGGGCACGAATCTAAAAAGATACAAACAGCATGTTCCCACGATGATCTAACCAGCAATGGTTCTCCAGAGTTAGTGATATATCCGATCTGTTTAGAATTGCAGCCTCCTTGCTTACAAATCTCTGAGATCCTAGCAGATGCCTCTGATCTCTTAATCGGATCTGCCCAGAATTCTTTTGACATTTGTTGTGTCAATTTTTTCTTTGTTTCTATATCGCCAGTGCTCCAGTATGCTTTCCCATACTTGGAGCCTTTCTGTGCACAAAAAAGACGTGTCTCCTCAGTATGGCTTTTACCGAAAAAAGAATTCAATTCACCAATATGTTGTTGAGACTTATCTCTTAAAACGATATTAAATTCATTTAATATATTAATAATCGTATCATCACTAAGCTTTAGCTCTTTTGAACATTTTTGTATTGACCATCCTTTATTTATATAATGTTCAATACACCACTCTCTGCTTGGTCTATTTGACTTTTTATGCAGACCCATTGACTCTTTGTGACTTCTTCTTTCAATCCCATATTCTTTTAATTTATCACTTATAAATCCGATTGACTTTCCTAGCAATTTTTGTATTGTGGGGATTCCTTGCTTCTTAGTGATATATTGATCGACAAACCAATCCTTATTATCCCACCCAGTCAGCACTGTCGGAGCGACAGTTTTCTTAGCCTTTACCTTTGGTTTGTCCGATTTTTTTAACTGTCTTTTCCAAAATCTTACAGTACCGATAGGAATTCCAGCTTTTACGGCTATATCTCTAGGAGTGACGCCGTTCATCAATTCTGCATCGACCCAGTCTGGCTTAGATGAATAAGATTTATTAAGTCCACTACAAATCCTGCTAAGTTGTGTCTTAGATATACCATATTTGGCGCTTAATTCTTCTAGGGTCATTGTACAGTAATCATCACGAATTAAAGCATTGCGTACCGTGATATTCATTATCGCTCCTTGAATAAAATTGAGTTAAATATTTACTATTAGAATGGATCGAAATTGACTATGTAATTAATAATAGCTTCTTAACATTTACAAATCAGCTTCGTGCCATGAATATATACAAAAAAGGCTCACTAGAGCGAATAACCCAAGTGAGCCTTAAATAGAAACGGAACGAAGCTTACAAGTTGCTAACGTTTATCGTCGCGTAATAAAGCCCACCGTCTTCGATAAGCTTCTTGCCGTAACGAGTCATGATGCCCTTGGAAGGAGTGAAGCTGTTCGGGTCGAGCACAGTTGGGGTGCTCAACAACGGAATGTATGGAGCATAGAAGTAACCGGCGTCGAGAACGCTCGATCCCTTAAAGCCCATCAAAATCTTGCAGTTCGGGAAGAGAGGATCCTTGTAGATCCGCATCTTGCCTTGGATCGTACCAACATTCATGATCCCGACATCGACACCTTCGGTGGTGAAAGCGTCGCTAGCACGGAAGTCGTTCAGCTGTTCGAACTTCGAGCTAATATCGGCACTCATGACCATCCAGTTAGCAGGACCACGGAGGGTGGTTCTGTGGATGATGTTAGCGACTTCCAATGCCTTGTACATCAGGGCGATGTTGCGGTCAGTGAAGTTAACCGATGCGCCAGCTGCAGTGGCGAAGTTGTGGTCAGCACGAATAGCGGCGGAAATAATCAAATCATTGATTATTTCGCGATCGATTTCGGCTACCATTTCGTCGGCCATCAGGTCGGTCAAGGTGCTCTCGGCGTCAATGTTATGAACAGCCTTGAGATCTTGAGCGGCTTCCAACGACCAGCTGGTCTTCAACTTACGAGTAATGGCAGCGACCGAGTCGCTGTCGATGCTGAGGGTTACCTCAGGCTGGAAGGGATTAGCTTCCAGATCGTACTCGTAATTGACTCGAGCAACTGCGCCAGCGGGGAAAGAGCCAGTCGACAGATTGATAGTGACCGCGCCGGTTGCGTGGTTGAAGGTGGTAGTGGTTTCGTTGACTTCGAGAGTCGTGGTGAACTCTGTGCAGTCGCCGATCAAGATGGTGTCTGGATCGCCGTCAGCATTGAAGCTAACACGCAAGCAAGGCGTTGCGTCGTCGCAGTTTGGGCTGGCATCAGCTTCGCTAGCGAAAGCTTCGACAACCACAGTGCCAGCAAGAACAGGACGATGAGCCAAAGTTGCACTGATGACGGTACCGCCGGTAATCGTCGCATCTTCACCACGTACTTCTTGCGAAGAGTAGTAAGGATCGAGAGCCCAACCGTTCTGCCGTGCAAAGCCTTGGGCAGTGTTTTGACGCATGATCTGCGTGCCTGCGACCGTTTGACCCTTGGTGAGGGCGTAACGATAGCGGATGTAAAAGATCAAGCTTGCTGGTTGGCTCATTGGCTGAACGCCGACCAGGTTATCAGCGATCAGCTTGGGATATGACTTTCGGATCAAAGGCAGAGCAAACCGAGTAAAGTCGGCAATGTTTGCTGTGGTGGTTTGATCTTCGAAAATCACCGAGCGATTTTCTGGGTTATTGTGTTGGAATTGGTTTTCCAAAATGGCGGCCATCAACCCGAATTTTTGCGGGGTAACTTCGCGGCACTTGCTGAGAACTGCCGACCACTTCTTTACCAAACCATTCTTCTTCGATTCGTGAATGACCATTGCCTTATGCAAATCGGTCTCTTCATTAATCGGACGACGTGCCGAAGCATTCTTGGCGAGATGCCCCGAAGGTTTACGCGCTAACATGTAAAATTACTCCAGTATTGGTTGTATTAGACTAAATCGTCGTCCATATTAGCTGCGACATCTGCAACACCAAAACCCTTTGTTGGTCTTGATATCGGAGCTTCGCGTCTAGCGGGTGGACGGCGATCTTGGTTTTCGACTAACGTTTGGCGAGTAGTCATCGGCTGCGATGGTTTCTTCTGCACGGCTGCCTGCTTACGAATCGGAGCAGATCGTCGTGACTCAGAAACTACCGTAGTGTCTAACTTTCGCTTCAGAGTAGCGACTTCACTAGCCAACCGTCGGTTTTCCTTCAATGCTTTTTCAGCAATTGCTACCTGACGATTAGCTACCTCTACCGCCTTCTGCTTCTCTTCATTGACCTGCTTCAACCGCGACTTGACTTTCGCTAATACGGCTGTAGCTTGTCCATTTGACGGTCCATTCGGCTCAACACCTTCTAAAAGGTTGACAATTGTCTTGAGCTTGGTTGCCGCTGCGGACTCACTAAGGGCCGATTGACGTGCTACTTGTGCCTCAATCGCTGCTGCCTTGGTCTCACAGAAAATCTGAACTCGACGAGCAAGTTCAGCTTTGTGATTCTCAGTCTCTCGTATACAGACTTTCTTAGCCTGTTCGATACGATTATTATAATCCGCTTCGAACTGTTCGCGAAGCGTTGACTTGTACTCTTCTAATGCCTCACAAATACCACCGACTAACTCAGGATTGCAGCCGGCCTTTTCGAGAAGCGATTGAATTTTATTCATTAGAAAATCCTCTTGAGTAATAAATTATTTTTGCGTGAAGTTGTAGAAATTAATTATTCCTACCGTGATTTCTTCTTGTTAAGGCCGAAAAAGCTTTCTATTTCCTTAACTAGAAGATTCTGATAAGCCTGTGGACTAAACTTATTGCGAGATTCGTGCAAAGGCTTCAACCTTTTGTTCATGCTTTCCTGAATATTCAGAATCGCACCATTAACAGAAGGTTCCGCAACAGCATCCCAAGTAACAAAAGAATATCCAGGCATAACCCGATACACTTGATTACCCTGATGCTCAGACACTTCCATGTCGCCTACACCACGAGAAGAAATACCGACACGCACCTTATGCTCGAAAAGTCCCCGCAAAGCCGCCCCACAAGGAAGCTTATGCAGAATCTCTGCCTCACCGTAAACCTTCTTACCATCCATCCATACTTTGGTAATCAGATGGCTAACTCGGTCCAAGTGGATTTTAGCGTCTGGAGGATGATCAAACTCACCCATCACAGCTCGGCTGTCGACTTCTTCCTGTATTTGGCGAACGGCAGGTGCTAACACATCATTGGTCGGATAAAACCGCTGATTAGCGTTCTGCTTATCACCCATTTGGAATAAACCAGTTACTCGCATAACTGGTTGCTCTCTCCCATTTACATCCTCAGTCACAGTTTCCTTGCGGTCAATGACTTCGAATGGAAAGACGTCTCGGATTAGCTTCAGACCTGGTGGTATTAAACCAGTCTCTGCTATGTGTTTCCGATCGATTGATAAAGCCTGCATAGGCTTTCTACTCGGCAGTCTACCGTTATTCATTATCGGCCTTTCTTCGCGGTCGGAGGGTTAGTACCTGAACCGTCGTCTTCCTTGACATCCGGACCAATGTCTTCTAAAGAGTCATCGGATGCTTTTGGCATCTTGTGCGCTGGAAATTCTCGCTTGTTATCCTTCACGTGCTTCGTATATTTAGCACTCTTAGGATCAGCTATGTCGTTATCCTCCGCCATGCCCTCTTCATCTTCTTCATCTTCATCTTCGGACTCTTCTTCACCTTTCTCCATGTCTTCGTCGACTTCATCGACCTTGGTCATCGAACCCTCGAAGTCAGGCATTTCATCATCTGATTCATCAACATCAGATGGTTCCCCGACGTCCAGAGAGTCAACTGGCTTCATGCCTTCCTCTTCATCATCCATGTCAAAACCGTCGATCTTCTCATCGGCATCATCCATCTCGCCGCCAATTTCATCATCCATGCCCATCATGTCCATGTCGTCTCCGCCAACTTCATCAACGTTGACATCATCTGTCACTTCTACATTTATCTCACCATTCGGGCCAGTGGTGATCTTAGCCATAGCTTCATTCAATGCTGCATCTTCATCATCAGAAATAGCTCGAAGCTGCTCTAATGATTCTGCTAACCATCCCGCAAACTCATTGGGATCGACAGCACTGTGATCGACATCGATCAAATCAGCAGCAACATATGCGCTTTCATGGAGGTATTCTGGAATCGGTATCTCGACCGATCCGTCCTCACTCAAAATGACAGGTTGCATACTGCTTTGACCACCATGATCGAACACAAAGCGCACTCCGTTCATCTCGCCGAGAATCGCATCCTCTTGGCTGCGACCCCATCTGATGCTCTCGCAAGACATGTGACCAACGCTACGCTTCTTTAATCCTCTCTGAGGAATGCGTGGGCTCATATATTGGTCTTCTGCTACGCCCTCATCATCGTCCTCCCAATTCGGGATTCCGTCACCATCGGCATCTATGCCAGACTTCTCTTTTTTCTCCCAAGGCTTATGGCCTGATTTGCCGTGCTTCTTGAATGGAGCCTTAGCACCTGGGAAAGGCTTCTTCTCATCTTCTTCCATGAAGTAAGTAACCACCTGCTCCAATGCCATATTCATCTTGCCTTCAGGAATATGAAGCCCGATTGCTTTGATGCTGGCCTTAGCCATGCTTGGCAGGTTCCGCTCTAGCGAATTACCCACCAATTTATTCTCTGTGGCCAAACGCTGCATGATTCTGAAGATCTTATAAAGATCCTCTTCGTCAGTGATCACCGGAGTTCCATACTCGGTCACATAAATGCTCTCACCAACAGTATATCGCTCTGATTTACTTAATGCATATGGGTCAAAGCCTTCAGCAAGATCACCTTCATCATCGCATGGCATATCATCATCTTCATCATCACGCATTTCATAATGAACCGGACGTGATTCTGACAAAGCCTTACGTGACCTGCGGCTTTCTAAAGCTGGCATTCCACCAGCTGCAGGAGCTGCGGGAACACCACCAGCGGCAGGAGCTGCTGGAACTGCGGGTGCGCCACCGGCTGGAGGTGCAGCAGGAGCCGCACCAGCGTCAGCACCCAACAATGCATCGAGATCTTCTTCTCCGCCCTCTTCTGGCATCGGCTCATCCATGCCGAGATCCATATCCATCCCCAAGTCTTCACCCTGAGTACCGGTGCCGCTAGATCCACCGATTTGGATAAGAGGAGAATTGATGTTTATAACTGGTGCACCAGATCCTGCGCCAGCGCCTACTGGTGCTGCTCCAGCTGGTCCGCCCATGGTGTCTGCAAAATCTGCCATCTCACCACCAGTAGGCCCACCCGCTTGAGGCATCTGGTCAAAACCCTGCAAAGTATCAGCTGCTGCAAGTTCTTCTTGAATAGTCGCTATTAAGTCTTCAGCCTCATAAATAGCAGCATCGTCGATATTACGATCCTTCAGGCGAGTAATAAGACTATTCAATTTGCTAGAAAGCTCGTGGGATTCCTTAATCTTTGGCGTCTTGTTGCGTAAGACATCCAAAGTAGTAGCTAAAGCTTCTGCAGCGACTTCTCGATTTGAAATAGTTTCGAAAATCATCGACAAAAACTTTTGATAAGTGCTCTCGAAGTTATTAGAACGTTCGAGCGTACGCACATTCTCAGCTAAAACGCTATTCTCAGACTTATTAGCAATATTTTTCCATTCCGCAACAATCTTACCTCTACTCAACTTCATGTTGGTACGGAACATCAATGTTGCCGTATCATTGCATAACTGTTGATTGAAAATAGCCTTTGCGGCTAAAGCATTCTCAACCAAAGTCTGCACTTGAGCGCGGTTCAAAAGAGTGAACTCTTCCATCTCTTCGAGAAATGGAGAGATGTACTTAACAGCATCACCGATGCGGCCTTCAGCAATATGGCCAGCCACATTAGCAATTCTGGTCTGGAAGCCGTCTGACCAGTAAGCGTTTTGAGCTGCCTCAAGCATGCGCCGAGCTACCAACTTACGTGAAGCCCACTTTGTTACAGGAAGATTCACAGGCTGGCCATCATCGAACAACCCAGCGACTATTTCACCATTCTCCACAATGACGTTGTCGCGAAGACTTTCGACTATTGCTGCGACCAATTTGCCCTTAGTGTTGTCTTCCAAAGTCACGCCACTCTGGCGAATATTAACCTTGCGGAGCACGCCATCTCGGCACTTAACAGCGCCTGAAAATGGAACAGCTCGTCCAGAAAATCTCTGAGCCTTCATGCGATCGAACGCCGCCTGCATACCGCGTTGATCATTTTCACTAATCGCATCCACCAGCTTATGGCAGGTATCTCCGAAAAGGCCTTTCTTCTCCTCTTCGATGATCTCCAAGGCTCGAATATTACTTATTGCGACCTTTCCATTAGATCGCTGATGATTAGCAATATAATAAGAATTAGTGTCGATATCTTCGATGTATAGATTCTTGGCATGCAGAGCAGCTAATCGCCAATTCTTACCTGCAGATTTGCCCATTTGCTTCACACGATCTTCAAAGAACGTGATTTTAGCTTGAGCTGAATCGTTAAGTGCACCTAAGAATTTACGACTGTCTATCCGCATCGGTTCATTAGAGGCCATTTAATAACTCCCTGTTGGCATACATTGCATCATAAACAGATTCAACTTCTGGATACCTAGCAACGCTTCGTTAACTACTAATAATTTTGCTCAATAATAATGATTTTTGTCACACATCGTCAGGATTAGCGACAGGCAAATCATCACTACTTATTTCCTCGACACTCTGAATTAATTCTGGCATGTCGGCCACCAAAACATTATACACCTCTTGGATGGCCTCTTCTCTGATAGTTTTCTCCACAGACCAGTCGACTATAACTTGGTCATCCTCGTTCGGGTCATGAATCGATTCCAATATACTAGCACCACCCTTACCGCTAGGCTTAGACGCTGATAAACCATCCAACTCGTTTATTTGCAAAATATGATCGAACCCACTGTTATATTCTACTTCCTCTTGGCGCAGGGGCTTGTCTAACCGCCTAGCCCAATTTTCGACTATACGCTTGCCCTCATCTATCTTATTTTGCTTGCGCATTTCCATTATTAACCTGCGCTCTGCCTTATAATCAAAGCCTTCCACAGGTGCACTGCCCCCACCTGCCTCTCCAGCTGGAGCTTCTGCTCCAGCATCTGCTTCTTCTCCGCCCAAATCCATTCCCAAATCCGGCATATCACCACCGCCTTCGTCGCCACCGAAGCCACCAAGACCGCCTAATCCGCCAGAGCTACCCCCGCCTTCGCCCCCTTCTTCCTCAGTGGTACCTAAATCCTTCAATTCAAGAATTTCGTCTGGTGACAAATCGGTAAAATGTGTCACTATCCATTCCTTTGGAAACCATCCCAGTCCCTTTAAATCAGTCATTACAGCAACACGCGTTTGCCATGTCTCGATCCGATACAACTCCTCCATAGCGCTAGTCGCAGTTAAAGCTATCTCAAATCCTCTTAAATCTTCTATATGATAACCGCGCAAAGCTAAATGCACTATAGCTATTTTAGTCAAGCCAGTAGCTATTTCCCTTTGGATCCATTGTACTGCCTTAGCAAATTCCGAATGAGATTGAGATAGTGATTTCTCACTGGCCTCACCCGCTCCGTCGCCGATTCCCACACGGGCAAATGGTATCTTCAGCGGAGCGACCATCTTCTTCTTAAAGTACTCTATGTCCTTGATCTGGTCCAAATTCTCCGCGCCCGGCAAAGTCTCTATATCTGGACCAGTTCCATCTGGGCGACGAGGTAAGAAGAAATCATCTTCTTGTATCAGCGGTGAGTATCTTTCATCGAAGGTACCTGTAGTCGGATTATAAAACCTTTGGCGTTTAAAATTACGGGCGATCATCTGCATATATTCAGGCACTTCCTTGGGCGGAATCATGCCGACAGGGATAGTAAACTTCCGCTTCTCAGGCGCTCTAGTAATACGATAGATTAAAGCCGCGTCTTCCATCAACCTGAGCTGCTTAAATGCTTTGCGCCCACCATCCAATATACTTCGCCCATAAGGATGATATATGTTTTCAAAGCTCGTCAACCGCATATGCATCACTTGCCAAGGATGTAAAAATATCGGTTTCGGCCAAACAGCATCCATATAAAAGAATCCTACCAAATCTCCATATCTGGTCTCGATACGAGTAAAATTATAAACGTTCATGAACTTGAGCGCCGACACGCCGGTTCTATTTTCATCTAATATCACTTCGAATGGAGCATCGCCATATTTGCATAAGTATCTTATCGCAGGTCTGCAATATGTATCCCACCTTAAGGTATTGAAGAATAAGTCTTCGAGCTCCTTTTTAAGTCTTCTGCTTTTTGCTCGAATAATTAAAGTGTGTTTTCTTTCAGGGTCGACAAGGCTGGCCTCATCGGCATATAAATCCAGAGCAAGACTGATCTCGCCAGTCTGATCCATTTGCTCATAATCCTTGTATCGCTCCAGTCTATTGATCTGGAGATTAGTTTGATCAAGAATTGCAGCAGTCTGATTAAAATCTAAAAATTCGCCACCCGCCGTAAGGCGATCCAAATGTGGCTGGTCTTGATATACTCGTTCTGCTTGATATATCCGATTCTGTTTAGTCAGAGCTCGAATTCTATCGAATATTAACCAATTGCTGGGCATTAGTAACCATTTGTTCAAAGATATATCAGCCGTGTTGTAATCCTACCTTTATATTTACATGGTGGTTCTGTGATCGATTGGGATTTGACTGTCAAAGAGTTCGGCTATGGCATCGATATTATATCAACAGCTAAGAGGCCATTGGTAATATGTAAGTGCGATAAGTGTGATAAATCACGCCGAATAAAAATCAGAATTAAGTCTAGAATCATTAATAATCAAATGGATTGGCTATGCCCTGCGTGCGTTAAAATCAGAGATTCTGATCAGATATCTAAAACGATGATTAATGTTTGGGCTAACAAAGATTACCGCGAGCGTCAGCTAAAGATCAAATCTGATCAGAATTATATTATTAAACAATCAATTGCAGGCAAGTCTCGGTGGTTAGATGTTAATTATCGGTCTAAAATCGAAAAGAACATCGAACCTTCGGCATATATTGAAAGATCTATAAATTCTCATGGTGATATTTTCGATTATACTGAGTCTGATTTCAAAAAATGGCATAATAAAATCATCGTAACTTGTAAAAAATGCGCTCGATCGTCTTCCAAAGATCCTCAAAAGCACCTAATCCATGGATACTGCAGTAATTGTGGCGTCTCTAAAGGACAACGAGAAATCTGTCAGTACATTGAAGAATTGGGCTTACAGACTCAAATAAACAACCGCACTATTTTGAATGGCCTAGAATTAGATATATTGGTTAAAGCTAAGTCCATAGCTATTGAATATCATGGCTTATATTGGCATTCATTCAATTCTAAAGAATCCAAATCAGACATCTACAGACATCAAACTAAAGCTCTTAGTTGCAATGCATCTAATATACGATTACTACAATTTTTCGATTTTGAATGGTTAAAAAAGAACCATATAGTCAAGTCGATGATTACTCAAGCTCTTGGTATCAGCACCAAGCTTGATGCTCGAAAAATGGACATCACAATTATTGACAATGATTTAGCTCAAACATTTTTTGATGAAAACCATCTATATGGACATCGTCCAGCCAAAGTGACTGTCGCACTAACGCTTGAAGGACAAATTCAAGCAGCTATGTCATTTAGCAAATGTGCTACCGGCCTTGAAGTCATCAGACTAGCATACAAAAGTGGAAGTACTATTAGAGGCGGAGCTAGCCGATTATTAAAATATGCTACAAGCCACATATCAAATCATATTATTACATTCGCCGATCTACGATACTCATTAGGAAATGTCTACGATAGATTAGGCTTCCAAAAAATCAAAGTGACATCACCCGGTTATTTTTATTATAAACAAAATGGCAATGACTATCTTATATTGTCTAGGCAACAATGCCAAAAGCACAAATTGAAAGACCTACTGAGTGTTTATAACCAAGATCTTTCGGAAAGCCAGAACATGTTCAATAATCAGTTCAGGCGAGTGTGGAACGCTGGTAATATCTTGTACGAACTCAAGCTTAATTAGGTTCCAATAACCACTGCACAAACCCTAGTCTGACTTTACCATTACTAGGTGTTACACTATGGTAAGCAAGACTATTCTGGAAATTACAAATGAATACTCTATTAAACGCTGGCACCACTTGGTCGATTAACACCAAATCATGTGGCTTGCCGTCTGGAAAACCACCCCCAGGCGTGCTCGTTCTAATGCGCTTATGATGATTCAAAAAATCCATGCGGCCCTCTGGATTTTCAATAGTAAAAGAATAAGGGTCGCTAGCTTCATCTATTCGCCACAATTGCAACAACCCACCGTCACTCGCTTTCCATTCCTTATTAAAATAACAAATGATCACCAAAGACCTAGCTATACTATCCGTATGAATCCAAAAACCTTCCGCATTAGGCTTGTGGTACCGCAGTTTTATATCTGTGGGCGCAGGGATTGGCAATCTTACCCCTGATATATCACAACAATATCTGTGCCAATCTGAATCGAAAAACAAATCAGAGCCAAAATGCTCACCAGGTTTAGCAAAAACAACCGCGCCATCATAAGGCAATAGCTTACCTGGTATGCCAGACCTTCTATCCATCGCCTCATCGAATTGAAGAGCCGCATGGTGCTCGATCAACTCGTCAATCTTATCTAAATTAAAAAAATTATCTAAAACAGCATATTTAATATCTGGTTTAGCCTTTATCGATTCCTTAATATTCTCTATAGTCGATGGTTCAAGATAATACGGGTTTACCCAACTGCTCAGAACGCTCATGCTGCCTCCAATTGTTACTGATAATCTAATTACTAATTATCGCGCTGATAAAAGTATTTAGAAGGCGTGACAATAGGCTTACCCTGACTAATGGGGATACCACCTAGTTGGAGCGTATAATTATCTATCTGTCTTTGGGCCGCTGTCTCCGGCAATTCGTCTGGTGCTAAAGACATCGGCATCATCAACGAAGCACCGCCTTTAACAGCCCAATCACTCTGCAAATCGGCTGTCTTGCCATCAGACATAATCGTAGGACCGGTACTTTCTTTAAAGGTAGCTTGCCCTCCGAACGGAGTTAAATTACCAGCATCGACTATAAAGCCATCAGCAGTGCCAACCAAAGCAAGGCCTGTAGCAATAACCAAGTCATCATAATTGCCAACACCTTCTTCAGCCTCGGTCCTAGAGGTGTCATGACCAAGACGATCACGCTTTCTTACATAAGTGTGAAATTGCTTTAACAATCTATGACTATAAATAGTATAGCCTTCGTCAGGATTATCTCTTATACTATTTAGCAAAAATTGATTAATCGTAGGCTTACTAGCCATCGTCGTCGAAAAACCATAAGAGCTGACCTTTAGAGGACGAGCCTTTCTTCTACCGCGAGACGACTGCGGTTGAGGTTTATCATTGATCTCCTTTTTACGCCATAATCTCGGATACATAATATTATATCTTAACTCATCAATCAGAATATCGCCGCCATTATTGCGCTCGATTATAGCTAATGCGCAATTATACCATCTACCTATTCTATCAATATACTTAATCAAATCGCGCGGAAGACATCTCGCCATAAATTCGGCAACCTGCTCTCGCGTATTGATATCAAAAACCTCGATAGCATGGAAGTCTTTCCCCTTACCAGTCGCAGTATCAACACCCATCACATATGCATGTGCAGGTGTGCTGTACTCAATTATTTCATTACCACGCCGCTTTTCTGGCCTAGCTAAGACGGGCTTTTCCCAAACCCAAAATCCCTCCTCAGGCTCCGAAAAATCAAAAGTTAAATCACTAACTTCACCAGTATTAGGATGCACATATGTCTGCAATCCTGATATCTTCATCGTCGGCTCTTTGACCGTCGTTGCCAAGTAAGCCAATATGTCCTTAGGAAGAACAGTATTACCAGAGCCGATAAATGAAGCTAAAATCTCCTGCTCAAACTTCCAAGCCTCACCTCTCGCTTGGAGTGCCTTATACTGCTGCTCTAACCACGGGGACCAATATGGTCCATATCGTAGTATCTCCTCTTTGGTGGTGCACTTCCTTAATCCATCTCTTGGCGCTATTCTTTTATGTTGACGTGATATAGGGTCGTCATATTCAATCTCCCAATCCATGTCATACCAATTGATGACAATAGGATTGAACATATTCACACCAGCTTCAGCCTCAGTACAAGTGGCCCAGTACCAGTTACCCACTCCGTTTGTCGTGGAAATTACGATGACGTTACCACCGTGCTGTAAAGTGTTATGGCTCACTAAGCCATTTGCGATATATGTATTGTTCGTAGGGACTGATAAATCATACGTATTTGCTCTTCCTGATGTTATCAAGGCGACATTATCGAAAAATATTCCTCTCTCGACTAATGTAGAGAGCCGTGTGCTTACTTGAAATTCTGTCGATAATTGGCTTATTAACTCTAGGCCGATCCTTCCTATTCGCCGTATCCTGTATAAATTCCATTTTCGCTTGTCATCACATTCTCTAAATGATCGCCCATTGAGCATCTTTTCTAATATAGTAGTTATGAATTCACTCACGAGGGCAGGATGCTCTATCTCACTGCTGCCTACAGATCCTTTGAATTCTGTTAAGCATTTTTGTTTTCTTTCCGTTATGAAGCCTATCTTATTTCTAAATTCTATCTTACTTTCAGCATCCCAAATATCGACTCGCCAGTACGGCTCATCGCTATATCTCATATCGTTTTTGTTCGGCACAGGGTCCGAACATACCTTATATCTTCTCGAAACTATGCCAAGAGACAGCAAAGCTACTTGCACCTCTCTAGACAAGTCCTCGCTGGTAGTGCTTAAACCAAGCTTCAAACTAGTATCAGATTGATAACACCATCCATCAGAATCAAATAAACCTCTTAAAAAAGCGCACAATACAACTTCATCGCTCTGCAATATCAATTTTGGAATTCGAGCATCTTGAGCTCTAGTCTTCGAATTAAAGCCATTGCTGATCATTAACTCGCAAAATTGTGCTGAGTTGAGTCTGACGTTTTCGGTATCGTATTCTGTCTCAGCATATATTTCGGTATCTAATGGTAAATTTAATGATCTAAATTTTTTTAAGACTTTATCTCTTGTCGAGACGTCTTGAGGATCAAATACAATCTTGAACCGTTTAGGTCTAACTGTCGATAAACTCCCATCCCCTATATATAAACCGATTATTTCGGCAAAATCTGGAGTCAGTTCTATGCCATTATTTAAAAACCGACGCTTTCCTTTGAATCCACCTAGCTTACTTATGATTATATCGGATGGTTGGAAGTCAGACATTTGCTTCCATATGTATACGCCATCCTCATCCAAAGATCTGATTCTATGATGGTTTGTGGCTTCGATTTCGTAACCTAACGCGGTTACTATTTTCGTAGTCGGATGTTCTCCAGACACGAATGCCTTATCTGCCTGCTGATATCCTTCGTCTGTCGCAACTGATGTTTTTAACGACTTCCAAGGATTACCACCATGTGCTAAGTCTTCTAATTTTTCTAACCCATCCTCTGTTAAAACCAACGTCTCACCAACAGCGCAGGGCCAACCACCCGCCCACATCGCGTCCATTCCTTGAATGAACGCAGCTTCGTCGATAATGTTTAATGATGAGGCATTAGATCTTAAAACATCTGGGTGTGATGTTAAGCTCTGAATTCTAGAACCATTTGGGAACATTATTTCATGTTCGTTTTGCTTTACTGGCTTCCATACCTCTTTCATCCATGGCGGTAGATGCTCATATAAAAAGACTATTTGCTCTCTTAAAAATGACATGGCGTCTTCATCACGCCTTGACACAATCAATATTGTTTTATGGTTATGGAACATCGCGAACCATAGTGCGAATGCTCCCGCTATCTTAGAAGCCCCGGCTTGCCGGCAATTATGGACTACTGCTCCGTCTACTATAAAATTATGATCATTCTCTACTTCTAAATCATAAACTTTTTGCTGAATACTTGGTATTATAGACTTTACTTGCCCTTTTAACCGTTTATTAAAAAACCCTCTAGTATTTGGATCATGGCGCGTTCTTTTACCGAAAATTCCTATTTTCGTCACAAATCTATCGAAATTATCTGTGCCGAATATTCTTAACTTAGCCAAAGATTTGCCAGTCGATGGATATATTTTACTATCTATTTGGAATCTACTAAGTAGCTGCTTGATTTGGTTCAACATCAATACTGATTCGGAGCCAATCCCGACTTCATTACAATGTGAACCAGAAATCCAACCGTCGCCGGCAAACATCCTATTCAATAATATAGCTACATACTTATTATCCCAGTTAAAAACATTATTTGGGATCTTTTTAGTAGCTGCTTTATCCCCACTGATGCCCAATTGCCGTAACCAGTTCTTTGCATCGAGAGATTTAGAAGTAATTCTATAACTGTTTTTAGTGGATTTATGATTTCCGACTCTATTATGCAGCTTAATAGGCAGTCTTTCTCCAAAACGTCTTTCGAAGTGCTTTTGAAAATCTAATAAATATTTCCAGCATGTATTAGTAAAATGGAAGTCACTTCGATTATCTCTAGAATAACACCCATCAGTTAATAAATATCCTAAAATCGCAGCCTCATGCTCATTTGCCTCTCCATAACGTACATGGTCATATACCTCTATTAACCTGTCATTCACTGTTATTTCTTGAAGATCTTTCCAACCGTTTGCTGTTAAATAAGGATGATCTGCTGTGGCATGTGATCTATGGCCAGTTTTAGTACGAATCTCGTATGTCTCTTTGATACCAGAGCACCAAGCATTCAATACCTTATTAGTCCGTACTGATTTATTACTTTCGTCATAGCTGTAAACTATATCGCCTACCTTCAGTGTCTCGATAGGCTGCGGGCCTGCTGGGGTCCATACCATAGACCCCTCGGCCAAGCACTTTCTGAAAATGTTTAAACGATACTTTCTAAATGCCGCAATCGCCTTACGCTGATAAGAAAAAGGCGTAAATGGTATGATACCGGCAGATGGGTGCTTTAATTTGCCGAAATTTTTAAGGAACCATACCACTGATGCTTGGCAGCGCTTAATTACTGCTTTTTGCTGTGGTGTTATCATTAGTAGTCGTCTATTTCTGTTATCGGTTCGTCTAAGATATTTTCCAGTTCTTTATCGTTACTAGCAGCTACATTTATGTTGTTTTTGATATTTAAGCTGCTACCCGCCTTAAGCGATGCGAGCATTTTGGCGTTCGCTTCCATGATCTTAACCATGGTCAGATTGATGTTCGATTTTACTTCTACCGCTTGCACTAAACCGTCGACATACATTCGCTGCGGGTCTCGACTTGAAGTTAATGCGTCTTCTATCTGTGACTTATACAATACAATAACTTCTTGTGCTTCCTGTCTATCTGAGCGACAGGCTGTTAATATTTCATCCGTAACGTCGTCGAGCTTGGATAGGTATTTTTTGGTGTGATTTACTACATCAGTATCGACGATCTCTTGAGCCTCTGACACACCAGTTACTGCGTCTGACTTTACATCTAATGATGATATAGCTACAGATCCAGAATGCTCTACAGGGGCGATCGCCTCCTCTTCCTTCTCCGCCGCTTGTTCATTAGCGCTCAGAGGGGTGACGTCGACATCAGACCCGTCGACATCAGACCCGTCGACATCAGACCCGTCGATATCTAATTGATTTAAGAGATTTTGTAAATCGTCATCCATTGTCTATCTGCTTGACTAATTGAAGTAACCAATCGCGATTTATGTTTTTTAAAGATGCCATTCGATTAGCGACTTTAGCGAGTATTGTTCTGTCTACAGTTGAAAAATCGCACTCACTTATGGGTTTTCCTATATTATTCTTCACATAAATTATCGCTTCTTGAACACTATTTTGTCTTTGTGTTCTTGTACTATGATCGTGGGCTATTTTGCTTCTGCCATGGTTTTGTTGATTAGCGGGTCTGCGCTTTGGCGACACTCTCTTCGCAAGATTAGGTAAGCTTAACGGCTGATGCCCAGACTTTTTATCTATATGTGATTTGGTAGCGTTGCGCAAGGTGCGTCTACGTACCCTATCCACTATTGATGCAGGGGTAGTCTCTTGGATTAATTTATTAAAATCCTCGACAGTCACACTGCCTTGGTTTATTTTAGACAATGTTTCTGCTAACAATTTATCTGCCATGGACTACCCCATATTCTCTTCATCATATTCGTTATGATTATTTTTGCGGGTATCTGCCCTTACATCGCCGAGAGACCTATTCAGGAGCGAATCTGATAACTCGAAACTACGCAATTTAGTCATTTTCAAAAATGTAGTTACTACGGCCCTAGACAATCCAGAAATATTGACTAATTTACCTATCAGTCCATCATATGGTCTGTCGTCGTTCATTACTAATTGTTCTAATGCGTCGACAATTTTTAAGCCATTAGCATCGTATTTATTGATCTCTCTCAGCTCTTTCAAAAATCGAGACATCACGTCACTCAATGGCCTATTCTTTGAGCCTAAATGGTTAACGTAACTGTCAGAATTTTTGCGATCTCTGCCTTCCTTTTTTATGTAAGCCAAAATGACGGTGCGGGCGATTTGCGACCACATATTGAAGACTTTAGACATGCCTCTGAACAAGATCGTTTCGGATCCTGCGTAGAATCCTTGGCGTGGACCTAATACTGGTGTGGCTTTTAGTTTAGTCTTACACTTTGGGCAAGACTTACACATCGCAGCCACTTCCTCTAATGTCTTTATGCCATATTCTAAATCGCCTGGCTGATAAAGTATAGAATCAGATGGTCTGTCTGGATTAAAGCATAGTCTGCAATGTGGGCATGACCTATATTTATATAATGTTCGTTCTATCTGCACCCAAGCTGTCTGGAGCAAATCGTTAAACGAAGAGTCCTCTTGCCCTGTGTATATCGTATGGAGACCTTGTTTTCTGATTATTTGCCTTATTAATTCCGTGGCGTTCTGCATGATACTATCACGCAATGGGACCTTCGTGCAACCAGTCCAAATATATTGAGTTAACTCCCACTCCACTATTTCGTTTATAAAATATAATCGACGTTGAACTATATCTGGTGATGATGCTACCAAATGTGCTGGTTCGGTCGGTTCTTCTACTTCTACTTCTACTATAGGTGCTTCGACTTCTACTACTGCTTCAGATACTTCTTCAGGTTTTTTGGAAATACTTTTTATTGATCCTGAAGTTCTTTTCAACAAGTTCTCGGCCATCTAGTACACCACCGGGTAATATTATTTTAACGTCGAAGTCTTCGTTTAGAGCCGCTTTTAAACGCTGCTTAGAATGGCCATATAGATATCTATTACATCTAAAGAAGAAGTCGAACACTCTACTATATCCTTGGGAATTAAGTCTAAAAGCACGACCCACTTTCTGAAGTAAGTCAGACTGAAGCTTACCGCCCCCGGCCATTATCAGAGTTTCACAACCTCCGGCCAAGTCTAAACCTCGGTTGATAATTTTTCCTCCTATAAGTACATTCAGATTACGGCTTTCGAATTCTTTCAGTATTTCATTCCGACGATGCTTTGGGGTATCGCCATGAATAAAACTAGATTTCAAGCCTATACTATTTATTATATTTTCCAAAGCATTGCCAAGTTCTCTTCTATCGACTAAGATAAGCGTGCCTCCACTTTTGAACTTTTCGCAAAGATTAGCTATCAAAGTATGAAACTTGACATTTTGTAATATCCAATCAGTATATGCAATGTCATAAGCAGAAGCTTCAGATATATCGCCCTCTATACCTACAGTAATCATCCTATAAATGCACGGGACAATACGACCACGATCTAAAACCGTTTGTCTCTTTTCTTTGACGATAACGGAGCCTAGATGCTCTTGCACTACTAAAGCTTCTACCGGTTTATCAGGGTCGAACGGCGTAGCTGAAAGTCCGTATCTGCGTCTCCCTTTAAATTGATGGCGAAATAAAGCTTTGTAGGATTCTGACGTAGCCTTATCACACTCATCGACTATTAATAATTCTGCTTTTTTAACATATTGGTTTAAAAACTTTACATTCGCCAGCCTTGTTTTAAAGGCTTTTAGGGTAAGGTCATACTTTTCCAGCCTTTTTTTATACTGCTTATCTGTCTCCTCTGCTTTACGCTCTGGAACTTTCGGTGCTTTTTTAGGAGCGTTGAGAGATTGAATGAGCCCTACTACTATTTGCTGGCCATTAGGTCTTTGTCCAGCATAAAACAATCCTACTTCACCCGCGATATCTCGGAGTTCTAATCGTTTTTTTAACTGGTCGACAACTACTCTTTGGTCGGCAAGGATCATGGTGGGGCAAGGAATAGCTTTGCATATACCGCATATAATTTCACCTTTACCAGCGCCAGTCGGCAGATCGATTATACCTACTTCACTTCTGATAGCTTTACTTATAGCATTGATTTGATAATCCTCTAGTTTAATATTCGGCAGTAAATCTTCTGTTATTTCTTCGGGCTTTAATACTTGATATTGCCAGCCGTCTCTCGCATCTACTATCGACAATGGCAGGTTATGTCTTCTGCATACTTTTATAAGCATGCCCAACAATGGTCTGGCTATCCGTTTTCGTAATCTATTATATTTTCTATATATGCCGTCCCAATTTCCTCTTACAGATGGGTCTACATAAGCGTTTGGCTTACTAACACTAAACTCAGTCCAGAGTATGTTATCTTCAGGATCGGTAATGTGAGATAGATATACCCATTGATTATCTGCAATTGTTGCTATCATACTTCTTCAATACGTTATATTAGCCATCTTATTATATCGATGGCTACTAATATTATAGCCAGTGTGACTACAAAAACAATGCCGATAAAAAAGGTAGTATAAAATTTCATATGTTCTCAAGACGACGCAGGGGATCGAACCCTGTCAGGCGGGATTGAAAGCCCACTGCCGCTACCAAGCGCGCCATCGCCGTGGTTAGGCTGCTTTAAACTGACTCTGTAGTATCCAGTCTGCAACTGACATTCCACGTGTTCCAAATTTATCGACGATTCTTTGAACAGCTTTTACGTCGAGCTGCTTGGACTTGGGCTGTTCAACAGAGTGATAAGGCTTGCCTCTGATCATAGCATATGCTATTAATGCTGCTCTAGCCTCTTTTCTCACTTCGTTAATACGATGCTCTCTTAAGCAACTTCTAGCACGAGTCCAATAGAGGCTGTTACCAGCTACTATTTTCTCTTCCTCTGCTCTAATGATCTTAGCTTCTGAAGCTAATGATTTTATTTTCACCTTTAGAGACAGTTTGCCTTTTACAGCCCAATATTCTTCCCAATTCTTTATTGTTCTCATGACTCACCCATAATGTGTAAGGAATAAACCAGTACGACATTATGGGCGATCAAGGAGGTCTAATATATTCACGTCATTTCATTCACCTAAGCTGACTCACATTTGTCAGAGTCACAGTAGCTACTGCCTACCGCCTCAGTTATATACGCAGTATAATCAGCTGGTTTAATGTTAGCATTATACTGCTCTACCTCTTCTGCTGTACATGGCTCGTAAGGCGCTTGAGCATAACCATGATCTGAAGCAGGCAAAAAACTTATTCCTTTCATTTGGTCTTCATATGCTTCGAGAACACGCTTGATCTCAGCTCGCTCTGCATACTTGAACTTGACAGTACATGAAACTTGATTGTCGGCCCAATATCTTTGGTAGTCTACAGCGTTAGCCATTTGCTCCCAAATGGTCACATCTGCTACCGGACGAACTCTAGGATCATTGACGGCAAACTTAACCACAACTGTGCGCTCTGGATCACTAATAGTTGGCTCTATGTGATATCCTGCATCCTTTAGGATTTGGACTAGAATACTATCTTTGGCAAGTCGAACGCGGCGCCAATATGTTGCAGCTTCTGGATGGTGAATACCTGGTGTAGCTCCTACCAGCAATGACACTGTACCACTAGGCTTGACGCTAGTCACCTTGATGGACTTCTGCACGCACAACCAGTCAGCGTATACTGCGTCCCATCGACGAATTTCATTATATCCTGCGTCGCAAAAGTCACTCAGCACGGCACGGCGTCCGAATTTAGCGAATGCTTGGATGATCCCGCTTTGCGACAGACCGATTCTTCTGTTACGTAACGTCACTTGGTTGGTACGCGGATTGTGGGTAGGTAACAAAGTCACCGTCTTTGCATACAAGTAAGCGAACTTTAACGTTCGCATGTAGTCATCAGCATCAGTATGATTAGCTGGGAAGGTCTCTACTAAGCAGCATAATTCATAAGATTCTAAGGACTGTTCAACACAGTTTCCAATACCTATCCCATTGACAGCTAATTCATGTGATCCGATTTCGGTCAAACAGTATGTCGGTTGCTTACCAATGTAGTCAATGGAGCATATATTGACTGTTTTGCGCGGCCCAGAGTTTGCGGATCCTTTATGTGTTTTTAGCCATTCACACAATTTTTCTTGTTTGTGTGGTTGCATAAAACCTATTTCATGTCCGAACAATTCGACATTATGGCGACCAGAAATGATTAATTCATATATATCCTTGCTAACATATGGTTTTTTACCCCCTTTACCATCATTCATTAGTACTATTCGGCTTTCTCGCCGAAGCGACACAGATGAAGAAATTCCGAATTGCGATAACAATAATTGGCAATTATTTAATAATGATTTAGTGATAGACGGAAGTCTGACTGAGATACAAGCACGTATATTATTTATCTGAACACTCCCATCTGCTCCGAACAGGCCGCGCAGAAACGCAGCAACTGTAGCTTTATCGCCAGTCCAGATCGACGATGGGACTCGATGCTTATCACCCGACACGACGCCATCTGATTTTAACAGCCTTCCCAGCACACATGATCGCATGCCACTTTGACGATGATTAAAATACTCTTGATCACGACTCCAAGGCTTGAAATCAGGTTTTTGATTGGTGGATGTATTATGGGCCATATAAAGTCTAGATAACGATGTGTTTAGAATAGGTAAAACGTCTTCGATATCCGTTTGATAACAGGTAACATGGGCTGTTACTTGTCCATCACGCTGTGGCGATAAGGAACCATCTCCAATCACCCATCCGGCAAGAATAGCATAATCAGGATCATTATAATCACCAAAAGCTTTATGCTGCGATACAGGTAATTTTAACCCCGGCACTAAATCCTTCAAGTCTAAACGAAATTCTTGTTGGCCATCGACTACAATGAATTTGTGGTTTGCTGTTGCATCGATGTGTTGACCATCACTAAGCTTGACACGGAATATGTCTGCTTCTTCAGAAGTTCGATACACATTGGTAGCTGGCACTGACCCATTGCGATTAACTATATTTAACAGACCATATTTGTCAATAGTCGGAGACCCATCATACTCTTGATAACCACCATGTGCCCATAGTTCTTCTATAGTCCTATAACCATTGTCGGTTAATAGTCGCATATCTCCGGTCAAGCAAGGATTACTTCCCATCGCTCGACCATCGATACCTGGCTGCCTTCCATCGATAAGCCTCCCATAGTCCCTGACGTTATCTAGCCAGATTAGTCCGGGCTCGCCATTAACGGCAATTTGTTCTGAAACATATTCGTAATCCATTCCGACCTTAGCAAATATCGAATTATTTGAGGCCCATCGATGATAATTCATCGCGTTCCATGTCTCGATAGCAGGCTGTAATCTTTCTGCGGGTATGCCAGTATCTGCGAAATCTTCTAATGACCCTTGCGGGCAAGCATTGTCCTTAGACTTAGATAAAGCTTCTCCCCATAGCCTTCCAGTAACGGCTTCGAACTTTGATACCTCTTCAGGCATTAGCGTATACTTATAATTCTTCATCGATTGATATGCTAAATCGTCAGCGTCACCGAAAGCTATTTCAGCAGTATTATGCACAAGCAGCCCTTCAGCTACAAATTCACTTCTATCCGGCACCGATAGGTCGTATGTTTCTGTTATTATGCCTTCATCGACAATTGACTCGACCTCAATCGGCACTAGCTTTTTAGTTTTTACTTCACAGAGTAGTGCTCTATTATATGTCATTTGCGACTGTTGGTTAGACCATGTGCGTCCATGGTCTATTTTATTATTGTCGATCCACGACGATGGATAACCGAAATCGTTACCGCTATGTTTCATTTCTCTGAGGGATTTTATGGCCCAATGTTGAATATATTCTGAAAATCTATTGATTGCAAACATTCCTACGAGGTTGAGCTCCCATTTGGCTTGCTCCCTACCAGATTCCTGCTGTCGTAGTTTTAGCTTGGTTGGAATACCGAGACTAGAATATACGGCTTGGACTTGCCTTATAAAGTCTCTGTATACACTTGTGACCAAAGTGGTAGGTCTATTTTTAGTAGACCCATCAGAATCTAATAGGCCTGCTAAGTAAGCTGCGCGGATGTCAGGTGTGCCAAGTCTAATACACTCTGGAACATTCAACGGTTTTCGAGCTTGTTTGAAATGTTTATAAAAATATTCAGATAACTTACTTGATATTACTCTGAGTTTATGCGAGTTATCTTCCGATTTATGATTGTGTGGAACACATCCGAATGAAGCAAATGCATCTCCCACCTTGGCAAGAATTTGGTCGTGGTATTCATCTTTATTAAATGAAATACTAACAGATGCTCCATGCCTTTTGCGGTTTTTGTATGGTCTACCATCATAAACATAACCATCGCCATGGATCATCCCAATGAACCAAGCAATATCGCCCGTTAAACCAGGAATTACTAAAGACTTACCTCTCGATGACATATTGCTATATCCGGGTAATACTGTGTTGGTCCCGGGCACAACCGAATCGACAAATACCATTTTATCTCCTGGTATAAGTTGATTAGCTCTCTTCCAAGCATATTCTCCTATGCCAGTCATGACTGCGATACGGTGCTTGCCAGTGCATCTAAACTGTCCTAACTGCGAATTTATAGTGATCACACTTTGTGTACCCTGATACACATTTTCTGCTACTGGATAGTAACCATCTGCAGTTAAAACTAAATCTCCTACTTGGACATTTTCGATTGGCGTCAGACCTCTCTTTAAATGAATCAATGTGCCCTTAGGCAAGCATCGTCGCACATTGCCTGCCACTACACAACGGCCTATGTAATTCATCAGATCAGTTATATCAACGCTGCTCAGAGTCTTTCCAATCTTACCATCAAGGTGCTTGCGTATCAAATCGTGAAGCTCGACAAGGATAGAGCTACCTGAAGCTTTACCGCCAAAGCCATTTATTGTCGAACCTGCTGGTCGGATAAAAGCGTAGTTAAATGTTACCACACCCTTTTCGGCAGCATTGGTATATGATCTGATCAATTGTCTTACCGAATCAACCCATCCTTCGCGAGAGTCTGGCACCACATAGTAATTCTTAGCGTCGGGGTTAGGCTCTCTGATTGCTATCTTACCTGCGCCTTTGGTGTCGAATCCAACACCTACACCAAGCATCGACATATCCATCAAAAAGCAAAAAGGTTCTGCTGGGTCAGATTCGATTTGGTCATCAGTACTCACGAATCCACAATTATTAAGTGACGCACTGCCACGCTCCCACATAAATGGGGTACCCATCATCCACAATCCTCTACCTGGAGGTGTGAATTTAAAATCCCAAATTCTTATAAACATTTCTTGTGCTGATCGTTGTGCTCTTACTTGATCCCATGGTATATGCAAACGTTGACAATGTCTTCGTTGTATCTCGTAGCATCCTTCTACGACTCTACGAATAGTGTCATGAAACCTTTCTTTACTACCATCGGGCTTAATCCGCGAGTAAGTTCGATAATACACCAACTCACCGAGTCCGTTAAATCCAAAGTTTGGCTTTTTGTCGTCGAATGACCGAATGAAATCTTCGTCTAATTTAAAGTGGTCGCTGCCTACCTCTGGTCTTCCAAAATACTGGTCGGAAACGTTCTTATCCTTAACGCTAGCTGCCAAGGGATCTAATGCAATACTCATTATTTTCTCCAATCGGTACCGAATAATTCTTTTGCGAAATGTGAATTGTTAATCTCTGCTAGAAACTCATTCCTGACCAAGTAAAGCGTGGTAGATGAAGGAATTAGCCTCTTCTCAGCGTCGTCTTTAATAGACCTAGCGGCTTGACTGCAAGACTTGGATAACGAAATAAATAAGTCATCCAATTGCGACGATTGATACCAAATTATAATATTCGGTAACGCACGCTTGCTGGATCTCTTTAATAAAACGTTTAAAGCTTCTTCGCCTGCAATTTTAGCATCAAACCAAGCTTTGACTGATGCAAGATGCTTTTGCTTGGATGAATTGTTAGTAATCTGACTGGTAAAAATATTATAACAATATTCAAGCATGTGCCTTTGATGAAGAGCAGCCAAACCCTTGCGTAGGATATTGTGCCTTTTTGCTTGACTTACTACTATTTCGATATACCGCTGTGCCGTCAAGTCATCGAATTCCCACTCGTCGAATTTTTTATTTATAGACTTAATATAACGCCATTGATACGTCTTAGTGGGATCTGTGCCTTTGGGGAAGTTTAATTTTATACCGTGCTGTAAATAAATATCATGGCACCATTGCCATATTTTCATCAACTTGTCTTCTAGAATAACTGCGCTCATATAGGAAATATTATGTCTGATGATCAAGCTGGTGCTGCTGAGAATGACAAACAAGTCATATTTGAGCAACGATGGAATAGCTTAACTAATGATTTTGGTAAAGCATGTGACGAAAATGGCGTAAAGCTTGCGTTCGCAATTGCAATACATCCAGAAGAGGAAATGCCTATTATATTCGTTAAAGGGCATCAATATGATGTAGCTATACTGTTATCTGATATCTTACATGACCTAAAATCAGACTTATTTAAACGATTCCAATCATGACTTCTTATGCTTAATACATAACTCGCCCAACACCTCGAGTTTACCAACCAAACGTTGGAATTTAGTCATATCCATATCTTCTATATTATCCATATGCGAATGCAATTCTTCGCACAAAGAAGTGTATTCCTTCTTCATATCCTCCATCTCTAAGTTGCCTTTTTTATAATCTTTATAATAGGGCAGCTTGACAATAAAATGATGGTATGTTAGCATGGCTGGCCCGCCCTTTTTCTTTGCGGCGTCAGCTATTTTTTTCGCTCCTGCGCACCTTTTCTCTGCGAATTTCATATGTTCTGTGGTCTCCGATTCCGTCAGAACCTTATTTAATATGTTTTCAAAATTCATATTAACCCAGTATAGAAAAGGGTAAACTGTCTACTTCGCCTAAATTTATTTTTCCACCTTCGACTATTCTAATAATATCATCATTCCTGACCAGTCCACCTCTATCAGGATAATATTCCTCAATAACCTTGCCCTCTTTAATGACCACAAACATATGTGGCACCAAAGAAGGAACATCATAAATATTATCTCTAAATAAATTTATACGCTCGATTTTTGGGCCGTACATTTCTATCACCTGAATATGCCCAGATTTCACTATAAAACGGTTAGCCCTAGCACGGTGATAATGCAGAGAACAATAAGCCCCAGCAACCGTTTCTAATTCATGCATCGAATAAAATTGAGAGTAGTGAACACACCTAGTGCGTCCCCACACTTTCATCTCCCACTCGGCATCACTCATCCTGTCCTCTTGCCGCTCGGATTAGGCGTCTTAGCATAATAGTAATTTACAGTTCGAGTCCCAATTATTATAAGCTCGTTATAACCAATGCCGGTGGTCGTAACAGTGTCATCCGTGGTTATTTTACCAGTCGGTACTATGTTATCAGTCGGCTTAAATAGATCTATATAACTGATGCCGTCAATCCGTTCGATGGTCTCTATGAAATTAGATACGAAAAATGGCTCACCCATCTCCCATTCATTAATATTAAAATATTGATCTACCGCAGCCTCGACTTTAGCTCTGATAATTGAAGCATCAGCGTTTCTATCGACGATCACATTCATCTCAATGTCGACCGGCTTAAGACGGCCATCTAATATATCCACATAGTCGGTCAGCACATTTAAATCATTAAAATATGTCACTAACCCAGCCTTTAAGCCCGCATTAGGAACAGTGGCTAAACCGTCGGCACCAGTTGTCAACGCGTATATTTCGACCAGATTGGCATTCAAGCCACTTCTGAGAGTAGCTATCGCTTTGCTAATAGTCCCATATACTGGGTGGTTGAAGGATGTGGCTGCTTGAGCATAATCGTCGGCAGTCACTATACTGCGTTGCAGAGCATAATCTCTCGGAGCTCTTCTCTTGGCCTGCTCTAGCGTTTCTTTTTCTGAACCGCCCACAGATGGGGTAATGTTGCGTAAACGCAAGGAAACCGTAGCGTTGGCGGGCGGAAGTGGCTTAGCTTGCAAAGTCGTGTCGATCTGGCCAACGCCAATACGGCCTCGTATTCCGCCGCCGACCCTATATTCTATAGTAATTGATGCCCCTGAAGTCGGTGCAGCACCAGTAATATTATCACCGAATCTAAATTCCGCCCTAGTATCAAAAAAATTTACTTCTACTACTTTGTCGTTAGGACCAAATCGTTCGATCGGCTCCGTAATCACGCGCCAAGATTCAGTGGTATTCCCCACTTGGCTTGTTACAAAAATCGGATACTCAAGTATACTTTCTTCCTCAATGATTATACGCTGGTTGTCACCCCCTGCGGATACTACTGAAAAAGGATTACCAAATTGCCCTTCTATCCCATATGCGACTACCCCTCTCTTTCCAGCAGGTATAATAATCGCACTGCTCCAATCATTGGGAGCTTTATATATCTCATATGTTATTTGCTCATTATTAGAGCCATAGGTTGTCAATGTCGACTTTGCAGGTATCAATATGTCTGTGGCAACTGGCTGTGCCAAAGTGATTTCAACATCTATGACTGCTGGTGTTTGACGCTTTATCCTTTGATTTATCAGCGCCAAATGATTAATAATTGCTTCTTCCGTTATTGCAGTCGGTAAGGTAGCTTCATTAGCTAATAGATCTGCTCTCAACGATAACTTAGCAGTTATGCTAGCCAATATCTCGGTCATCATTATGATGCCGTTACTGGCCATAAAATCGTTAAAATCATCTGGAAAATAAGTCTTAATATACTCTAATATCGCTCGACGAGCAGTAGTAAAGTCTAGACCACTAAAGTCAATCCGACGGAGATTAGATGGCGTTAACACCACGCCGAAATTTTCAGGGCTATTCGGTAGATCGAATAATGTTTCTTCGGTACTCATATGTTATTAGTTATTCCTCTCACAAATGTTTCGAATACCACCACCTGAGTCGGGTCACTGTTAAGCGTATAAGCGATGGTAATTTGCACTCCAAGGCGATTGGTATCACCGATCACATCGACTTTTCTGACCTTTATTCGACGTTCGTACTCGGAAATTTTAGTGACTAGTTCGTCCCTTAAAACCTCTAATGCTATATCTGTGAGATCCTCGAACACAAAATTTCTCAAATTGACCCCATAAGAAGGCCGCATCACCCTTTCACCAGGCACAGTCAACAGCAGCTGTAAGAGATCATTCTTGATGAGCTCTTTGTCTTCCTGCCTACTCATAATATTTTGAGATCCGCCGATGAATGGCGGATTATACCCATACATCTTTGCCTTACTCATCTTACTAATACTCCTACAGCCAATAGTTGGCCATACAAGTCTGTGGCTTCCGCAGCATATGTATTAGCAGTCACGATAGCTTCATCGCGTGATGTGGTAATTTCAGCTAATTTCATTTCTAGCTTGTCGATGATATCAGCTAAAACTGTCTCTCCAGTTTGTCCAGTCTGCTGCCTAGTGACTTCTAATGAATTAATAGTCTTCACCAGCTCATTAATGGTCTTTTGCAGAGAGTTAATTTCTATTTCGGTGTCTATTCTCAGTTGTTTTACTCGATTAAGGCTATCGGTTATTTCATTCAATGCCAGCAATGTCGAGTTTTCGATAACAGTTATTTCATCGCTATTTAAGCCCATTGATGTCAGATCGAAAAGATTAGTGTCGTGCCTGACTTCTGTCTTGCCTGTTACTAACATAGGGTCGACAGCAGCCCCACTATCTTCAGTAAATTCTATTATTTGACCGATTTCATACTGCCTTTTGCCTGTTGCAGTGGATGTCAATAATCCTTCTGATATAGTGTATATCAATTCGCCCACCTGAGATCTTCTCGTGATAGGATCTAGATCTCTTGGTGACTTACTTTTTTGAACTATTCCCAGTGGAACTTGTGGATATTGAAGCTGAGTTCTTGGCGGCTCTGATGTGCTAATATAATAAGTAATATTGCCTGCTTGCGATGGCGTTGATGGTAATGCTGATGAATAATAACCTGTCGGATATTTTATTATCATGATATTGGGTGCTCTACTTCTTCAATCGGGCATTCCTCGAATGGCCCATTATACGTTTTAGCTCTGTCTGATGGTGTTACTAAATCAGGTAGATTTGGCCTCACCAGAGGTGGTGTGGCTGCTATTTCAGGAGCAACACTCATTTTTATCTTTTGTGCGCGCATGTTTATCGTATTTTGCGCTTGTAAATCTATGTTGTTGTTGGATATTACCTCTATATTAGCCGATGAATATATAATTATTTTACCGTTTGGATTATCATTATATACAACAGTAGTGTTATTGTTTTCACTCATCCACATATACATGTTATTATTTCTACCGGCCCTCCATATTCCTAAGGCGAGCTTTTTAGATAACCATATACCACGATTTTGACTGTCGACTATTTCTACCCAAGGGCCATCTCCGAAAGCTGTATCTCTAGCCTCTAGCCCCTGTTGTATGTCTCCGAATGGTACTCCTGACCGATCAACGCCATCGGGTGCAGAGCCTCCTCCTGCTCTGGTTTTAAGTCGGATATATTCATTTTCATGATCTATCTTCAAATGGTGAGCAGTCGCCTCTGGATTACCCAACATCGTAGGCTTGCGTATGAATTCATTCTCTTTTAATCCTTGCCACTGTGCAGCCCACTGTTTACCCAACGAACTGCTGATCATTATGTATTGGTATCTATCATTTATTTCTACAGTCTGACCTAATGGGCTACCCCACGATGTGTGATTGGCTTTATCATTTTCATTAAATTCCCAGTAATATCCGCGAGGATCTCCGTCTATGTCACGCGCACCTGCCGCAGGTGTACGTCTTCCTTTTATTAATATACCGTTAGCTCGAAGTTTTTCATTGGTATGAGCAGCTTTATCATCAGTACCTCTGTCGTCCAGTACTATTTTAAGGCCATACCTAGTGACGGTTCTTATCCATCTAGCGTCTTTGCCTTTCCAATACTTATCTTCTTCTTCGCTCTTCGCCCCTTGTTCATCGATGAGTTTGCGTTTGATATATTCATCTTCTTGAGGATTAAATCCCTTGTCATATGCTTGAAAAAGCATACCACCTTTAGTTCTTATCTTTATCCACCTGTAGTCATTCTTATCTTCCTGAGATAACAGAGTCGGCGATGAATATTCGCCATCTCTTGTTGTCGATCTCACAGGACCAAATTGAGCCCAACCAACGTCACGGCATTCTATGCGGTGCCCGTAACGTGTTAGCATAGTCATTCTGCGCTGATCGCTGTCTGGCTGTGTGGTATCTGGCTGATCCTCATTTATTAAACGCTGGATATAAAGCCATCGCTTTGTCTCGAAATCTTCATCCTGCTCGAAATTACCGGTGAATTCACCTATATCACCGTTCTTCTTCCAAGAATAGCCTTGGTCGCCCATGATCAGCATGTTGCCGTACTTCGTCACCCTAGCCATGTACTTTTTGTCAGGGCTATTAACTTTCGGTGCATTAGCCTCTTGTTTATATGCTGCTCTTTGTACAGCATCGTGATCGGGTGGCGGAGGCGGCGACTCATGTTGGGTAGGATAATACCCGACAGCCGACATCAAGTCTAGATTACCATAACGATCTTGCGTCCCAGTATACATTGGTCTGCCATCCCTTGGCAGATATTTTTCGTCAAAGTCTTGAGGGGCTGTGGTGGGCTTACCATCTTGGTTTAGGCTGACCGGTGATCTTGTCGATATTTGTGGGTATGTGTATGCTTTCCGTCTAGTCGGGTTAGCGAAACCGGTCCATACTGGTGCGTAAGGATGCTGTTTTTCAAACGTTATCCACACCCAATCTCCGATACACGGGTGAGCATAGCTCCCAGCTCGATAGCCTCCCAGTTCGAAAGCGGGCACGGCCCACGGACAGTCTTCGACTGCTAAGTCGAAATCATGCATATCAGGGCATTTTATACGCACTCGCATCGCATTAAGTGGGTCGTTAGTTTCGACCACTAGTGCTCTATAAAATCCTGGGAACCTTTCATTTAGAGGTTTAGTGCGTGCATTAAAAAACTTATCTTGTATTACTTTATCGCTGTCAATCATTCCGTTGCAAAATCTCCGGCATTACTATTGCTTCAGCAGGGTATCTTATTATTGTGCCTGACCTAGGCCAATTCAAAACATCCGTAACATTGTTAAAAGCTATCAATACCCAATCTAACAGTGGGGTGCCATAAATTGCGTTTGATATCATGTCAGGTCTATTTTCAGTCGCAGGCCCGACTCTATATGTGCCTACTTCATTCGAAGATAATTGCTCCGTTAAAAACGTATATGAAGACCATCTTCCATACGTTTCATGGCCATCAATTATCACTTTCTCAGTCTTTGTAAATCGCGAATAGTCGTCTAGTTCCATATTAATACCACTCCCCTGGTACTTCTAAGTCTCTATCACTTATACCTTCGCTCTCATCTGCAAAATCTGTTTCATCTTCGTTTGCTTCAGACTTTGAAAATTTGTTCCATGCAGATAGATCTAAAGTAACATCAGTGCGGTAAGGAAACGCATATTTAGGTCCCTCATCAGGTATAATCATAGTTTCACTATACTTAATATCACATCCTTTCATTCTGAATTTTCCCAAAGACTGACCACCTATGCCCCATATTCGTAAGTACACAAGCATAGCTTCGTTTCTATTAGGTGCATTAACAAATCGATAAAAATATCCTCTAATATTGCGCACATTGTCTTTTATTTTCTTCCACCCCCAACCATCAATGTCGTCATAGATATAACTAAAACTCAACGATATATCTCGAGACGAAGAAGATTGCGGTAACGCTAACGGTTCATAGCTGAATATATCCTTCTCTAACCAATTGTGTCTCTTTCCATCGCTTGTTACTTTTGGAGGAAATTGAAATTGGATTAAACCAGCGCTGACGCGATCCATCGCCCTATCATAATTCCCATCATTTACGTCATCGGCTAAACTAGTGCCGTCTTGAGCTCCTCTATACAATCCTAACGATATACCGCCTAAGAGGCTTTTGTCGCTTCGTGCTCTGCTTGCCATATTACCGTGCCCACGCGTTGAATTCAGAACCCATGACCGACTTACGTGCTATTTCAGGCAGCCACTCGTTCAACAGATTCCGTATAAAAATGACATTTTCTTCTCGCTTCGGATCCATCAAAAATTCTTTAAGTATGACAAAAGCGTCTAAATGCAACTGCGCAATTGCATTTTGCTTCATCGTTAGTTCGTCTATAGTCTGATCGGCCAGTAAAACTTTGACTTCATTTAAAGTATCGGCCTTCTCCTCAGTCTCCTGCTTGTTAGCCACCTCCTGCGCTTTGATCATCGCGTCTGTAAGCACTGTCAAAGCATTAGCAATATCGTGCAGAGGCACCACTATATTATCATGAGTAGCAGTAATAGACACTTTATTTATTGCGTCTGCAAACTTCTTTACATCACCAGATGCCTTATTCAGCTTTTTGAAAACATCTGCAAATTTATCTACATCTAGCTTGATCATATCCTCTATAGCCAAATTGATGTCAGCTAGTGTGTCTTTCATCTTCTTGAAGGCATCGATTGATTTTTTGAAATTTTCGGCAGCACTTGATATCGCATTCAAGCCTTTGGCTATTTTTTCGCCAGCATCATCAAGCCAATCGCCGCTATAGTACAAAGATTGGGCAGCATTTCTAAACTCTTCCCACCCAGAATTTATGATTCGTGATCCTATAAGGAGATTAATGCCCGCAGTGGTCATCTTGTCGCCCATCGAATCTAGCGACTTAGTGCCTGCCGCTATCATCTCAGAGCCTTTCTTATAATATTCACTACCGGTAAATAGATAATATGCAGCTAACCCAAACTTTTTAGCTCCTGGCAATAACGCTTCACCCATCACCCATAGGGCCGCTCCTGCCTTAGTTGCACTCGATACAGAATTTTGCATGATATTAGCAAAATTCTTAAAATTCGTGGCAAAATCAGCCAAATTGTCAGCAGACATCCTGTCCATTGCCTCGACTATATATTTAAATCCTTCGCCCAGACCCTTCATCGAGCCACTCACCGACTCCATTGCCTTGCCTAACAAGGACCATCCCTTAGCAGAAGCTATTTCTCCTAAGCTCAGATTCAACACTGTCTTTAGTTTACCTAAATTCGTTTCTACTTGGTCCATTGGCATTGCTATTACTTTTTCTATAGCTGCCACCGCGTTTGCTAGATTTGAACTTATAACAACAGTCGCAGCGCCTAAACTAGTGAATGCAGCTGCTAGTCTTTCTATTGGCGCTACCGGATCGCTTTTAAACCACCCATCGGATAAGCTCGATATCAAATTACCGATTACGTTGACGAACTTATTCAGAGAGTCGACCAAACCCTCCATTGCCATGAATGACTGCAGTGTCGGTATCAATTTACCAAATGCTTCTGCGAAAGCTGATAAACCAGGCGCAGCACTGGCTATTCTCGGTAACGAAAGCGCCAATGCTCCTAAACCTATAGTACCTTTAGTCGCCGCCCACCCTAATTCACCTAAACCCTCGCCTACGATCTTTAGGTTCGACCCTAACTCTGGGGTCAAATATTGTGCCATTCGGCCAAGTGATGTGACAAACACATCAAAAGCCAGTGCCACAAGATAAGCTGCAGCACCTACAGCTAACAAAGCAAAACCACCGGCGTTTAAACCAGGCGCTGCTAATAACAATGCACCACCCAATAAAATAATCGCTAATGATAATCCTGCTATGCCCGTAAAGATCGTCATGAATGGTATATCAGCGATCGCCACAAGCGCTTGTGCTATTAAATAAATACCTGCACCCGCCATCATTGTGGCGGCACCCAAAGCTAATAATGCTATGGACAACACAGTGATGCCCAATGCCGCCCTTGGATCACCAGCTATCTTGCCTAACAATGTAATCAGCAGTAAGAATGTTCCAAATATCGCCACTACTGCCAGAAGCATTCCCACACTTTTCCAACCCATATCGACAAAAAGTTCTATGCCTTTTGCAGCAAAGTATATTCCGACTCCTAAAGCCAACGATGCTGCCGCCAAAGCCAGTATACCCTTAGCATTTCTGGCAGCAGCTGAACCTATTAATTTAATGCTTTCTGCAATTGCTCTGGCTATGGCCACGATCGCCTTTCCCAAGGCTTGAGCCAATTGCAAAACTGCTTCCGCCATCCTGACTATTATATCGATTGCTCCCGTAACAACACTACTCATGCCACCAAATAGCAATGCAAAGCTAGCTATCGCACCGCCCACTCCAACCACTACCCCGCCTAAAAGCACAAATATACCGACTAATCCTTTTAGTATGCCGACTACATACTTGCCCAATGTGCTGCTTTTTTCCCAAGCATTAATTAATTGCATCATACCGACAATTAATTTAGCTATAGGTGTTACTATCTTATTTATATAATATAACGCATATCCTACGCCATCAGCAGCAAATTGAACCACCGCACTAGCTGCAGCGTTAAAGGATTCCGTTAATATTGAAAATTGCTTATACAATGTTTGTATAGATTCAGTCCAATGGTCAACCGCAGTATTTAGCTCTCTATACTTTTTTAGAGCTTCTTCCATTGAGATATTATTTTCTTTAGCTATCTGATTGACCTTTTTATACTGCTCAGCCATCATACGGCCAGAAGTCGCCGAACCAAACATGGTCTCTGATAAAGCATTGAATTCCATATTTAGTGAGGTGACATCGCCGCCCGCTGCTGCAGTATCAGCAATCCTCTTTTGCAATTTCGCTAATCTTTCGCCTCCCTTCAAAAAAGCCTTATTTAAATCCTTCGTATTCCTTATAGTCATGCCGGTCATACCACCAAGCACCGCCCATGCTGTTGGATCAGCCAACCTTTTTTGCATTGCTTCGGCTTCTTTAGCCGTTAATCCCATCTCTTTTGCAACGCCCGCGAGACCAAGCATCGTATCTTGGAAAGCGGCCATTTCTTCTGTGCTTCCACCCAATATGCTTTGGATCTGCATCATATCTTCAGCAGATGTGCTCATCAAACCGTTTACATCCTCCTGAGATAAGCCATACTTACGCATCGCTTCGGTCATCTTGGTTATTTGCGCCTGCGTCGCATCTGCGTCGAATCCTACAGCACGCATGTTGCGGGTAAAATTTGCTAACTGCCCTATGCCAACTCCCGTCGTGCGGTTGGCAACAGCTAAAGTCTTTGCAAGCTTATCCATCTGCTCGCGGGGAGTCTTCATGTCTGCCAATGCTTTGTATATCTCTACAGACTGGCTCGCAGTGACACCTAACTCTGCTGATAAACTGCGTGCAGAATTTACCATTTGCTGTTGTGTGCCATATGCCCTATAATTAGTTTCTTTAAAGTTCTCTGTCGCTTCATCGACCTTCAATAATATATTAAATAATTCTCGTGCTCTAGCTAACTGGTCAGCTAGTACTTCTTTTATCTCCTGCTCTTCTTCCTTTCGTTTACTAGACTCTTGCGTGATATTTTTCAATATCGCGAATTCTTCTGACACATGCTTCACCTCCATTTCGTGTAGCTTGTTCTTTATCGTGATATTTTTTACATATTCTTTTATTAAATTCTTAAACGATTTTAAAAATTCTTCTTCTTGCTCATAATTTACGAGTGAATCTTTCCCTGTCAGTAACTCGCCCTGTAGAGCCTCCATTCTGTCGCTGCCAATCTGTCGGACTTTAGCTGCTATGATTAGTCCTCTTTCCTGCGCCTGCACAGCTTTCTCTATAGCGCTTACATATGAGTAAGCATCGCCAGCGGCCTTTTCGAAAGATTCACTTGCCTTTGCGGCAATATCAGCCATCTGGCTATCTAGCTTAGCGGTAGCTACTAAAACATCCCCGAAATCTGCCTCTAAATTAACCGCTATGCTGATAGGATCCATATTAATACCATTCTCTTACTGCTAATATTCCTACAATAATATTTGACCTATTACTCGACAGGATATTGATAAAGTATACTAGTAGAAGCCTCATCGAGTTCTCTATATCCCTCTTTATATGAATAAGGGCAATTTTCTTTGAACCACAATATTCTTCTATCTAGACTCGTATTAGTCAAATGCTTTAAATTGTCTCTAACGGCAGCCAATTCACCGCCGCTTATTACCTCCGACTTGATTCCACAAATCTTGCCCGACCGTGTACCCAAATATACTAATAGTAGATATTTGGTCAACGCTTGTTTAGACACATATTTAACATATATTAATTCCATGGCCAGCCAGACCCCATCAAGCCCTAGTCCCGGTACAACACCTGTTATAGTATTTATCCTACAGGTCGGCAAAGACAAAATCAATATGGGTCCACTCTATCAACGATTCGAATTCAAAGGAATGATGAATGGAGGATATATTCTATATGGCAGATTTTACGATTACGGCCTCAAAATATATAAAAGATTAGTTAAAAAGGGTTATCTTCAAACCACAAGGCGTGAACCACTTAAAGTAACATTCCAAATAAAGTATGGCAAGAATGGTAAGCCGCCACGCCGAGCTACGAAAAGACAAATAGCTTATATCACGTCGATGAAATCATATGGCCGTACCAACAGCGATGCTGAAATCGAATTCGTGGCAGTTGACCCGGCATCGTACCATCTCAATTATGGCAAAGCCTCTGGCGGTGTCTATCGTGGTAGACTGGATCAAGTGATGCGTAAAGTCGTCAATGAGTATGCGCCAGATGTTAATGTCGAAGTTTCTAAAACAACCGACTCTGACGAAAATAGATGGTGGATGATGAGGCAAGATCCCCAAAGTTTTTTATTATCTCTCACAGATTGGTCCGCATCTGTCACTCAAAACAAAACTAACTGGTTATTCGGATCAGATGGCAACAAACTAATTATCAAAGAGCAAGCTCTCTGGATCTCACGACAAATAGCCTATTATCGTCGAACCAATCGTAGAAATGACATAATTAGTTGGAATCTATTCGCTGACAATTCACTTACCGCCGTTAATACTAAGCTACTAGCTCAAGGAGCATCAGCTGTCTCTGGTCGCTATTTAGATAGAATTACTGACAAAGACCAAAAATCGGTATATGTTAAAGATTCTACCACCAACAAAAAGCAGATAGCCAAAGTCACGAAAGATCAGTCGTTCTCGAAACCTGATGACGCTGGGCCTCCAAAGTCTGGCTGGACATCTGTTCAATGTATTCCTGAGATATATAGTGCTGGGGAATTAGGTATAGATTATGATCAATATATAGATGGCAGACCAAGAGCTATGTATTTGAATATGCTCAATCAATTATTGCGTATGAAAATTACTGTTCTTGGGTCAGGCCATTGGTCAGATAGCCTTGGTCTTGGTGTCGACACTATATTTCTACGTTGGACCCTACCAAGCCCTAGTGATATTGAACAGCACTGGTGGACTACTGGTAATTGGATAGTATATGGATTTCATCATCGCGTCCATAAGGGCGATTGGCTTCTTGACTTGAGCTTGGCAAGGTTCGACCATGATGCAGAGGGCAAAAAGGTCGGAGATAAAAATAAAAGTAAACCAACTCGTACTAATCCTCAAACTAATAGCATAAATAATTTTAAGTAGTTTTATTTTACCAATATCCATATCCTCGCCACAGGTATATATATGTATGACATCGATGATGATGACATTGACTTAGAATCTATTTGGAGATATGCCCGTGTTCACCCCTTGGTACGCATCAGATATACACCAGCAGATCAGAAGTAAGCAAGAAGAAGAATTATACTATACAATTTTGCGTTTAAGTTATGATCAGCTGAATGATTTCATTGCCCGCCATATCGCTAAGCCACCCACTGATGCTGAACGTGAAAGATTTATTTTCAAGTGCTGTATAGTAAGGCAAAATCAGCTATTTGCTGAACCTCGACACACTACAGCGACTGGCCGGTCTTCCAAAAACAATCTGGTAGATTTTATGGTTAATTATACTGCCAGCTCGCTCCTTTATAGATCCATCTTTGGCGCTCTTACCGGACATGATGATAAAAAATGAACAAAGTGATACTCATCAATAAAACTGATGGGCATAATAAATTTTGGTCCGCTCAGATAGACACTGCTACAGTGATTGTTACACGATCTTGGGGTCGCTTAGGCACCAAAGGATCTACCCAGTCTAAAGCTTTCAGTAGCTTATCTAGTGCTGAATCATATATAGAGAATAAGAAACGCGAAAAGCTAAATGAAGGCTATAAAACAGTTACGTCTTTAGAACTGCATAAAGCAGAAATAGAGTCTGCGATCTTAGGGACACGCAACAAATGCTGTGCTAATATATGGGTTGAGATGATTGGACCACGATTCCAATTGGTGCATTCCAATCGACTACAGGAGCCCGATTGCCAAGTCGGTTTGTTTATTATTTTGCAAACACAAAAACAATATGCAGATTTTAATCATCATTACTTTGTGTTTACCAACGATGGTGTTCTTAAATATCCACTCGCTTGCAACGTAGCTTTAACTGACTTTTTAAGCCGCGTTCAAGAAATGAATGACGAACCAACACAAGAAATGCTGGATATATATCTCTGTTGGGTAAAGAAATATATCGTTGACCATACTAGCCTAAGCAAACCAGGTATATCTGTTCAACCAGATGATCAATTATATCCATTAATTGAAAAAGTCGAATTAGCGATTACAGCCTGCTTGAACCAATAACTTGTATAAATTTAACTCGTTTATCGGTTTTATCCTGTCGTCATGGATTTTTCTTATATCGGTCAGTTGCATTTTTAGTTTAGTATGCATTTCGTTCCAATCCTTGGTGTTATTTATTACGTCATGCTCTTTGTACTGTATGCTTGGTGGAATACTATAGAATGTTTTAATATCGTGAGCGTTCAAAAGCCGATAATTTGCTATTACGCTTTGGATTCCTGCTTCGTCGTTATCTGGCGACAAAATAACACCTTTTTTTGGCCCTAATATCTTTATCTTTTTAATTTGTTTATCGGTCAATATCGCTCCACCCGATGCCAAAGCTTGTTCACCTAATGTATGTTGATCGAATATGGCTTCTGTAACAATTAAATAACTTGCTGATTCGGCATTATCGAAACCGTATAAAAAATCCCCCTTTGTTCCTTCTGTCTTCCCTATAAGCTTTCCAGCCTTATCGTGAATCTCTGCCTTGGGAAAGTTAAATCGTTTATTTAGTCTCGATCGACTCTGCCAATATACTAAAGTGTCGAATTCATAATATGGCCAATATACATCCATACCAAGGTGTTGCAAATCATATTTTTCGATATCTTCTAAAGTATAGCCTCTTGACTTTAACCAGTTTATTAGGATAGCAGCTTGGCTATCGTCTGAACAAACCAAAGGTTCTACGCCCTTTGGCAGCATTATTGAGCATTTTTCTATTTCTGCTTCTGATATTCTATTTTCAGGTCTTAGATAGCTCTTAATGTCTACCGAAGTCCCCATTATTTCAGAGATCGCAGCTGTGTAACTGCATTTTCTGTATATCTTTACAAAGTTAATAAACGAACAATTACGATTATTAGTGCTGGGATTTATTGGGCCAGCCCATTCGTTACCGGTCCAACAATGTACTACACCCCTTTCGGGGTTAATATTCATTTTGTATTTGGTATCACCCGTAAAAGGGTTACATATTAAGTATTCTTCGTTATTTTTTCTGGTTTTATAATCAAAATGCTTTTCTATATAAGCTATTATCTTATCCTTCGGTATACGCATTCTGCCATTTGAGTACGCCATGCTTCTGGAATACGTTTTAGGCTATCGTAAAAATATACTTTCTGCTGACACGAGAACTACCATTCGGTAATACCAGTGTTATCGAGTATCGATAAGTCCCCTTCAAAAACCGAGTTGTGTCCAAATCGTACTGAATCACCCACGGGTTAGATCTATACGACCCTTGTCGAATGCCTATCCTACAGGCATCCTGGTCGACCAACAGCTCGCAGTATTGCGTTTCTACGCTGATATAAGCTTGGATAAATGGAATCATCGGATTCACTAGATTAAAATTATAATCATATAACGGCAACGGCATTAAGCCTATCTCGAGCGGTCTAGATTCTGGTTGATGAAATTTTTGATCTAGCGGCTCGAATCCGAATCTTATAGTCTGTAGCTTATCATCGCATGCCCAATCATCTGGATATACCCAAAATCGATGGCAACATTTTAATAACGATGATTCTAAGGCAGGATCGGTTAAATCACATGCTGTGGGGCTAGTTCCGTCACCGCATGGGTTCTCAGCAAAATAATACCAGACGTCGAAGTACACATCTGGCACTGAGAAATCACTCGGTATGGTGTATGGCAGGTGATACCTACCTGGTATTGCTATTTGATCCTCTGTGGGGACAGTGCAGCAATCGCCGGTAGGTGCTTCCGTATACTCTCTAACCAATGGCAACGGGTAATCTTCATCGGTCGGGTCTAGTACAGGAATTACTGACACTAAATTATGAGGTAAAACTTGAGTCTTATATATCTCTACATATCTAATTGCATATGGGTCTGCCAAGTCTCCGCCATGATAAAAATCTACATTGAGGTCGACTACTTGACCTCTTCTAGCCGATATACGAGAGTATGAATTCGGAATTGCTGTCATATAGGTTCTCCTAATATAATATATTTGGCTTATATAATTATCGAGAACGAGGTATTCTTGGCATCGACGGCATAGCTGCTTTTTCTCGATCTGCCTTTTCTTTTAGTTCGCGCTCTATTCTTTTTATCCACCAAGCGCGATCTTCAGCAGTCATCTTTGCCTGCTCAAAAAGACTCAAATTACCGTAATGCTTGAGCTGGAACTGTTGTTCCAAAATAGAGTAGTAATACTTATCTAGATCGTCACTGTTTTGTCGGGCGAAAAAAGGATTCAGTGATGGGTAACTCCACCGTGAATTCTTGACTGCAATTGGGGCATTCTACTGTCACAGTATTATCAATACCTGGCGTGTTCTCCCTTAACCACTCTCTAACTGCAGCGGTATCTTGGGCATGCATCTTTTCTATAAATTGTGATATCATAAATGGATCTTGTACATCCATCACACTGACTATGACTTTTGACATATTCTCTGTGCCACTATCATCAAGCATCTCTCCTTGACGTTGATTCTGTAAGCCTCGGGTTTTGACGCCGGGCTTAGCAAACAGCTTCTTCCGCATTTTACGCTTAGCAATCATATCATTAACATCAGCGCCTCGCAAGTATCTGACGCCAACGTAAAAATCGCGGCCAGTCGCCTTACTTAAATATGGCAAGCGAATCTTGAACGGCTCTGAACCAAGCTCAGGCTTCGCCCAAACGATGGTCTGAGCTAATTCATTTAAATCATATGTGTGCGTCGTCATCGTCGCGCACGCTTCATTAGGACAAGTAATTCCGAACTCATAGAGGTTGCCATGTGTGATACCTCTTATATAATATAATAAAAACACACGGTCTCCGAGCAGCAAGTCCGCTGAATCGAATCCTAGCGGAAATTGGCAGCACTCTCTAAATAGATAATCTATAGACTGGCCAGACTGTGCTAGTCTCTGTGTAGCCAACACCTTTTCTGCAGTCTGTCCCATAGCACGGACCATGATCACGCCATCGGGCCACCCATAATATATTCCACGGCTTGGAAGATGACATTCTTCCCAAGGTATCAACTGTTCAGCAGGCGTCTGTATAATCTGCTGTAATAATTCTTCATTAGTCATACCTGAGTTAATCATTCTACTCAAGTCTGATACAGACGCGTCCATACTATTGATGTTCGGATCTTGTGATTGCTGGCCAGTCATTTTAGCCGGCTCAGACTTTAGGGTATCAAGATCTAATTCTTCTTTTTTATTCATAACTATCCGAAGGGTTAATGTATTCTATCTACTCTCTGAATTACCTTGGCCCTTCATATACTTGAGAACCGCTGGCCCAATCATAAGCAACAGTAGCCTCAACTATTTTTATGTCACTATTAGTGTAAGTCAGCTCTCCACTTCTTATCTGAGATGGCCAACTGTTATATAAAAACCAATTCACTCTTCTAGTATAATCTGGTAAAAAGAAACTCAATGTAGAAGTCTTTTTATATGAACCGCCTGGGCGTAATCCTCCATCTTCGGTCCATATCGACTTACGCCATCCCTCTATCACATCCAACATACCGTCGCTGTCATACCAAGTCAATTTTACATCATCCCAGCTGACAGACTTCGCCCATTTATATTCAACAGAAGCTCCTAAATACTTATCCACCGAAGTAGAAAATGTTGGCAGCGTCATATCTCTTAACATAATAACTGGGTCAGCAGCCGCTTGATCGGTATACTGAGTGTCAAATAACTGAGTTATCTCCCATGTATAAGTGTAGTAATATTTTGCTTTTGATGTAATTTGCTTAGTCGCATCCGACTTTTCGCCAATATTGAAGCCTGGCATCACTTATTTCCTTCTACTTCTTCTGCTTTATTATATCTCATTGTAACAGATATCTCGGCTAAATTCGTACTACTATAGTCTAAATCCGATGGCGAAACCTTAATTGGCCACACATCGAACAACTTATAATGCCACACGCTCTTTCCGTATCCGTCCTGCATAGATAATGCGCCTGTCTTATATATATCTGAAGCGTTATTTAAGTTATTAGTGGTTGTATTCAATGTAACTTCCGACCACCATCTGTACACTTTACTCGCAACACCTGCGTTCAAAACAGACTCTGGATTTTGAGAGTCGCCACCCTCATACACATCGTAAAAAGCTAATTCGATTGGCATCCATCGATGCTTGCCGGGTCTATATATTTCCTGCTGGCCCCTAAATACCTTTATCTCATCAATCTCTATAGTTGGTCGACCGCACTTATATGCATATATTAGGATGTTTACGTTCGAAGGATCCCCAGATGATGAATCTGACAATGGTGTTAAAGTTCTGAATATCCATCTATGCGCCCTAGCGACTTCTATTGTATGTAGTGGATTGCTACTTAGATCATTTCTAAATCCGATATTTATAGAATCATTAGCGCAAGCAGGATCGAATGAAATCGGTATTTTAAAGCCTGGCATATGTCCACCTATAAAAACGGGACCGTATTATCTACGGTCCCGTTCGACTTTTTACATTCTTGCTGGCAATTAAGTCAAACCGCAAGTCGGATTATTAACCGTAGAAGGCACAGCTGTCGCGCAAGTGCGGATTGCACGATCATACCGCATTGTTGCTTCAATGGTCAGCAATTCAGTGGCTGAATAGTCTAGCTCTTGCCAGTTGACGGCTGTGGGCCAGCAACCATACATTTGCCACGTTTCAGAAGCCCCACCTGTACCATTGAGAAGCTTTAAAGTCGCTCCTCGTTTGTAGTAAGCAGGGCTATTTACATTCAACGTGCCCATATTGACTACAGTCTCGATCCAAGAGTAGACAGCCCGAGAAATATCTGGGTCCTGTTCAGCATCATACCACACCAATGACACTGGTTCCCAGTCTTGCTTTCCTGCAAAACGCACCACTTCTTGGTTGTGATGCATTTCCGGCTCTTCGAACTTGAATTGCGGACGCGAAGCAGACTGAAGCACCAACAATTCTTTTTGTGACCATTGGCCGTTTCCCTTGCCTATGGTCTCGAAAACCCAACGATGCTTTCGTCGGATTTCCATGTTGTTGCGTGGGCCTTCTGCGCTATATGCTCCGCCATTGGGGCTACCAATGCCGACGACATTAAAACCTGGCATATTACTCTTTTCCTTATACTACTTGGACCACGCCTGCTGCTGCCAATGCTTCGTCAGCACTGAAGCTAGCACCTGTTCTCAATGTGACTAAGTTCAACACCACGAATTCAGCAGTCGGAGTTGGCTTCAGGAAGACCGAAACCCACAACTCGTTTCTGTCGATTCGCTCTGGTGTGTTGTTAGTCTCATCGACGACAACCTTGTAAGCTGTCAGGCCTCGTCTTGCTGCAACATCTGCAACAAAAGAGTCCATAGTATTTTTTACAGCCGCCCATAGAGCACGGTCATTAGGTTCAAAAATGTAGTTACGTAAAATTTGAATAGCATTCTTCTTCAGATAAATCAAAAGCATGCGCACATTGACCCGATCCAAAACCGTAGCACGGCGTTGAAGTGTCTTTTGTCCCCAGATGGTAATACCGTCTTGTGGGAATTTGACAATCGGGTTGACTGAATTGCGCGATCCGTATAACAAGTCGCGTTCACCTTGGCTTGGCGAGTACTCGACATCCAAAGCAGTCAAAATCCGACCACGACGCAAGCCTGCTGGTGCTGTCCATTGCTCCGCCACTCTGGCAGTTCTTGAATAAATAGCAGCTACGTGACCAGATGGTGGGATCCAGATCTCTTCGCTAGTGAATTGATCAAATATTCGCACCCAGCTCCAGTAAAGAGCACCATAGCTACTGTTAATAGCAGCATTGAGGTCTGACAAGAGCATACCATTATGCCAGTCAACCACTTGCTGCGGTCTTAATCCAAATGGTGGGTCAACCAAGAAGATTACATCACCGCGACCTTCACACATCTGCAATGCGGTTCCGATCACAGCACCAGAGCTGAATCCTGGTATTACCAAGACATTAATATCATAGGTTTCAGGATTCTGGAAAGCATAAATTCCTGTGCTCAAAGCTGGATTGCCGATAACCGCCGCATCAAGTTCACTTGAGTAGGCTGGATCGACTGGTATACCATTAGTCTGTCCTGCAAATGCCTTAGAATTGATCTGCGAAGGCTGTCTGACGTCGAAGTTCGCCAAGTCGTTCACATCGTTATTCAAGTATGCCGGTCGCTCTTCCCAGTTAACGTACAGATTACCTGTCGCTCCACCGTAACGGGTGCCTGGGTTAACTAAATTGGCAATATAACGATCTTCTCGCTTGTCAAAAGAAGCGTCTTCGATTATGTCGAGAACTTGGCTGTTAGCGTCCTTTATAGTCACCTTATAGCGGCCAGCGGCGTCTCCAAGCGCTTCTGTGTATATCTCGATCGTTACAGTATATCCGTCCACCCAAGTACCGGGGCTGGGAGCAACAAACCAACCGACGATATTCTCAAAGTAAGCTGAGTCCAGATCGCACTGCGCACTAGCCGGATCAGCCTCGCAAGACAAAGGATTTGCTGCTGTCACTTCACCGGCATCTGGTAAAGTTAATCGATTGTCAGCATATCCTCTATAAGCTCTCTTATAAGGATAAATGATATTCAGCTCTTCGGCGAATCGCAAAGTCTTCAGATTCGAATAAGAGGCCATCAGCTGCAAGGTCGCATATTGATGAGTCGAATTCGCTTCGATTACTACAACGTCATCGCCATTCGGCTGCGTAAGAACAAAAGCATTCCAGTATTTGTTACCGGACACTACACCAGCTACGTCGACAGCGATCGCGATTGAACTCGCTGATTGATTTGCGCCTACCGGAACGTTGAACTCTACGGTCGCAGTAGTCGCATCATCAATTACATTGAGCTTGATGCGATTATTGGAAGTGGTGATCGTGTAGGGACCAGGGTCAGTCCCGATCAAGTAAGAGCGAGGAATATCCCAAGCATACTGCTCAGAGCCTACTTCTAATGCCCATGCGTTAGTAGTAGCTATTTGGATCTTCTTACCTGCGTCCTTCGTGCGAAGCTGAGGAACGGTGGTGCCGTCCTCGAGCTCGTATTCTACCATCAGGTATTCTTCACTAGAAACACCCGAGATTGCATTGAAAGCTGTAACAAACTGAGCCACGGTTAACCCAAAGTCTACTCCATTTATCGTAGTAACCGAAGTTACTGGCATGGTATAAGACACTGGTGGGTAGGTTGCAGGGTCTTCGACGCTTTCATCGACAGCGATCGAGAACACACGATTATTTGGTGCGACTTCGAAGTAGAACGCGTCGTTGACATCGAGAACACCCGATGTCACAGTGACTGAAAAAGAAAGACCGTTGCCGATCGAAATCGGATTCGATATGCCATCGTCGTTATCGTCTACCAATTCACCGCTGATTACCACTTCGCCGTCACTATTGCGGATAAGTTGGTAATTAGCGCCACCAACTGGAGCCCCTGAAGACACATCAGGAGCGCCGGTGATCAATAAGACGAAAGAATCATCGATATCACCAGTATATGTGCCAGTTAAGGCTAGAGTCGCCGAAGTAGCACCATCTGTAGTCGACAATTCCGCATCTTCAAAGCTCAAAAAAGTCGCACTAGCGTCATGGAATATGAAGCCGTTGTCGCCCTCGGCACGGAAATTTATGCGGCCATTGTCAATCCCGGTGAACAATGGCACTCGTCCCCAACCGCTGCCTTTAGCGCCGCTGGTATCGATGCATACGTCAGCCAATGGGGCTGCTTGTCCGTCTTCGCATTCGACTGCGACACGCATGCCGTAACATTCATTGCCTTCTTCTAGGTATGCCAGCATGGCGTACATCATATAACTTTCAGCAAATGGTTCGCCGAAAGTGTCAATAGCTTGCTGTGAAGTACTGATAAATACAGGTGTATTTAGCGGACCCTTCTTGGCAGTGCCTATAAATGCTGGTCTGAGTGGACCTACCGCTGACGGAAGTACACTCAAATCAATTTCTCGAGGGAAAACACCTGGGCTTAAATATACTGGCATTTGTTTACTCCATCTGCCGGTTGGCGACTTTAATTATATTTTTTCTCGGAATCATTATGATGATGAGGTCTCACTATCATAGATAACTCTGATTAATCCTTTTTTCTGCAAATTCTCGATTTGATCCATTCTCAAATGACTCTTGGGCAGCTGTACATCCGTTTTTGGATTTAAGCGCACCTGCTGTTCGCTAGTGTAAAAGTCACCACCCGGGGCTCTTAGCTGGATAGGGATCATTTGCTTCGAATTATTATAAATCCGAATTACATGTGATTTCTGCTTAGCCATTTCTTATCTCCTAAATAACTGGGTCACGATAGCCGATTTGTTGCGCCGTACCTATAACACCCAAAATATCGCCAGATCTTTCCTTTAGCAGACCTACCTGTCCTAAAACAGTAGGGACAATCTTTTCGGGTAAAGGCAACCAAGCCTCAGCGGTAACTGACAATTCATACCTTACATTTGCATGTGTGTCATATCCCGCTTCCTTATCACTAGCATCAGTTAACCCGCCGTATCTTAAAACTATATTTCCATTGATCTTACCGTCAGACATACGAAACTCGGCCAACGGATTAAAACGCGATAATGCCTGATAGGTGATATACTCGATATCCCTCTTACGTTCTGCCCATATAGTCAAGCGATACTCTACCAAATAAGGTATAGGTCTATAAGATAAAGCGACCCTGTCACCTCTAGAACTTAAATATCGCATATTCATATGATGATATGCTGGGCTAAAACGTTCTGGGTAAAACTCATGACTCTCTCTGCTAATTGCTGCCAGAGGCAACCTAGCCCGACCCTCTTTTAAATCATCTGCCCAAATTAACAAGCTTTTGTCACCACCTGCTATCTTCACCCGCATATAGCGATACGAATCTTTGGTCGGCACTCTTATACCTGACCAATACTGTTTCATCGCATTATCTAACGACCAAAACCCAGGTTGTAAGAACTCTTCGACATGATATGGATAAGACTGTATATCTCTTCCAACTATGGGAGTTCTTCCAGCCTCTACATCACTTAACTGTCTAACCGCAGGAGATTCGGCTAAACCATTCGGCAATGGTGTGATATGCCGCTTGACAGAATAATCACTGTTGAAATCATATACAGTCATTATTTTATATTGCTTTCTTTATATTCTCGCCAGATTTCAATTGGCTTTTGATTGATTCAATCTTATCTTTTATCTCTTTCATATCCTTTGCATTTACTATTACAGATGCCTCTATACGACCCTTGAATACTTCATCCTGAACCTGCTTTTCTGACAAAGCTGCCTGCATTTTAGGGATCTCTTTATTGATTATATTTATTATCCCTTGACTAATAGCCTTAAAAGCCTGATGTTGATATAATTCTAATCGTGACTTTAAATCGCTCACAATGACTCCCTGTATGTTCCACTAGCTTCTTCGTTTACTTCATCGACCATATCCTCTTCAGGTCTTACAGAGATATCGGCGGTTAGCAGCTCTAAATTACAAGTTAAATATAACCAGATATATCTGTAATTTCCAGATGGTGAAGCATTGACGACTCTATAATTTTTCAACTTGATCGGCGTTGAATTGAATGGTAGCTGTAACACGTCTCCGACGCGTACCATTCTTTCGCCCAATTTCTCGTGTATTTCTCGATGACTAAAAACAATCTCAGTCTTGTTTTTAACGTCGACACCCCATTTCTGTAACTCAGCTTCTATGGGCTGCGGTTTGAAAAAGCCCTTTAATAGTATAGGACTCCAATATGTTGGATCTGGGTCCTCATCCCATACCGCATCATAGTCCGCATTATCAGTTCTTACGAATAACTTGACCTCCGCACCTGATATGTTCACCATCTCGTCTGCCAACTGCCTAACGAGTTTTATATCGGCAGAATCAGGATCGTGGATCGCTAATGGCGAGTTTCTAATTTCAGTCTCGCTACGATATGTAGCATGGACTGACTGAAAAGCTTCATTGCTGACGTCTTCCTCTAAACCAAAGCGATGTATCATTAATCAGACGCCCATTTAGGTACTGGAGGCAGAACACCGCCGACTGTAGGAAATGATCCTTCAGGATGATATGTTTCTGAGGGCGGGGCTGGTATACTATCAAAATCTGGCGATGGGCAGTATCCCATACCGACTATATCACATTTATCGAATTGTTCGGTTACTGGAAGTTCAGTGCCCTCCAGATTTCTTAGTATATCGTAATAATCTGTATAAGTGGCACAGGGGCAAGTAGGTTCTATGGGTGGTAGCACAAACCACTTTTGCCTAACGCCTTTATTAAAGTTTACCCCATACTTAACGAAAGACCCTGGGATAGCAGCTAAGGCGGTGTTTAAATCGACTAATGCATTCTTACATCCTTGCCCTAATGCCATATATGCGGATAAAGTACGAGAACTCAGTGCTGATGTCGGTTCACAGCCCGGCACCAGCACCTTGTTGTTCCCACGCACTTCAAGCTGATATTGGTGTGTAACCATTAGAATAGCTTGTGTGCCTTGATTCTTTCTTCAGCATGCTCCCTTGCAGGAATATACTTCTGCGGAAAGGCTGGGTATCCCACCAACCAAGCTAACCACGGAACGTACTTGCTGGCCAATCGCCAAGTCAAATACCAAACCGTCATCGCGGCCAAGCTCAAAATCAAAAACAAAGCATCCTGCCATTGCTGTGAAAACTGCGACATGTCAATTCCGAAATTTTTCGTAATCCAAGTCAGAGTAACACCCACGATGATAGGAATGTACTTGTGCAACATAGTAATAACTATGTCCGGTAACTTAGGCGTATTCATCAAAAGCTCCTGTCGCAAAAAATAGGCAAAAACACCTATTTATATTTTTGCAACTATAAATATTACCAAGTATGAACCATTAAAGGTTCGCCGAGCTCATACGCTCGCTTTATTATTTCTTCTTTCATCTTCTCGCCTTCGCTAATCAGATCACCACCATCATAGCTAATACTACCACCATCTGGCGTTGGCATGCCATTTATCTTTCTTCGCGCGCTCCCTACAGCTATCTTGGCTTCAGCTAGCATCATATCATAAGCGATCATTCTTGCCTGTGGGCTTCTAAAGTGATTAACCACAGGAATGTATAATACTACCACAGGGAATGCGCCCTTAGGAGTAGGGTATAATCTGATTAGTTGGTCTTTCGACGACAACTGATCACCCTGAGCATTACTATTGCCTTCGTTTATTACTTCCCAATGCCCTTCAGTGCCTAATACTTTCTGCGAAAATTTTCGATAAGCCTGAAGCAAATGATAATCAGTTAATATGTTTTGTATACCCGATATGCTTCCAATGTTGAATAAAAAGCTTTCAGCACCGAACACATCATCTATTCTTGTAGTTACTGGATCCCAGCTTACGCTTTGTATCCAATACGCATCCTCTGGAAATGGATATGTAGAGCGAAGTGGCTCAGTATAAAACATAGCCAGCTTTTGCTCTCTAGGGAAATAACCTGCTATAAAATCACCAGCAACCCGCCATATCGTCTCCCAAACATCCTCGGTAATCTCGACTTCTACCTGAGGATAGCCCATCTTAGACAGGACATACTTTTTCATCGGCTCGCTGCGCATCTTCATCACAGCGGGCAAGTCAGCTGGCGCTAATATAGCCATTTTTATACCTTATTGTGGGAAATGATACCCTTTATTGCCATATACTACGCCACTATAATCTATACTATATATCTTATATGTAACTCCTGCTGGCAGCGCAGCAGTTATCGCTGATTCTAATGCTGTCTTCAAAGCCTTTAGATTATTTTCCATAGCTGTCTTGGGGTTGTTCACATTTGAAGCAGCAACAGATCCTTCAGACACTTCACCAGCATTAAATCTTTGAATATCATCATGGATCTGTATATTCTGGGCACTGACCTTGTGAAATCCAGTGAACATCAATTGGGCAGGAAAATTGCCGAATTGAGGTTTAGCAGCTGTGCCGTATGCGTAGCCGCTCAAGCCGGCGCCCACAGATCCACCAAAGTTACGGTCTTGCCCACCGTTGGGCTCTGCTATATTTATGGTAGCAGGTGATATGGTCTGCAACCCTTCGTACACGAGATTTGCTATTTTTTGCATATCTCGCCAATATTCGAATCTCTTGCCAGTGTTTACTGGTGTTATCTTTACATGCGCTGTAAAAGGGACCCATTTCATGTTCAATTTCCTCCTACGCGTATCTTTGATAGTGGATATATATACAAAAAACGGCAGCCTAAGCTGCCGTTCTGAGTTTTTCGGTTGGTTTTAGCCAATCGAAACGGCTTACAGGTCAGGTGTGAGACTCTGTGCTTCGTCGAACAAATCACCGGTGAGACCGGCTGCAGTGTTCTTGATGAACAGGTCTTGTCCGACTTGGAAAGCAAAGTCAACATCTGCCATGTTGGCTTGTGCATTCGAAACCGAGACTTGAGCCTTCAAGCCAATTACGATTGGGAAACCACGGCCAGCATTATGGCGAGCTTCACCCATATAAGGCGAAAAATCGGCAACACTGGTGTCGCGAGACTTGACTTCGACCAAGATCTCTTCGCCAGGTACGCTCATGACCAGTGGCCGGAGACGCTTAATCAAAGCGGCCACAGATTCATGTCTGTGCATCTGCCGGAAAGATCTTACATTCCGGTACACCTTTATGGAGGTGTTTGCTGGTTGAGCAGCCATTTTATTAACCCTCTTTAGGTAAATAAATGTGTTACAGGGAAAAACAGTTATTATATCTTTGCATGAATAATTAATTTTTTATGGCTATCCCCAACTGGAAGTTACAATTTATTGACTTAACTCTAACTACGGATATATATACAAAAAGAGGCGGCCAAAGCCGCCCCTTGGGTTTTTATACTGTTTGTGTAGCCTAATTATTAGGGCTCAACAAGGTAGCCTCAGCTGCGTTAGGCGCTGGAGGCAATGCGGCTGTCGGCTCCACAGCAGGTGCCGCAGAAACGGCACAGCTGTCGCACGAAACAGATGTAACCGTAGCAGTGGCGCAGCACGAATTCCTAGAGGCCTTTCGTGCACAACGACGTTCCTTGGCGCAAGCAAATGTTCCACGAACACGCTTTGCGGCCTTAGCAACTACACCCTCTTTGCAACAACAATCTCCACATCCACAATCAGCAGCCACCACAGCGGCAGAAGTGGTAGTAACGGTCGTTACAGTCGTTGAAATAGTACATGACGAAGTGGCACATACAGACGCATTGCAACCGACATTGCGCCCTGCGCTGACTACGGCCTTTGCCTTGCCCACTACCCCTTTGGTTACACAGGCTGCGCCACAGACCACTCGCCCAGCAGTGGTACGCACTTTCGACACAGCTCTGCTAGCGACGCCGCAGCTATCACCGCAGCAATCCTGCGAAAAGGCATCAGCGGCAAAAACACCGACCACAGCAAAAGCCACGCACAAAACAAAATTCTTCATCCTAAATCCTCCAAATGAGTAGCCAACTCACAAACAAAATAGATGGAAAGCTATCCCCACCTAAGAATTGGCGACAGATACCAAATCACTGTCTACCATCATGTCTACTAATTTACCAAAGTCTACCTCTGGATGCCAACCTAACTCATCCTTAGCTAGGGATGCATCCCCACACAATACATTGACCTCGGCGGGTCTGAATAGTTTTGGATCGATCTCAATATATTTGTTCGGATTTAAGCCTACTCGATCGAAGGCACGCTCGACAAAATCTTTAACACTATAAGTTACACCTGTTGCTATAATATAATCCTTTGGCTCCTTAGCCTGTAACATTAACCACATAGCACGAACATAATCGCCCGCAAATCCCCAATCTCTAAGGGCATCTAAATTGCCCAAAAACAGTTTATCTTGCTTGCCACACTTAATATGGGCAACAGCATTAGATATTTTTCTGGTCACAAATTCTAGTCCACGCCTTGGGCTTTCATGATTAAATAAGATACCAGATACAGCATGTATGCCAAAACTTTCCCTATAATTAATAGTCATCCAATGGCCATATAATTTACTAACCCCGTATGGACTTCGGGGATAGAATGGTGTAGTCTCGCTTTGCGGCATTGCCTGGACTTTCCCAAACATTTCGCTAGAGCTTGCCTGGTAAAACTTTATTGGTTTGCCAGTAGATCTTATAACGTGCCAAACAGCTTCTAAAATCCGCAAAACTCCTATCGCTGTCATATCTGATGTTGTTATTGGCTGTTCCCAACTGGTCGCCACAAACGATTGAGCTGCAAGATTATAAACTTCGTCAGGCATTATATCTGCCACTATCCGCAGTAATGCACCTTGATCGGTCATATCTGCATTATGTATAGTTATATGATTTAATATATGCGTGATACGGCTGTGGTTAGGATTACTGCTTCTCCGCACTATACCATGTACTTCATAACCTTTCGACAGTAAAAATTCGCATAAATAACTACCGTCTTGGCCTGTACATCCAGTAACTAATGCGATCGGCTGTCTGCTCATCTAACCCTCCCAAATAGTATATTTACCAACCAAATATATAATATGAAACTCGCTATGATATGTGAAGCACGATCACGAATGCCTGTCACAGACGCAGGTAAAGCTTTCGGTGATCTGATATCTTACATGAAGGATAATCTGGATCAGAATAGCCCAGAAGTCAAGGCTCTTTATCAATTCTTTAAAAAACCGAACCCTAAATCATGGCTGGATACTAAATGGGTATTGGATAGTATCACCAAGGGAATGAATCTAAAGAGTAACGTTGGCAATAGAGCGAAAAATTGGATGATACTGAAGACGCTCTCTCCGCCGACGGTTGCTGCTTCTGTTTTTGATATCGACCAAAAGCTCACGCGGGGCACACCGCTTGCAAATAAAACATTGCCGAAAAACAAGAGAGATAATCTTAAGAAAAACCTTGGGCATGGTTATATAGGGCTTTTTTCTAGTCTCAGCAACGTCTCTGACCCTAAAATTAAAGGTATAGAAAAGGGTCTGTCGCGGACTCGGTCACTTTCTAAGCAAATCAAGAAAGATTACCCAAGTTATCAGCCAGTCAAAAGGCTTTAATTATCTAGCCCAATCGGGTCTAGTCTCTTGAATGATTTGTTGCCTAATCACAGTATCTTGTCTTTGTGGACTGTCATAAACATATTGCTTCTTAATCTTGGCATGTAGCATTTGGTCAGCAATAATATAACTCCACTTGCAAATATTAGCTATCTCTATACCATAATATTCTGGATTTTGAGAAGCATCTGATTTGCTTAAAAGGGTTTGCATAGCTAACCCAGCTAAATGGTCACGCAACTGTTCTTTATCCATATTAACTCTCCGCTTCCGTATTGGTGGTCATTTCCAAGCTTGTTAGCGTCACTTTACCATCGATCGCCTCCTTTAGATACTCTATAGAGATGATCGGTATACCGTAAGATTCTGCTTTTTGCGTCTTCGAAGATACACTCAATGGATCAGCTTGCACCAAAAATGATAGACCCTTTGTGACTCCGCTTTTAATTTCACCTCCCAATCGCTCAATGTCCTTAATGTAGGCTCTGGTGCCGGTTAAACAAAAAGACATACCAGCAAATGGTAGAGAATCGATTTTTATTTCTTCTTTAACAGCCGCGCCTGTAACATTAGGCTGACCATTGACTTTAACACCGTTAGCTAACAACTTAGCTATAAGAAGTCGATTACGATCGATCCCTTCGATGATAGAAGTTTTTACTGCGTCACCTAATCCTTGAATGTTCAAGCTGTGAATATTGACTTCATCTAGCCACTGCTCTATTGTATCAAGCCGACCTTTTGCCTCTTCCATAAGCAACTTGACTCGGCGTCTGCCTAATAAGTCGATGCCTAGAGATCCAAGAAATGTAGGTAAATCCAAAGATTTTTTACCCGCGATATTATCGATAATGGTCTTAGCTCGAGACAACCCGATCCTGATCTTTCCATCGATGTCTAGATCTTTAATTTGATCTACCGTCAATAGATATAAATCGGCTGGATCTTTGACCAATCCGCTATCCCACAAAGCTGCTAACACGCCGTCTCCGATACCCAATATTCCAACACCAGTTTTTGATGTGCCGATCCAGTGATCAATCTTTGCTAATTTGCTGCTCTCACAGTCTTTGTTACTACAATATGTCACAGCTCCATCTTTACCACGGTTCTTTCTGGTGGTAGGACTGCCGCAGGTCGGGCATTGTTTGGGTTCTTCGATGGTGATCTTAACATCGGTGCCACTTACCCTTCTGATTATCTTAGGGATAACGTCGCCGGCTAAAATGACTTCCACTTTATCGCCGATCGACAAGCCTAGACGTCTAATTTCATCGTAATTGTTGAGCAAAGCATGCTTGACATTTACACCCCCTACACGAACCTCTTCAAGCACGGCGGTAGGAACGATCGCTCGCGTATGGCCGACAGATTCAATAACGCCAACAATAGTAGTAATGTTTGACTTGTGTGGAAACTTTACAGCCCGAGCATATTTTGGTCGCATACGGGATTTAATGTCTGCCGTCACAAACAAATCCTGTTGGTCAGCGCGATTGACACATGCTACGACACCATCGATCTCAAAAGGCAGCTTGTCACGACCACTAGCAATGGTGTTGTAAAATGCATTAAAATGAGCCTCATCCTTGCATAGCTGATGAGGAACTGATTTAAAGCCTAATTCATTTAAAAGCTTATACTTTCCTTGCTCATCGGATGGTTTATTTTCACAATCGATGTTAAATGCTATAAATCTTATCATCGAAGTGTCTTTACCATCATCTCTCCCCAAAATGCCATTACCGACATTTCTTGGATTACTTCGATCTTCTATGGCTACAGCGTCGCGGTCGCAAATAACATCGAAATCTTGCTTGTATAAAATGGCCTCGCCTCTAACCTCTACGTTTACATTTTTATTTAAGCGAGTCGGCAAGTCTTTGAAATTAACCGCGTTGATGGTGATGTCGTCACCATACTCTCCATTGCCTCTAGTGGCCACTCTCGTCAACACTCCTGCTTTATAAGAAGCACAAATGCTTGCACCATCTATCTTGAGCGATGCCATGATCGCATACTCTTGACCGATCTTCGACTTTAAACCATTATGCCATTCGCCGTACCCAGCAATACCGTCTTCAGTATTATCCAAAGAGCCCATTGGAATAGTATGTTTTACCTTGCTGCGAAGTTCAGTAGGGTCATACTGTAACCCCACCTGGTGTAATCTAGGATGATCTGGAGACATTGTTTTTAGCATTGATTTGAGACGATCATATTCTTCGTCTGTCATGATCGGTGATGCATCTATCCTATAGTAGTGATTATCAGCCTTATCGAGCATACTGATAATTTGCGGTACGCTATACTGGGTCATATATCCTCCTCCACTATGTGTTAATACTTATTAAACACATCTGTGTGTCAGGCGGATGCTACCCAGTTAAATCTATTCTTCGTATAATTCCGATGTGCTATATTCTGTATTCAACTTATATATCTTCAGCTTTATCTTAGGCTTATATCCTATAGGTAGCCTATTATCTACACCCATGAATTCAGTATTCTCATCTACCACGAATATCATCTCTAACTTAGACAGATTCATGAGTATCTGCGAAGATGTCCAGACCTTGTAGTTAGTACGGTAAGGTTCTAAATATCCAGGCAATCCGTGATGCTCTCGCATATGCTTAAGAAGTTCTTCTCCATCCTTTGCATCCCGAGCAGCGTGCGTAGCATAAAATGCCCTAGATAATGATGATTCTCTATCCGTACCTCCTTGATATCCTTGGTCTGGGTATTTCAATCCGTGGTTAGTGCGAACGATTACGTCATGCTTATCATGATATGTTATCTTCGGCTTGCCCATCTTCAGCTTTTCGATACTCACATATCCTTTTTTATATCCTACTGTTGTATGACCACCTAATCCTCTTTTGAATAGATCCAATGATTCAATTATATCATCTATGTTGTCCAAGCCTAAAGCTGTTCTTATTTTATGCCCGTCAGCATTTAGCTTCTTAGACCGACTTGTTATCTTAATCTCTTTTTCGTCTTCTTTTCCCTGTAGCGTGGTGTTGACTATGCCGAATCCAAGTTCGTTCATTCCCTCAGAATAGTCAGTATCGTGGTCATACATGTATAAAACTTCTACGCCATTTATAATATCTCTGACTATATTTATATTCGGGTTATATGTGCGGTCGCGATTCTTAGCGAGTAATATGTCGTTCTTTTTGCACACAGCGACAGAAGTACACTCGGGTATTAATACTACTCTACTTCTATTAATCTGTCTTATTCTCATGTTTCACTACGATTACTTCGCATATGAACATACCTCCGCTTGGTAGCGACTTTTATTATATTTTATTGCGATACAATAAAAATCTATCGTCTAAATATTCCTTCATCAACGGCTTTATTTCAGCCGATCTTAAGCCACCACTGCCGCATCCCACCAATGGTATTCCAATGGTATCAAATCTAATCTTCTGCTTCTTAGACATGATATCTATCAGCATCACCAGTTGCTTCAAAGATCTAGTGATGAGTTTGACAGATGACATATTAGACCAAGACATATACGGTTTATCTTCATCTAACTCTTTCGTCGGAAATATAAACATTTTTCCCTGCTCATAAGGGCATACTGCCGTTTCTGATCTATATTTCTGACATCTCTCTCCATACCAAAACGGCAATTCTGGAAACATATCAGCCGCAATTTTGGCAACTCCTGTCCCCATTGGGTTTGAGCCGTTATTCTTCCATCCGATATTGGTAGGTATAACTATCCATTGCGACTTATAATACAATTCAAACATGTCTCCGACTGTTTCTTTCATACGAGCATCTTCGCTGCTTCATCGTGCCAGTTAAGACCTTTAAAAAGCTCAGCCATACGATTATGGTAAGTATGATGTGATAACACCTCCTCCCGCTGCTTTTCGGTTATTCTAATACGGTCTGCAGTAGCCTCATCACTTATATAATACCTGATTAATTCAATAAAATCCGTGGGAGACTCCGCTACTATAGCAGACGGTATCATCCTCTTTATACTCTTAACATTATCATGCACAATTAAAGTATTGCACAATCCGACTTTGAATGCTCGCTCCGGAATATCGAAGCCGTACTCGTGAGTATGCAACTCTGCTATGCATGGGCCAACCTTGCCACTACCCAAAAAGTTACTCACTTCATGTTCAGGCAATATACCGGCACTTATACCTTCTGGCCATTCTCCCCACCCGTAGACTTTTACCATCTCGGTACTGTCTATAACAGGCATCAAATATGTGTCTATTGTTTTGCCTTTATATGCCCATCTGCCACCCAAATACACCACATTTTGCGTTTTTTCCGTCTGTGGCGTGGGCTTGTATATTGTCTTATCGCCAGCTGTTGGCATCGGTACCCATGGAATCTGTAGCTTTGTGGCCCAATATTCCCAATATACAAATTCGAATGATTGTCCATAACCAAATACACAATCTGGCTGCTGAGCAGCTACCCATCTAATATTGGCTGGCGACTCACTGATACCGGTAATCTCAAACGGCCCATAAGGATTAACATGAATAGCTATCTTAGCTCTTCGCTTCTCTGGAATCGGTTGTTTATGCCCCGAGCAGCCAATATAAAGATCTGGATCATAAGTATGCCATGATTCTTTAATTCCATCCCATCTTCTTACATCATGGCCTTTGTCGGTCAAAGCATTACACCAACTATCGGTAATATATCCGAACGCACCGCCAACACGGTGACACATTAATACTTTCATTACTCTGACACCATTGGTACTAAGGACGATTCGACAATTAGCTCTAACTCATCCAAAAAAGCATAAATATCATAGCCTAACCCAGCATCGACTATAGCCATTTCATCACAACCGTCGCATATTCTTTTTATTTCAACCACTCGTAAGCTAAGATCATAAGCTTTACAAAAATTACCCGCCTCAGACCTCGGATTAATGAATTTGACTAAATCCTTGCTTCTCACTTTGGCTTATATCCTTTCTGCAACAGTTGTGTATATTGTTTTTTGATTCTATCTTGCATCGATAATTTACGTAATTGTGCGTCTATCTTCTTATTATTACTATGATGCTCACCCCAGCCATCTACACGACCATGATGTAAATGTAAAAAATCAAAAATTCGATTTTCTTGCCAATTACTATCATAAGACAAGCGGCAATAAAATTCACAGTCTTCTACACCATATCCCCAAAAATCTTCATTAAACCCACCGCAATGCCAATATGCATCGACTGTGCAAGCTAACGAACCCCCCTCAAAGTAACCCACCACTCGATCGCAGTTAATATCAGTATAGACCATCCCTAGCTTGTTAATCCTGTTCGTCGAGTTTTGGTCTGCATATATCACTCTATTGCCCATATGGCAAGCTGTGTAATTATCCAAAACCGAAGCGATAGTGGCGGTATAATGACCTTGCGTAAGCATGTCTGCATCATGCAACACAATCTTACCATGGGTAGCCTTACTCACTCCTGAATTAAACGCCATCGACTTATTGAATGGTTTATTTATTGTAGCAGCCAAATAATACTTAACAGGCTCCATGCTCGCTGTGCTCACTTTCGTCGAGTCATCTTGCTCAACGAGTATTATTTCTATCTCTGGATATCTCTGTGCCTTAATATTTTTCACTACTGTTGATATCGAAGAACTGCGCCCTACATCTCTAAATGGAATCACATAGGTTATGCCTAACACATTTGACCTATCAGTGGGCGGCATATATCCGGTCTTTCTTCTGCTAAACACTTGCCTAGCCGCCGCTAATTTTTCACTTTTGTCCTCTACAGATGTTGGATCTCCGTGGATTTTCATAAACGAACTAAGGCACTTCAGATCATAAAAACCGCTAGTCTGGAGCCCTAGTTCATGTCCCCGCATAGACCAATCTACGTGCTCCATGCCATAAAAACCATATGACTCATCAAAGTATCCGCATTTTTCCAAATATTGGCTGGTAAAAGCTAACACTGCTCCATGGGGTTTTTCATCGACTCTACCTAGTTCAACACCATTAATTTCCACACCCTCGCTATGTGCAGCGCCATACACGCCTATCTGCCTATACATTAAATGATGCATCATTGTCTTATGCATCCCCTCGGCAATCACATATTCCCAATTGCGATCTAATATCTCTACGTCATCGTTTAACAATATGCCGTATGAAAATCTCTTAAGGCATCTTAATAGTCTATTTGAATTTCCTGCTACTCCAAGTCTTTCACTATTCCTTATAACAACGATATTTGGACTTTTGGAGAGTGCGTTTAAGTATTCTATCGTCGCTGCGTCATCGCTACAATCATCACTGATAAACACCGTGGTTTTAAGTAAATCTGTAGTCGATAATATAGAGTTTACTAGTCTTTCTAAACTATTTTTACGATTATAAGATAATATACCTACGCCTATTCCATTGCTTATTGGATATGAATTGACTTTTAAATTAGATTTAAGTATAGCACTTGCATTCTCTCTAGTATTTTGACCTATTACTTTAGTCTTACTCTTCGGTTCATCTTTAGGTTTTTCAATCTTCTGGCTTTTAGCTAAAGCATTTTGCCTAATGACTCTGGCCATTTTTATAGATTTATTTATGTCATCTGTTTTGCTGGTTCGATCTACAGCCTTGAATTGCCTTGTTGGCCTATTGTTTCTCGGCATTTTTGCAGGTCCGGTTGGCTTACTCTTGTTTTCATTAGATATTACGTTTTGCTTAGTATAGTTGATGGCACCATTTACTTTTTTTATAAATCCGCTAGCACAATATTTATCGAAATATTCTGGCAATATGATTTTCTGCCGGCTTCTGACCGGAATCACTTTACCATCTGGCCCTTGGAGATGTACTATATATCTGTGCGGATTTACATATTCTGGCATTATCTCTTTATCTCCACATACATGGGGCTATATGAGTTAGCTTTCATGTCATGGTATAGCTTGAATTTAGCAGGCTTAAAAATGAGGTCACCCTCATAATTACCCGATCCATTCTTTATAGCCTCAAGGACTTTATCATCTACTACCTCTATCTTTACTACTTCTTGGGTTTTAATTAATTTGCTAAATATATCTCTTATCATGCCGGGTCCGGCCATTTTGTTAGCCGAGAGTTGCATGTCTACCAGTACGTGTTCGGACCCGTCGTATGCCACAAATAATTGAGCTTGATCTAATTTGATCAATTTCATGGTGGTCAATATATCAACCAAATGTCTATTTATAAAGTCAGTAGCGATCTTTACGACGTCAGATTTGATCGATAAGTCTAATTGGTTGCCCTTCCAATCACCACAGGCTACAGCTACTTGATCATTATTTGGCTGTCGATATATAAGCACGGATAGTCCTTCAGATCCGTAATGCTTAATGATATACATAAATTGATTTATTATATTAGCTTCTATATCGTATAAATTATGTGGTACGGGCGCCGGAAGAATGCGCGGCAACGCTGCCTTAGATATACCAGATGACTGTGTTATGGGCTTGGTGGTGCTGCTGGATTGCCCAGTTACCTTGCGTCGCATTTTTAATCTTTGTTAATTTAATCTTTTTCGTCTCTTTTTTCTGTTCCTCTTCCGCCATAGTAAACAGCAAAAATGGAACACCTGCGAAAATTATATACAAATCATCTGTGTTTGGATCATAATTCGAAATAATACCATGCCAAGTAGTAAACCATCGCGACCATACTATATAATCGCCATATGATGGCGTATAATCGCTCAAGCTTTTATACATCGCCAGTCTAATTTCATTCTTCATCCTTTAAAGTCCTAGCTAATTTATGCGCATAAATATCATACTGATACTGATACCCACCAATATCCCAGCAGATCATCAGGCCTTCTCTGTATGCACCCAACCAATGCTTAATCAACGGATCGATCCATGTCATGCCTGCTTCACCGCCGCCGATCCTAGCAGGTGTCATTAATCTTCCATTTATTTCAATAATGGCATCTTCTTCTATTGCTTTATTAGCAGCTTCGATATGCCTCTTGACGATATCCATGCCTTCTATTAGTATTTCCCTTTTGCTTTTAGACCTAGTCATCGCCGTGACTTGATATACCGTTGCTTGAGAGTCATTCTGTGCTGAGATAGTAGTACCCAACTGTATGTCAGAGGATACTACCTCTTTCGATGGATCCATAGATGAAAGCACCATCTTAAGATCTTCTACAGTGATTACTACAGTTGGCTTTAAAATATCAGGAGATAACTTTCGCGCTTCTCGATCATATATCTTTTGTAAATCTGAAAACATGCCTTATTCTCCCTGCTCTTTTTCGTCTTCGATTACTATATTCAAGTTTATATCGTGCGTCTTCACTCTACCTCGCCTGACTAATTCATATATCACATGGTAATAATTTGATGCACCGTGTAAAACCAAGGTCGAAACCGCCCAATTAATAACGCTAGATTCAAATACAGATGGTGCTATCAACGCAAAAATTGCTCCCACCCACACACTCAAGCAATATCCACAGTTCAACAGATAATCAAGCATTACGCGAAAATGCTGCATCAAATTATCATTTGGTGGCGTATCGGGATAGGCCCACCTCTTAATGACTACTCTTATAGGCTCGAATATCTTTGAATCGATCACTAATTCTACAGCTCTTTCAGTGGCTATTATTAGCATTATCCACTTAAAAAGATCTGTCATTTTATTATATTCCTACATTTATCATTTGAACATTGAAACCGTTCACGATTAGAAATATATACCAATAGCGCTATAGCACCACATTTGTTGCAATTTTTCTTTCCAGAAGATTTCATGCGTTGTGTCGGTACTGCTTTCGGTACCTTTTGACTTCGAGCAGTATCTTGTGATCTTCTCTTATCACTGCTGGCAGAATATGTCGATCGTATTCTCTTCGGACCATTGCCGGAACCACAGCACATATTTAAATCCTATACTTTTCGCGGTCGTTTCTATATATAACTTTAGCTACAGGTTTGCCCTTAGCATTAAGAGGTATACTGCTAGGCTTCTTCGTAACCACTTTTATAGGCTTAGATTTGCTACCACAGCAGCTCATTACCGCCTCCACATAAAGGTCACTTTGATATATATTTTCTATACAATGCTGATCTTGCTGAACTATTCTTGCACGCTTCGATATCAGACTTTATGACCCCCACTGACAATAGCATTTCTACCTGAATATCTTTATTTAATTTGTTAAATCTTTTTATCACCTGTCTCAACCCTACAGGATGATACGGGCCTTGCGTCTTTTCTAAATAATTCGCCAAAGCCCTAAGAACCGTGGGTAATTCCCATTCACCATGCACACACCGAGAAAAATAAAAATTCTCTATTTTACCTAATAGTGCGTTTCCCTCTGATGATACTACACCGCGAATTTTCCCTGACTTATGGTCATGATCAACTACAGGCATGAATTCTTTATGCCCTAGTATAGGACATTCGACTGGCTTATTTTCTTCCCTAAACTTAGCTAGATCCTTCTGCTTAACATAAATAATCTTTGGGTCACTCATTGCGATATTTGGCCGCCTGCTTCCAATTAGTCAAGTGAGACGGGACATCCTCTCCGTTAGTCTTTTTGCCCCTAAAATAGTCCAGATCTTTCTTATAGTCAGGCCTTGATCTCTTAGCTAACCACTCATAGTGTGCACTAGGATATCCTTCTACCATCTCTACATCGTTAGTGCTGCTCGCACCATGCAAGATAAACATCTGAGCAATGGGTTGACCTTTATAAATGATAAATTCACCAGGCTGATTACAAAGGAACACTAACCCGAAGTTACCGACATTCCACCATGCCTCTATGCACGCCTCCATACACGTATAAGGCATACATCGTTCATTTGCAACACCCTTTACATATACAAAATCACCTACGTCATCTGTAACCGGAATGAACATTGCTTGCACAGTAAACGACCCATAAGCTGCATGCGCATCCACTACATAGTGCGAAGATTTATCGATGTGCTCTATAGCTACATCTTTATGAACGTTGCCGTCCCACTTTATTAAAAAGGTGCCGGGGGATAGAATATAATATCCAAGACTATTAGCCATTGCCAAAGGCAAGCAATGTTTGGCATGGTTACGCGTTCTATCGTTATCGTCCCACCAATCTCTGCCCTTATTAGCTGGAATCGGAGCTAGAGATTTATCGAAATTATCGGCGAGATGGATCTTTATTCTATGTCCCATATGTCACTATAAAAGACATATCCATATATTGAACTTTGTAATTACTGGCTGCTTCGAGCTCCAAATATCTTTTAATAGTAGGATAACCTGCGGTGTTCGGTATGTTAGAATCGACAATCACCAACGCCTCTTGCCGAGTATCTTTTAATTGACTAATCGTAGTAGACGCATCGTTTTTGTCGATTCTAGTACCAGTAGAATCGACGTTGAAAATTCCGACTCTTGCTACGTGTATTCCTATTGCCATCGTTTTCTCCTACGCGATATGTACTAAATTAGCTTTGTAAAAGGTGGTATTAAGTTAGCATATTCAGTGTCGAGGCCGACTATCTTATGCTCCTTTATCTTCGCGTTGATCATATCTTTATCGAAATGTACAGATTTTGACATTACCTTTTGAACATATAGTCTATTAGCTAATAGTCTAGGGCACAGTGACAAATCGGTGAGTAATAAATTCCTGTGATATGTATCTCTACCCTTAAGGTGTAAAAACTCTTGTAAATGCTTCTTACTTTCAATAAGGGTCTTACCTTTTACTGGTCCAATGCCGTAATATCCTGGAATATGGTCAGATTTATCCCCTACTATAGACTTCATCTCGACTGGGCTAATTTCTGGTACGTCTACATAGCTCATGCTTTGTGGGTCAAATACTGAACTACTATTATAAGAATATGGTATTTGTGTCATGTCGCTGTCACTAGACACAATCACAGATTTTTCTGGGTGCAATACGACTGTGGCAGCATATATTAAGTCATCTGCCTCCATATGGTCTTTGCTATATTGCCTAAGATTTAAATGGTCGAAGATGTCTCTGGCGACATTGGTTAACATCTTTAGATCTTCAGATATGTCCTCGACATACATGCTTGTTGCCCTGTCTTTGTATGTCGGCAAAATCTGGCGCCTCCAGACAGTATCTCTTGGCGCGTCCCAAAAAATATGCACATGAGTCGGGCTGATTCTATTCATTATATTAGACATCTGCCTAAGTAAAAGCACTAGGCTGTGATACTTTATCTGGTATCGATTGTCACTTTTCGAAGCATATATAGCTCGATACAATATATTCCTAGCGTCTATTAGCACATGCTTATTGTTCATATACAAAAATGGGGAGGTTTCCCTCCCCACCGATTCCCTTCTTTAGTCGTCGAGCTGACTCAAAAGATCGTCGATTTCGTCCGAGCTGACGCTTTCTTCTTCTACCTTAGGTGCAGGCTTCTTTGCGGCAGGTTTAGAAGCCTTAGGCTCCTCGACCTCACCTGCTTCTTCCATAAAAGCAAAAGTCTCTTCCTTTTTAGGAGAATGAGCTTGAGTACTCTTTGCAGACTTTGTTTTGGGATGGGTCTCTGCTACTGCTGCGTCTTCCTCATCAGAGTCGAACCCTCCAGACGGCTTATCTTCAGCTGCGTCATCTCCATTAATCATCATGTCCGCAAGTCTAGCGATTTTTGAAGAATCCGGCACTTCTACCTTGGAGAACAAATCGATCCGTGACTTCAGCAGCAGATCCAATGCCTTACGGTTAGGAGAACCGTCTGGATTAGCAATCATAGGCGAAGGGATACCGTTATTCTTCAAGAAAGAAGAAGTCTTATATCCATTCGTGCGTCCCTCCTTGAGCACCACCAATTCGAAGCAGAAAGCAGCTTCTTCATCATAAAAGACACCGAATGCTTCTGGATCTTCCACATCACCAGCGTCATCTCTAAGTAGTGTAAGCGTCCACTTATCAATGCATGTCTTTGGTGCATTGTAGTATTTCACTTTTCCTCTTAGCTCTTCAGGATTACCCTTCCAGTTGGTAAAGAAGATATTTACCATATAATATGGCGACGGCATCCAGCTATCAAGGATTTGCTTCTTACGCTCTTCCGAAAATTTCTTTTCTTTGCATTCTTTGAGCAAATCGAAGCCGTAGTTACAAATGGCGCACTCCGAACCGTCATAAATTCTAGGGCACGGGTTTGGCTTGCCATTAATCCAGTGATTACCATGACGCATGAAAAAATTATCCATGCTACCATTAACTGTACCTGTCTTAAGCACGTCTCCCTTAAGTAACGGCGGGAGCACGTAGAAGCGATACTTGATAGCTTCTGTGGTGCTGTTTGACTTCTCTGGCTTAAACTCATCAGGGTCAGAAAATTTTCCTGAAACTGCTTTGCGGATATTTTGACGAATAGCATTCAAATCGTATGGCATGTTTCACCTCTAATGTTTACTGTTTTGACCTATGGTCGATTGTTTAACACTTTTGCGATTTTTTTTGAGAAAATTATGATTTCTCTAACTCGTTTCTTTTGAATCCTGCCAATGAACGAGCTTGTTCAGCTTTAATCTTTAAAGCTTCTAACATGTGATATAGCTTACCAGACTGCATTTGTAATCTTTGAAATTCTAAATCAGCCCTAGCTATTTCATCGTCTTTTTCTACAATTCTTTTTACTACCTCCACTGTTGGTTTAAGACCACGATCATTAAATTCCTTTTGGACTCTTTCCATAGCCTGACCATACCGCATCTTCAATTTTCGCTCGGCTATGGCTACGCTCATTCTTACTTCAGAATATACTGCTGCCCAGAAAGCATATTGGGCTGGGATGTCTTGCATCTGTTGCTCGAGTATCTCATAGTCGAGATCGAGATCGGGTAATAGATTTACCTCTATTTCTTTATACTGAGGTTTATTATCTATTTTGTTAGTAACGACTTGAAGTCGTACTTTGAATTTAAAAAGAGTAGTGCCCAATAAGTCTGGAGCAACTGTAGCTATATTTTGCTCTATCCAAGATGGTAAATTGTCATCCATCATTATTTTCCTTTTGGCTTGTTTTCCCTGTGTGTGGCTCTGTGACCGTTGGTCTATTTGCCGAAATGGGATTTTGCCATGCGTCGCGGTTAAATTTTATCTTTGATTTCGACATATCTTTCAATACATTTCCATTATTTTTAGCTACATTATTCCATGCCGCCCGAGAAAATGTAGAAACACTACTAACACCAACATGTTTATTACTACTTACTCTTCTGCTTCGATTGGCCTTACGCCTCTCTCTTCTTTTACGCTTCTCAGCTAATTTTTGTGATCTATTTCTTTTTGACATGAGTGACCCCAGATTCTCTAATAATCTGAATCAAACTCCATTGCTTCCATTTAGATCCTATACTTACTCTTACTGGAAAGAAGGGATTATTACCCAAATACCCAGCAAATGGTCTTACCATTATGTTACTAATATCTGAAATAACAGACTTAATTATTATAGGATCTCTAGGAACTGATAATACAATAGAATCATGTATCTCAGCGCAGATATAAGTAGGGTAAAGATCCCAAGCTTGCCTTAGAACATTATGCATAGCATGCGCTATTGAGCCCTGCATAGCGCCATTTAAAACAGCTAGTCCATTTTTTGCAGTCTCGACTCTAAACTTTTTACCTAATAATGATTCTAAATATCCATCTGGCATTCTCGTAATGCTAGAGCATAGTTCTAACCATTTGCAAAGCTTAGGATATATCTTCATTAATTCTATACTGATATTTAAAGAATTAATAGATTTAAGCAGGAATAGTTTGCATTGATCCCTATCTTCGAAATATCCATATTCAAGCATGTGAGTATAAGGATCAGACTTGATAAAACTGTTTTGTAATTCTTCGTCTTCTGATAATAACGAAGCTACTCTTATATCAGCTGCCATCCAATCAAAATGGAGAAGCACGTAACTTTCATTAGATGACACCGTTCCTATATGCTCTGGATGCGTATATCCTTGTAAATTGAAACCGGATGTAGAACTTCGTCCAGAATAAGTCTTCATTGACCACTTTGGCTGGCACATTCTGCCATTTATAAGCACTCCTTTATTTTCTAAATCTTGGTATACCACTGATGCGTCTGCTATCAACTTATGATAAGCCTTAGGCTGTATAGATTTCATTTTTTCTAGTATCTTACGCAGTAGCAGCTTATCCTTAGTGTCGTTATCTGTATGCTTAATAGTATTATTCCTATCAATATTTAGATCATAAATCGATCTATAATTGTGATCTATAGGCAACTTATAAGCTGCAATTAAATCTTTATAATTAGTAGTAATTATAGTATGATCATTTTCGTCAGCCCAATAAAATATCTTGCGTATTTTATCGAGGTCTTTTTTTACAGCCGCTATGTTTCTCTTTGAGGCTGGTCGATATAGATCATAAACCAAAGTATTATTGCCAATCTCGAAACTGGCAAATACCGGCATTTTAATGTTATCTAAAATCGAATAATGAAAAATATTCACGCATATTAAAACACGTAGACAGACTACTTCTTTTTATCTTTCTTCTTCTGCGACTTATTATCCTTAGCTGTAAAATACTTAGTCTTAGGGTCGTATTTTCCGCCCTTAGTAAGATTATTCTTTATATGATCTACCTCGCCTGGTGCTCGATAATTTGCATATGGATCTTCTTGAGTAAGTTTATATAAATTCATGTCTCTTTTAGCACCAGCTACGTCTAAAAAGCCATTACCCAAAATATAGCTAGTAACGTTGGAATTTTTAAGAGACTTAGTACAATTATTACTGCCGCATCGGGGGCACTTTGTAGCTTCTTTTAACTCCTCATCTGATGGATTCATCATATGTGAGGTCTCGAACAGTACCATCTCGTCGTACTCTTCTGACGTCAAATCACGCTTTAATCTAGTCTGCTGCCTTTTCTCGCAAGCATGGCAGGCGTAATCATATCTAGGCATCGACTAATTTGAACTCTACAGGAGGTAACTTACAAATTAAATTTCTTTCAGACAAAATTATGATTCTCTGGCCTTTATATGGATCGTTAGATGAATTAATCTCCATGACTATATTACGTTCCATAAAGACAACTACGTCGCCGATCTTTAGCTGAGACTTAATGCGGCCACCATTATTGTCAGGCACACCAGGCCCTATTCCAACCACTACCCCTTCATTTTTATATCGTTGCATCTCTGGCAACTCGATATCGCTCTTAATTCTGAACAGCAAGACAGCTACAAAATCATTCAAACAATCAACTGGCTTTATCTTAATCGGGCCGGATACATCTTCTTCTGGTATATCATAAATCAGCTTACGCGGCTTTGGTTCAGCAGCTTCTTCTTTTAATAACTTCACGCTCTTAGGGGTAGCCATACTATTCTTTATCCTTGCAACATTTCTTATTACCACACGCTGTTTCGACTTTATCTACACTTTTGCTATCTTCGACGGATTCGAAAGTAACTTTTGTCTTACGCTTAGGGATAGGCGGAGCGTTAGGTATCTTTATTTGCATTGCCGTTCCATCAGGGCAAGCCTCGAACCCCGTCCTTTTCATAGTTTCGGCTATGGTCTTAGAAACTTCGACTTCGATTGTTATTTTTAATTTCATGGTTTCCACTCTGTCGTTACTTCTGTGCTGACTCTAGTTACTGGTTCGATGTTTAATCGCTGATATTGAGATTCGCGAACTGTCATAGTGTTATAATTAATCTCGCAAGTAATAGTCTGATGCTTGGGACCATTACGGTTTTTCGCAATGAAAAATCTCAATTGCGCTGGATCTTGGTTCCTTTCATCTATGCTCTGGTTAAGACTGACCACATAATCGAGCGCAAACTGCTTACCAAAGCTCTCAGCTGTCTTATTTAAGTCGACTAATTCACTGTCCATACCACCCCTATTTGTTTGGGTAGCAGTGAACACTAAAACGTTTTCATTTTTAGCTAAACCTCTGATTTCAGTCGCTACGTGTTTTTGCCTATCATATTCTTTATCGTTATATTTCTTGACTCTGCTGACCATCAGATCCATATAATCTATTATAATGACATCAGGTTTCCAGCCTTCCGTTCTTTTAAGGTTAGCAAGTAAAGCATAGATATGATCGACAGAGCACTCGTCGGGTGGCCATTCATATATATAAAACCTTTTATGATATGTTTCTTGTAATGATTTAGCGACCCTTTTTACCATCTCTTTGTGACCAGTAATTTGATTTAGTGGCACATTGGCCATAGACGCCATACATCGCATAGCCGTTTTGAATACATCCAGTTCATATGTTATTAATAAAACATCTTGACCATGAGCGCCGTTTAGGCCTGAACCTTTGAGCGACGATATAGCGTTATTGCAAAGTAAGATAGATTTACCGACATTAGTCGGTGCTAACCAACAAACTACTTCTTTGGGCGATGGTCCGCCATTATTTAAAAATGCATCTAGTCTAGGAAACCCAGTAGTTCTATGCTCTATAAGATCCTCTTTGAATAATAGATCGATATTTTCGAAAAACCATAATCCAGTATTGCTGCTGAAATCGACTATTTTATTTGCTTCGTTAAATAAATTCTCGATAAAGCTGTAGTTTCCCTCTTTATATGCTTCTATCGCTTCAGGAGTGTAGATTAAACCGAAAGCTTTCTTTCGTGCCCATTCAAGCAGTAATTCTTTTACTATCGGAATTTCTCGGTAGTCGGACTTACGATCTACCAACCTCATTATCTCGATATGCGGATCATCGACGTTTAATTTACCTTCCAAATGATCTCTTAAGATCGCTCTGGTCGGTACTATACTATGCTTTTCGAATATGTTTAATATTTCGGCTATGATCCATTTCGTCTCAAGCTTTTGAAACATGTCCGGCTTGAGAAACTTAGCTATAGATGCAAAAAAATCCGGTACGTCTAGAGCTAAAGATATAATAGCTTCTTCTTGAAAGCCTCGAAATGGTTTAATATTATTATCTTGAGTTATCTCCTCATTTTCTAATTCTTCTAATTTATCTAAAGTAGACATTATTCCGTACCGCAAAAATTAGCTTTTTGAGTCTGAATAGCTTGCAATGCTCTGGTAAAACATGCTTCAGCTAAATCCAAAGCTTCACATAATGACACGAACTCATTTTCAGTGAAATACAGCATCGCGTTGTTCACAAAGGATATGCGATCGCCATATACTGTAGAGTGGTTTGGTTGCATGACTCTAGAGGATATGTTGTATATCCACTGACCATCCTTAAACGTAATGCCTGATATACGCACTGCTTCGATATATCCGAGCGCAGCAGACTCTCTAAGATACACAACGTCGTTTACTGCATATGTAGGGTCAGCCATATAATGTCCTATTCTGAGTCTTCGTCCGATTCATCAAAAGTATCGGAGTCTTCCTCTGCTACAGGTGTGTTAGTGTCGACTCTGATTCTTTGATATGTTTGACGCTTTATCTCCTCAAATATGTCATTATGCTCTCTTAAAAACGCAGAAGCATTTGATGACCCATTACCCAACTTGGTCTCATTATAAACATAGAAATTACCATTACGCTTTACCACACCATTATCACTAGCGACCTCGAGCAGCGAAGATTGGAGATCTATACCATAAACAGGTCGTTGGCTATGACCTACACATATATCGTATTCGCCGGTCGTAAATGGCGGAGCTACTTTATTCTTTACCACTTTGATACTCGGCCTAAAGCCTATCACAGTATCATTCGATTTGATCGGGCTACCTTTCTTCACCTCTAATCTTATAGATGCATAGAATTTTAAAGCGCGACCACCTGGAGTTATTTCTGGATTGCCGAACACAATCCCCACTTTTTCTCTAACTTGGTTTACGAACACTACCGTCGTTCTGGTCTTATTGCATTTACTCTTTAAACGGTTCATGGTTTTAGACATCAATTGAGCCAAAGCCGCCATAGTCGAATCGCCTACCTCGCCATCTAACACAGCTTTAGGTGTTAAAGCAGCCACTGAATCGACTATCACCAAATCCACCAAACCAGAGTCGATAAGTCTTTCTAAGATAGTTATAGCCTCTTCGCCACTATCAGGCTGCGATATCATCAATGATTCCATATCGACTCCCACCTTCTCAGCCCACTTAGGATCTAGTGCATGCTCGGCGTCGATAATAGCGGCAACACCGTGCCTCTTCTTCTTATCGAAGTATGTCTTCTGGCACGCAGATACGAATTGCAAGCATGTCGTCGTTTTTCCGCTACTTTCCGCACCATATATTTCTATAATCCGACCTTGGGGCAGACCAAGTACCCCTAGCGCAACGTCTATAGATGCGACGCCTGTGCTAAATGTATCGACATTAACTATAGCTCCTCTGCCTACCATGATTGAGCCTGTCCCAAATTCTTTTTCGATGCCTTTTCTTAAGTCCTCTAGGCTCTTAGGAATATCATGTACCTTCTTTTCTTTTGCCTCTTTTGTCTTCGCCATAATCTAGGATTCTCCCTAATTTGCTAATGAGATGATTTATGTCGTATTCTGCTACTTTCAAAACATCCGTAGTCGGAATTCGTACAATACAACTATTCTTCGCTAATAATAAGTCTTCACCAACGACCGCTGTAACTTGCCAAAGACCGTCAGGAGTAACTATGATATCTGGCGGCGAAGATAAATATTTTACATTCTTGGTGGTCAATATCTTTACTTGGTCGAAACGGCTATACCTAATTTCTATTTCATCCATCATGCAAATTTACTACAGATAATGGGAGAATAATATGTCTTTGAATGAAAACGAACAGTTGTTGGTAGAAGCCATCAAGTCAATGCTTCAACATGACAGCAAGCTAGGTTTATCTATCCATGACAAACCAAAAGAAGAAGTAGACGCCTATAATGCAGAAAGAGGTTTAGAATATCTCCATGGCAACATTGAACAAATGTTCCATTTGAAGGCAGCCGAGCTGGATTCTGCTGATAGTCTTTGCCAAGGCTTCCACAAAGTCCACTCATATAAATATGTCGATGACCCCACATTTAAAACTGCGTTAGAAAAAGAACTTGTAGCCCAAGCCGTGCCAGCTCACGAGAGAGCACAAGCTGCTAAATTCGTCGATAGTATAATCGATGAATTGAAAGAAGACCAAGAATGGGCAGAAAAAGATTCTGGGCTTAACCCTAATATGGCTGATATCCAAGATGTCAGTAGGCCTGAACAACCCATAGATTTTGATATCATAGACCGCGAAGGATATAATCAAAAGAATATCACCTCCAAGAGAGGCGAAGCAAGTCCTAGCATGACACCCGACACAGATGACTTATGAAACTAGCTTCGATCTCCGAAGGCTGGCTACTACAAAAAATGCGCGAAAAGCTAGGCGCAGCTGGGTATTTCAACAATCCGATGATAAGCCAAGATAGCGGATTATATAACGCATCATCTGGCCATGACTCCGGTAGCAGAACGACTGGCGGAACCGGTTATGCGACAGGTGTTCCTAATTCTCCAAGAAAGCGTAAATTCTTGGGTTTAGCTAACAGACCCAATTCAATAGTTCTCTAGTATATCGAAATAATCCCGCTACCATTACACTTGGGACATAACATACTTTTTTTATTCTGCTTAATCGTGCTCTGACCTCTACATATCGGGCAAGTCTTGGTAGTGTTATTATACCCAGCATTAGCAAAATCTGGCGTATTACCATTCATAGAATCGCTGGCCATCTTCTTAAACCGACTTTGAAGATTAGCATCATCACTCTTTTGTATAGTTATTCTGGTAGTTCCTGTTCCATCTATTCTAGTTTTAGGGATCGCCAAAGGCTGACCTGACCGACCTTCTACCAGTGCCATTTCTGCGTGGCCTTGTAAAACGCTATCAGGAAGTTTCTCGGAAAGAGAATTTACGTCAAAAGAGCTATGCCCAGCGATTGCCATGCCCCCGACGTCACCACCAGTAGTCTGCACCACACTCTTTAATTTGCTCGTTGGAATAACGTCGGGCGAATTAACATCTATTTCTTCTGCCTTAGCAGGTTGTGTAGGCTGCTGAACTCTTGCTGCTGGCTCTGAAGCTACGATCAATCCTCCTGTCTCAGTAATATTTAGTCCCAGAGCTTTAGCTTGTGCAATCACTTCGTCTATTTTCTTCTTTTTTATAGAATAAGCCTCTTTTACTGATTTTACAGTAGCATCTTCGGCATGGCCATCACATATTTTAACGTCAATGGATATACCATCTATTGTTATCGTCATTTGTGTATTTAAATTAGTAGCGCTGTCACAAAAAACACATTGATTGTTATTCATACATCACCATGGCTAAAATTGTCGTAATAGACGTTGACTTAGGCATTAACGTCGAAGAGTTAATAGCCAATAATGCTAAAGAACTAACCGATTTGGCAAAGCAAGAGCTTGACGAAGCTATAGCTGTGGCAGAATCGGCTAAAAAACTACAAGCTGAAAAAAACGCTAAAGCTAAAAGCACTGTCGATGGTATCCAACGGGTATTGGATGAGTCATACGAAATGCTTGAATCGGCTAAGGAGGAAGGAATTCCTGTGGACAAAATAATTTTACACGTAAAGGAATTCATACCAAACTCTTCAGCCTTCACCATACGTATGAATAATATTTTGTCTGCACGCGATAACCCTTATAGATTAATACGTAAAAAAGTAGATGGAATACCGCACTATGTATTTACGAGTTATAACGAAGAATGATGCTTCTTAGTAGCATACTTACTACCCTCTCCAGCATACCGAACCAATCTAATCATGCAGCTAGATATATCCATGCACCAATCCCATTGCGCTGAACTTCCGATACAATGAATACCCTTATTATCTATATCCTCTAATTTGGGCAAAGCACCTAATGGTATTACGCCCTCTATGGAGGTACCATCTAAAATGTCAAACGATTTCATATATGACATTAAGTATGTGCCAGGGTTAACTATATCTTCGTGACAGTAGAACAAATACCGATTAGGTGCTACATTTGTAACTTTATAAAAACCGATTTCACGGTCGACGACCAATAACTGATTAGCACCCTCGAAATTAAGTTCATTAGTCTGAACATGCAAATAATGGAGTGTTTTAGCCTTTAATGTGTGCTGCATACCCATTAGCTCTAGCAATTTATCCAAAGGAACAGTACTGATCGCAGCATCAAAATCGTATCGTTTTTCACCTCGAATGAAATAGTGGTCACCTATTTCTGTAATAGCCCCCTTTGAAGCTTCCGCCACTAAGTTATCGTTAAACTTGCCGAGTAAGTTCGAGTAGAGTTGATTAACCCGCACATCGTAAACCGATACTACCATTTGGCTTTTTAAATAAGGCTCGACGTGAGGCGGCGGGTCTGCGCCGAATAATTTGTAAGCCCAAGGATAATATAATTCATTTTTATAACCTTTAGATATCTCTCCGGCAATAGACCAGGCTCGTTGATATAAATGAAGTTTTTTGCTTTCAACGCCAACTATATCCTGAATTATTTCATCTATTCTATCATCCCTAATAATGAAATTATCATCCAGTGCAGGATTAAAACTGAAAAACCTGCTTTTATAAAATGGAATAATGGTCCAGTCAGAACCCAAAATACATTTTGCTAATAGTCCTACTATACCAGATCCGAATATTACCTTCATTAGTCGAGCATATCCGCGTCGTCGAATTGTTCCGGTTCTAAGCCTTCCGCAGCTTCCAATATATTTCCCTTTTGACCATAGTCTACAAAACCGTCTCCCGATAAAATGCCTTCGAGGGTATCTTCTGCCTCTTCTTTGGTACTCTTTTCGCTCTTCTTTGGTTTTTTGGTGTTCTTAGGCTTGTCCTTTTTCTTAGCGTCCTTTGATAGTCTTTCTGCGACTGTCGTGTCCCCTAAATCGTGCCGCTCTAACTTATAAATATTAGGGTTCAAATCCTCTTGAGTAATCCTGCCGCTCTTAAGTGGATCGATGAATGGATCTCGGACGATATTAGTTTTCGACCTACATATATAACACGCAAAATCAACAACAGGGAATGGTGGGTCCGGATATCTGACATTAAGCTCGAGCCCCTGCCCACAATCCGGACATGTAGTGACTACCTTAATTGGCTTGACATAGTATCCAAAATTATTCTTTACTGAGTTAGGCCCAGTAGTATTAGAATCATATTCTACTGGCCGTCCGTATGCCTTCTTGCCATTGACATTTATATTTAATAGCTCGTACGGATTATAATCCATTTTGTCATCCTTCTGATTTAGAACTCCAGTCTGAACGACTGACAGTTGATACCTTGGATTTAAGCCCGTCGTACGCCGCCTGACTGATGGTTAATTCGACGTGCCTATCATCTACAGCCATATCTGCCAATTTAACGAATCCGTTATGCCCACACTTCGAACAAACCTTATCGTCATACGTCTTTTGTCTGCACTTCTTACATTCTGATAACTTTTTAGCCATGCTTACTCTAACTGATGACACTACGCAATAATAGTATTTCTTTGCACCAGCCAAGGATTCGCCACTGATATCGCATCTCAAAGACTTCCTATTTACATTATTAGCGATTATTTTTTCTTTAAGACCTTCGAAACACGATAGACAAACGTCACAAGAGTATCCTATCGCAGACTTCAGTATCATATCCAAAGACGGTCTACTCGGGCCATAAATATTCACTTCTCTAAAATCGAACGAATAATATGTAAATTCTGTGTGATAATTAATGCCACACAAATCACACTTAATACCGGACTTATCAGGCAATAGCATCTTTATCGTCCTTAAGAGACAACCTGATGATGTTAGTCTTACGGCACATGCTAAATGTACCTCTCATCTTGTCATAATTAACAGTCATCCTGATACCTGTACCAATCTGTAGGTTATTGGGATCTTGCCGTCCTAACTCATCGCCCCAGATGAAGATAATTGTTCTTTGAATGCCGTCAGTAACTGTGACCTTAGCATATTGTGTGCCATTTCTATTATCTTTAGGTTTTGTCGTAGCCAATTCGACACTTAGTATCATAACTTCGATTTGAGAAGGTTCTCCCTCTAAGGCATTTACCTTAGCTTCTTTTATGGTTCGACCGCCTTTTATGTTAAACAGGTCAAGAGGAGAATCAAGGTAATAACCTAAAAATTCTTTTTGAAATTCTAACTTCTGAGCGCTAGTAAAATCTTCAGAGAATAGCGCCATTACATTTTGTCTTGAGTCATTAGGCTTTGGCATCCAATTATTGAATTTAGGTGGAATTTTCCTTCTATTTGGGTAAGCTTTTTTGTATTCTGATATTTGTCGCTGCCGCTCTGCTTGGATAGTTTTTTCATTCCATCCTTCTGCTTCCAGCAATTTGGTTTTGATGTCAGCTTTGAATTGTGTCATGCCTGAACAGTATTTGTACTGATACCATTGCCATAAAGCGAAAGCGTTCTCGTGATTTTTTAATCCCGAAAAAGCACCTAATTTTATAAAACGTTCTAACACCACTTTGTTCTTGCGACTATCATCCGCCACAAATTCGTCTATATCTTGCCAACTACCTTGACCAGCGAAAATTTCAGCAGCTTTTTCTCCTACCTTTTTAATGCCAATTAAACCTTGATTGACCACATCACCAGTCACTGTATACTTAACTGTAAGGTTATTTATATTTAATGTGCCGAACTTAACACCTGAAGCTCTTTTCGCAGGCTTGAATTTTCCAGAATATGTAATATCTGTTGGCTTCCAATCCTCAGCGCGTGCCACACTCATATATCGGACCAACTTATCTGGGTGACAGTCGCTCATCACAGCCGCCCACCATTCTGGCGCAAAATGAGCTTTAAGCCATAGGCATCTAAAAGCCATCAAACAGTAAGCTACACCGTGGCTTCTATTAAACGCATACCTACCGAAACTCACCATAGACTCCCAAAGAGTCTTGGCATTGTCCATTCCGATATTTGGAGCGGCTCCGATCAACCATTTTTCGCCAATAGGCTTAAGTTTATGTGTCCATTTTTTAGCGACAGCTTTTCTTGCTTCCTGAGCTTCAGGGGAGGTAAACCCAGCAAGTCGCTGCCAAATAGCTGCTAACTGTTCTTGCCAAAGAATAATACCATATGTATCCTTAAGAATATCGAGTAGCTCGGGATGAATATTAGCTAACCGTTTTTTCCACAATCCGGCAGTGTCGTCGCGATTGGCAACAGCCTCAGGTATTGCAGCCATCGGCCCTGGATGGCCCGCAGCATTAAAAAATAATAAGTCATTAAAATTCCGAACACCGTTAGCTAAGATGCTTTTTGCTAAATCGGTGTCAAATTGAAAAACTCCGTCAGTTTTTTGATCGTTAGCAAGCGATAAAGCATGAGGGTCATTTAGACTAATATACTTCTTATTGCCATCTCCATCAAAATAATGACCAGCTCTATCTTGTGTAGGATCAATATCCTCCCACCCGTTAGCATTTACACCAAATGAAATTCCGCGATTTAATTCGATCAACTTACTGCATTTAAAAATATATTCTAATGTTTTGAGACCAAGAAAGTCCCATTTGTAGTAGCCAAATTTAGATAATTGGGTATTTCGACCTTCTGTCCACATCGACACCCAGTAGCCCTTGCCACTGTTCTTAGCTAACGGAATGTTGCCAAAGAGTGATCGATCGGCGATAATAAGCGCTCCAGCATGCATGCCCATGTTTCTGACGCGCCCCACTAGTTTAACCGCATATTCTATGACTTGTGGATATTTTTCACTGAAGTCTTTAAGATTTTCGTGCTCTTGCAGTAATTTACCTATAGTGGGCGATTCAGTATCTGACGATTGACATTTAGGGCAACTGGCGTCTTTGTGTACGAAACCGCATTCATTTTCTACATTCGTTTCGAAATCAATAACTCGATTCTTACAAACAGAATAGCCACCATCTTTAAGCCCATCGACATCTTCTGGTAGCTTAGTGGTAAGCTCATAAACCTCAGCTTGATCGACAGCAGCTAGTGCCCTCGATACATCCATAATAGCCGATTTGAATTTGTATGTCTGCCAAGTCCCGACACTACATACGGGGCCATATTCATCATTATTATTTTGAGTTCCGAATTTTTCTGTAGCGTGCTCTTTAATAGGGTCTCGAGCTTCAGGCAGACAATCTATGTCGATATCTGGCATGTCCTGATCTTTAATTAGATCGAAAGGCACCTTGCCATGCTTAGAAACGTATGCCCTTACATCTGATACACGTGAGCTGACAATTATTTCAGAATTTCTATTTAATATAGGATCTTCTTCTACTAGCCCGAACAAAAAGGGAATAAGTAACTTATTTGGATTGGTTTTGAATGTCTTTCCAGAATTAATTATGCCTAACCAGTAAGCATTAGCACCCTGCTTATTTATTTCAGATATTTCGAATTTAAGTCGTAATAAATATTGCTGAGAATATTCAGCTACTAAATTATTCAGTTCGTGCTCTACTTCTACCCACGATTCATATTTTTTCGTTTGAATGTTTGGCATTGATATGATTGGTTAATCCCGAGGTGCTAGACATCTTTTTGTTACAATACGGGCACGTCAGGTCATCACCGCTATCTAGCACTTCTTTAATTTCTGACTGATCTCGTTTTTTCACTACGTTTTGAAGTGTGTCCATTACTAATTCTAACGGCTGATCTACGAATATTCTATTATTCGATTTGCTTACATTTGCGTAATATAATAAGCATCGCTTCTTCTCAGCTAGTGAAAATACCTTATTTATTTCATCCTCTGACTCACATATATGCGTTGAAAGTACCCTACTAGGTGGTTCGATTAAAATATATGCTTTCTTCACTTTACACTCTCTAAATGACCATTGGTCTCGAAACTACTTGTTTTGTTTAGGCAAGCATCATTCGCCAATTTACTACACGTCGCCATCATTTCGACAGGTATATCGGCGGATAACTTCAGGTCATTAAATTCTGATATTCGCTTCTTTAATTTTGATACCTCTAAAAGGTAATCTGATCCTACTTCTGACTGAATATCGTTTATTGCAACGTCATTATCGCAGAATAAACAAATCTTATATTGATTAAAGGCATTCTTGATAGATTCTAAAGCAAGCCTTATTGCATTGATGTAAGATAATTCTCTACTTGATTCGAAGAGATAAAAATACGCCTTCTTTTCCAAGATACTTCCATACTCCTCTGCTCGGTACACCACGCCTGCGCCAGCTTTATCTTCATTAAATCTCACTACTACATATATCTTAATTATCATAGCTCAGTGCCTTTAGCGGTAAACAACCTTGGATAATCAGACTTAGTAAATTCCGCAAGTCTTTTTAATGAGTTAGTGATGGCGGACAATACCACATATTTCGCTTCTATTTTATCGTTTAGATTGCGGCTCTCTCCAATCTTTATCAATAAATTATTAGATGCTTCCTTTACATATATCGGTATCTCCTTTTTAGATACCTGTTCGTCGATATAACGATGTAGGTAAAATGCTAAGCCTTCGATGATACTAAATGATAAAGAGTCTATCTCTTCTTGCTTTCTCTTCTTATCATCATCTTCTATGAAATCCATTAATTTAATCAAAAACGCGCACAACTGCTGCGAAGGGCCATTCATCAATAATAAATGGATCTTTATAGAATGTTTCAATTCATCTAACATGGTCACTCCGAAGGCATATTAACATTTAACATATAACCACCACGGCTTGGCGATAAAAATCGATCGAATGACAGATTCCATAATAATGGGTCGATGGTGTGTATACCCAATAAGAAGCACACTAGAGATCCTCCAGCTGAACCTCTGGGAGTAAAAGGCCATCCTTGCTCGCGCCCATATTCTATTAAATCTCTAGTGATCAAAAAATAACTTGCAAAGCCTTTGTCGATGAAACGTTGTAATTCGATTTTAGCTTGCTCTACGTAAGTTACTTCTTTACCATCGATAATGAATCGCTTAGTACACTTATCCAAACCCAACTGCTTTAGTTTTTTAGCAACGATCATTTTAATAGTAGAATCTGCATCAGTAATTTCAGGTATTTTTGGTGACATGTCTACTTTAAGATGCTCACACTTGTCAGCAATTTCCAAAGAATTATTACACATATCTTCGAATACTCTATCATCGATGCCATTCGAGTATCCGTGATTTTTAAATCTAGCCCACAATTCTGCTCTTGTTTTCATGTACTGTTCATCGCTATTCACATGAAATAGATCTGGAGAGTCGATGGTTGTCTCCTGCTCGATGGCCATCATGACTTTTTGCAATATAAAATCTTCTCGTGTCAGATAATGACAGTCATTAGCCAACACAAGCTTTATCTTGAATTTATCAGCTAAATTTACTAAAAACCGAAAAACAGCTTCATCATCTGCGACGCCTGGCATTTGGAGTTCAATATAATAATCTTCGCCAAACACCTGCTTAAATTTTTTTACATATTCTATAGCCGTATCGAAACGCTCTTCTTTTGATCTCTCACGTATAACATTGCCTTCTCTGTCTACTATTTGCTTGTTTCGAATTTCATGACAAATAGGTCCATTAAGGCAGCCCGACAAGATTATTAAGCCCTCTTTATATTCGCATAATTTGTCGAACCAGATTCGATTGTACTGTGTTCTACCTAGACCATATAAGCCGGTAGTATATGCTTGAGTAGTTAATTTTATTAAATTATGAAATCCAGTCTCGTTTTTGCATAGAACGGTTAGATGCCTATTACGATTTATCCTTTGAGACAGTTCAAGATTGTTAGCGCGCCATTCCGGTGATCTTATCTTAACGCCTTGACTTATAAGTTCTTGCCTCTTAGGCTCGAAGTCGTTGAAATAGATTTCAGCGCCGGCTATATATTTGAGATTATACTTTTTGAAAGCAAGATACATATCGGGGACAGAAGCCATGTGCCCATGCTCAGTCGCGCTCATAGCAGGATAACCACGTTTATAACACTGCTCGGCATATTGCTCTGGAGTGGCTACACCGTCAAGTGCTGAAAAAACCGTATGGTTATGAAGGTGAACGAATTCTGAGGGGCCTGAATACTCTTCAGGAGTATAAAGCCGTTTAACGTCAGTCATTGATTGGTCACAAAATAATTATGCTTAGCTAGGCTATCTGCTACTTTGACTACGTTAGTCAATACACCCTGATTTGGTTCTACATTAATATTACTTTTGACTCTCTTTAGCACTTTACTATCTAATGCACTAGTGTCCGGATATTTTGGTAATGCTATGCTTTTGCCCATTCTTTTTATCAAATTTTGGCATATTTCTATGAGGTGCTTCAGCTGTCGTATCTCACACACCTCTAATATCCTACACAAATCATTATGCAACCCTTCCTTATTCAATATTTCTAACCTATCGAAATGATTCCTTATCTTAATAATATACTTCTCTAATTCTCCAGTATCTAACACCTCTATCCAATATTTAAGTGAATACTCTTCTATATAACCCTTTTGTAATATTATATGTATAGCGTCTATAATAGACTCATCCACCATATCATCAATACTGTCCTTATTAATGCAAGATTTAACTCCATCTATGAAAGCTGAAGCCATATCGACTATGCCTTGATAAGTGTACCTATTATGAGTATTAGCAATCATCCATGTTTCAATATTAGATATTACTAGTAATCTACCTTGATTATCATATATCTGAGGTATACCTCGGGTTCTGATATAGTACAGGACATCGCCGAGTTTTACTACAACGATGTCCTCATTCGCATATTTAATTTTAACATTGACCAAATTAAAACATCTCTGCTGCCTTTAAGCATCCCTCGGCAACACAATATAACGGTTTGTCGGCTCTAGATACAGTACCTATGCTAAAAGGTAAATCTTTTTCTTCGAACTTCATCGCCACGCGCTCAACAAATCCCTTTGGTGATGACGTACCGCCAGCCATAAAAATATCAATGCCACTATCGATCCTAGCTTGAGCTTCGTTTTCATTGAAGCCTTGGACTATGCCCTCGATGACTTGGCTGATTAGAACATCATAGTGCAATACGATATCTAAACCCACTCTATCCATAGGCTCAGAACCTGGGGTAAGATCAACTTCAGTCTTGCGTTTAGCTATAGTAGTAGGAGTTTCCTTGGCTATCTTCGAACGAGTCTTTGATCTTTCTGGATTATAACCATGCCGCATTGCGACTTGCTCATCAATCCAATCGCCAGCTCCTACCCAGCAAAAAGAATAAATCTCTATGCCCATTCTAACATAGCTGACAGTGACAGTACCTGCTCCCCAAGAAATCCCGATGCCAGTCCCGTCCTGGCTCATGTTTAAAACAATTGCATGCGACTCTTTAATATTATTCTTAGAGATTTTGGCTTTAGATTCATAATTGTCTATAACCATATTCACCACTCGTTCGTGATACGATAGGTTAGACTCTTTGTTTATAGCTGGCGCAGTTGTGCAATAGCATAACTTTAACTCGTCATCAAACTGCCCGAGCTCCGTTTCAGCAGTCTCAAGAAGTCCATGGATTATACTAGCTAGTACAGTCAATGATTCTTCATCTGCCGTTATTCCACCCTCTGCCATCGGTCTTAATAAAGTGTCATTTTTAGCATAAGCAAATTCTTCTGCGTCGCGACCGAGCACTATTATTTGACCGTTTTCTAATTTAATCCATCTAGCAGGACGTTGTGTGCCATCAGACCTCACTTTATTAGGATCATTCAACATGTTCTCGATAAACGGAGTAGCGCGTTCGAAGACGTAGTAGCCATTTATCTCTGATATATAGTCAGTCTTATTACCGTTACGGTATGCGACCACTATCGTTTTTGTGCCTACGTCCAATCCCAAATGATGCATTTTCACTCTCCTACCATTGTACACACATCCGAGTCTATATACATTGGATAAATCTTCACATTGATCGTTTTTGCCGATTTTAATATTTTTAAGCTGAAAACCTGCTTTGCCTTTATCCTTTGCCTCAACTACAATTACTCTTGGCCTGACATTTATATTATATGTGGGGCTTTTACGTTCTAATAGTTTCTTTTTTGATCGGCCAGTCACCACCACGTTTGCTTCATAACCAATCGGTTTTTTACTGCTATCTATGAATACTTCTGCTAGTTCCTTCTCTTCTTCAGATAAGAATTGTTTTTTAACCATTTACCTTAGATCCAAAACCACCTGGTGGCTTAGGCGGCTTCTTTAACGCTGGGGCTATCAAATCAGGGGAAAGATCTTCGACCTTAATAGAAGGTTTAGTAGGAGCAAGAGGAGTTTCGTAATGTGGTTTGGTCATTGTATCGACATTAAAAGTTCTACGCTCAGTACTCTTTAATATGTCAATGTGTTTATTATACGCGACCAAAAATTCATCTAATATCCTTACCACTTTATAGATGGCATAAACTAATATCAGAAGTATAAACGCTAATAAGACTTCTCTAATCATTAATCCACCACCATTGTATTACATACTACCCATTCGGGTTAACACCAGCACATACGTCTATGTTATCATCACATCTACCTACGGCAAAGAATTTGCCATCACAATTTTCAGGTAGTCTATCTGTGCATACCACATTATTCTCAGCATCAAATTCGCAGCAAGATCCCAGCGTCAAACACGGATAGTCACTACCAGTGCCTCCACTGCCACAATTCGATCCAGCACCTAACCAAGTGCCACCAATCTCAGCGCACTGATTTTGATATACTATAGCACATCTTTGAGCACCAAAAGATGGATGGCAGCAGGCTCCCAACGTACCTTGGCAAGGATTGGGAGTACAATCAGCTAAACTATTTCCAACAACAGTTCCACCAAAAAATTGACACAAATAATCTGAAATATAAGTACACGAATATCCAACACAGCAAGCAACAAACTGACCGCTAGGAGGCGGCGGAGGAGGAGCGGGAGGAGGCGCTGGCGGCGGTGCTGGAGGAGGAACTGGTGGAGGAACAGGCGGTGGTGGTGGCGGGGGCGGCTCACAGCATAAACAGCCTGAAAAATCCCCATCAAAGGAATAGTAAGGCGGTGAATTGCAAGAACAGGGTTGTGAAATAGAAACATTACTAATCGAACCGCATGGTAAGCTAAAGCTAACCGACCACTTGGAATCACAGGATTCTGGGCCTGTATACTCAACATCAGGGTTACATGTCACATTAATAGTAAATGCGTCGCCACACTGAAGTGTTCCTTGGCAAACCCAAGAATAATCTGATACTTTTGTGCAGCTAATAGGCGAAGATACGACCCTACCGTCTGGGCATTTCAAATCTATTGTTCCGCCAGAGCCATCCCACTCGCAGCAATTTCCACCAGTCGGCGGTGGGGGCGGAGGCGGCGGAGGCGGCGTCTCCACGCATTGACCATTAATACAAACGCAGCCTTCGCCGCAATCGGCATTTGTAGTACATGTACCAGTGCATGGTTTAGTACTAACGCATTCACCATTAACGCAGAAGCATCCCTCTGGGCAATCCGCCGTAGTTAAGCAAGTCTGGCCAGTACAAGGCGATGGCGGAGGAGGCGGCGGAGGGGGAGCCGGAGGAGGAGAAGGCGGAGGAGAAGGCGGGGGCGGTGGTAGCACTGGTGGTTTATCGCAGGTACCAGACTGTACGTTCGGGCAATAAAAGAACTTGTCTTGGCAACAAAGCTCCTCATCCTCTGGAGCTTTAGGCACGATAAATTCATAGGGATACTTGCCTGGTCTAATACCCAACGGGCTATACCACTTAGCTAAATCGTCACACTCAGGAATGTCAGTTCTAGATTTCCAATCAAAGTCGTGCCTATTAAAGTTACGCTGAGTAAAACATCCAGGCTGTGGCTCCCACCTGACTAAATCTAACTTCGGAATTTCTTCATCGGGTAGCGCTAGCTTATACTGATAAACTGGCTTACAATCGTCTAGAGTCTTCTTAACCGCAGCGAAAGTGCTCTTTAACGTGGTCGTTGGAGCAAGTGTATTAGATGATGCGGGCAATTGAATCTTTTCTACACATATCTCGTCAAGCAAATTGACGCAATAAGTATTAAGCGTTCTTTGCGTCCTGTTATATCTCACATTTACTATTGGACAGATAGCTTGGATATTAGTATCGTCGATCGTGTCTTCGACAATATTAATCCTGCACTCGGCACTCTTACCTTGCTCGCCATCAGGACCACGCTGTCTCGATCTTACAGCCCAATCGCCATCCCAACTATTACCATCGGTTAGGTAAATCGTACCACAGACTATACCTGTTTCTTTGTCGTAAGATATCGAAGCTTTTGTCGTACCTTCATCTATCTTCAATATCGGGTTAAACGATATATTAAAATCTTCTTTGTCATCAATACTCAGATCGATTGTCACATATGGCGAAGGCGAATAAAACAAATCATCTAAAATTACTTTGCTTAATGGGATGTCGCATACAGTTCCGTTAGTTTCGCCCAAACTTTGTTTAATTAATAGATCTTTAGCGGTCTTAAATGTACTATATGCATTATAACTTGACTTATAATATGCTTCTAATTCTACGATTTGGTCCTTTGTATAAATCTGCGAAGGACGCGTTATCTTATATAATCTTATGGCTATTGTAGGCACATGATCATTTGGTAAGAATATCTCCCCATCCCTTACCAAAGGAGTTGGCGTAATTATGGCAAAAGAAAGAGCATTGCCCTTTATCTCTGAAGGGAAGTACGAAGGCTCGCTACCCTCAGGATTACAATAACTCTCACCGGGGACGCCCGCTATACCTTCATCACCAATGTCACCTTGGGGGCCTTTTATCCCTGGCTGTCGTGCTTTAAAAAATATCTGATAAAGACGTCCTCTGTCAACTTCTATTCTGAGAGTATTAGATCCCTCAGGAATAAACCTAATGAGTTTATCGCTGGACCTGAAGTAATACCAATAAGCATTTCCTCCGGGTGCTAGCTTTAGATTATTATTGTAAATACCAGTGGAGTATAATGTTTGTAGTCTCTTGATCTTATTATATATATCTGGGTATATTAGGCCGTTTGCGGTTTCGGTAACAACGTTTGGCGTGGTCAATACACCTATCGAAATCCATCCGTTATCTTCGGCAGAGTATTTCCATACATTCCCGTAGCGATCTGATACCTGATCACCGTCGCTAGGGTTTATAGGGAACTTAGGTGTTGTCATTTAGTTTATCAATCTAGATATTAAGCTTATTTTGAAGGCTTGCTGTTTATCTTTATCCTGACCTAATATATTTATTTGGTCGAATGCTTGTGTTAGTGTGATTGCTTCCGATAATACCCTTTGGTGTAAGCTTTTGATAGATTCTGCTAATCCTCCTTCTGAAGACCACCTATCTTTTGAATATTCATCGTAAGGGTCATAAGGAATTTTTTGGTCTTCTTTAGACTCTTCGTTGTTATTATTTTTCGAGTCTGCTTCCTCTAAGTCGGCCTTATATTTTTCGACTTCTATATCATATGATTCCCAACTGTCTATATTATGAATATTATCCTCATCCCAAATACCGCCCACTCTGTCTGCTGGTGAGGAAGTCATTAAGATAGGCGGCTGCACATAACCCCCAAAAGCTTTGCGAAGTTTATTTAATGTTTCGGAATGACGTACAGCAGAATAAGGGTCAAACCTTGCAATATTGTTCCAAAATGTTAAGTATGGGTTTTTAATTTTTATATAATCATCATAGTAAAATATATCATCTTTTTCAACAGATACTTCGACTTCTTTCCACTTGATATTTCCATATGGTCCTTGAAATCCATCATGGGTAATATTACCATGACCATCTTGGTTTATATTCAATTCGAATCCTTCTTTATGTAATTCGATTAATTGTTCTGCGGTAAGGCTCATAAATAAAACAAAATCTTCTTCATGGCCAATTTCTTCGTTTGCACAGAGTATATTGACCCTTGCTTTATTTAAAGCATCGAAAATAATTTTTAGGTCAGCAAAATTTTTATCCAAATTGATACTACCAAAATCAATACCAGTTGTTTGTATAGCGCTTAAACTTAAATAGATCTTTTTCCCTTGAGCCAAAGGAGTTATGAAATTCGTGGGTAAGCCTATCCCAGATAATAGAGAAACAATTGTACCTCCGGCAGCTTTAATAAAATTCCTTCTGCCGATATCAGCTTCTATTAAAATATCGTCAAGAATATCTTCGAAGATCTTCATAAAGTCACCTATTTAATTATTTTAAATATATTTGAATTATATTCTAAAGATTTTAGATATACACAATACCTCCACCCGTCCTAAGATAGTAAAAGCGAGACAATTAAATCTTGCAAATTCTTAGTCGGTAAACAGAAAGCTCGTAGAAAAGCTCCAACACTAGGTATTTCTCGGGTGGAGGATGTGTTGGTCGAACTCTACTGCCCTTCTCCTGCCGTCATCACTATTGTCCCCAATAGCCGTACACTCTACCAGATTCGGTGCCTCAGGAGATTCGAGTTATAAACCCACAAACAATACTGCCAATCCTGACCATTACCACGCCTTGCATCTGATTCGCCTTAATGGGATTACCCTGTTGGCATTCTTTTTTTCTATTGCAGCGCGGTAATGATAGTTAAATTGGTTGTTCCCTATTCTGTGGATTTACCCACGGTTGGTTAAAAAATCAGACACCCGCCTTACTCCATAGCGGACCTTCATGCGTCCGAGACATTCTTTTATATCGTCTTCCATCGACGAGAAATGAACAAAGCTGGAAAGATAACCTCTTAAAACCACTCTTTGAACTTTTAACCTAGTGGAAAGAACATCATGGCTAATTGTTGCCATTATGGACTAATACTAGATTAGTAACGCTTATAGGGGTAAGCGTTAATTCTTAAATACATTTTTTATTCAGATTCTTCAATAGAGTATTTTTCATCACCCTCTTGGATGATTTCATTATTTAAAGTATAAAGAAGCTTTTTATCTAAAGATTTAGTACCCGTGGTATCAGCCTCGACCCAAGATTCAAATAGGTTTTTAGTTGGCGCTGTAGTAATGTTTACCTGCTTTTCGATTTTTTGGGTTAAGTCCATCCACCTAACAGATTTAGCACCCAATTGTACTAGTTTATCCTTAATACAGCGTTTTTCCTCTAATGTCAAGTGCCTTTGCAATGTAACTCTAACATTGTGGCCTCTAACGTCCGTATCATTAAGTTCCGCGATGGTTTCTTCTAGTAAAGTAGTGAACTGTGGCGGTAAAGGTTCATCTGGAAATAATTTAGCTCCCGCCTTCCAAATATTAATAAATTTATGTTCTTGGGTATTTGTGTCATAAACAATAAATCCGTGAGGTACGTCACCTTCGTCGAATTTAAATGGAATTGGCGAACCTGGATACCAAACATTTTCTCCGACTTGTTGCTTGCTATGAAAATGGCCTGTAAAGACCCTTTTGAATTTACTAGTATGGAACTCAATGGCTGACCAATCTTTAAGTAAGAAGCAAGTATTTAATGTCGATCCTCTAACCCCTATGTGAGTTAGAAGAACATCTCCCTCTTGATGTTTAGATTCTACCTTTCTGAGGATTTTGATAAAAGACTTTTCTTGGGTAATAAATGGTATGACCCAAAATCTTTTATCGTCGATAGTTAGCAATTTAACGCCTTCGATAATTGTTACATATTTCTTTATAGCTGCTAAACTATTTATATCCCACGAATATCGCAGGAACATATCATGATTACCAGGAAATGCTATCCAATCTTGGTTGTAGTTGTGTTTGGCCTGTTCAAAGAATTCAATTGAACGTGAAAGTACATCAATCTCGATAGTACGTCTGTCGTGATATAAATCCCCTAAAACTAAGACGGTATCTATTTTGGATAATTTACAATATTCACGTATTACCCGCAAGGACCATAATATATCATCTAGTCTACTTGGTACGCCTAAATGGATGTCTGCTGTAATTGCTACTTTTGTCATGCTTAGCCCAAAAATATAGTGTGCTTTTTTAAATACGTGAGGTAAAATGTGAGTGATATTAGAGGATATAAACTTCTGGTTATAGCCAAAATATTAGAGATGTTGAGTGGAGACCCTGAAAATATTAAGATAAAAATATCAGAAGATATTAAGCAAGATATGACGAAAGTGGTGGAGTTGTTGCGGTCTTGTAATAAATTAGTGAATATATGCAGTGATATGGTGTCAAATAATATCGACGACGACTGTTTTAAGCATAGATTTGAAATCGAAAAAGATGCGATCTTAAAGATATTTAGCGAAGATTAGAAATTTTTTATCTCCTTGGGCATGTATTGTGTTCATTGGAGGTACCCGTGGATAGTGAAATATTATTACAAACTGAATTTCCATATTTAGACCCAGCTTTAATAGATTTTAATTTTTCTAAAGAATCATATAGAGAAGGCCAAAAAGAATGCCTAAAATTCATAGTAGATTCTTTCAATGCCGGTAAGAAATATGTTATTATAGAAGTTCCGACTGGTGGTGGCAAATCCGCAATAGGGATGACTATCGCCAATATGGTTAAGTCAAGTTACTACTTGACTATTACTAAGATATTACAAGATCAATTGACTTCTGACTTCGATGATATCGTTGAACTCAAGGGAAGGAATGCATATCCTTGTACTTTGTATGAAAGATGTGGTCAAAAGCTGATCGACCGTAAAATCTTAAGCCCTAAAGAACTAGCCGATAAGCTCAAGTCTAAAATCGATTGTAACAATGGTTTTTGCAAGAGTAGCTTAAATCGATCCGATGCTAAAGGCAAAAAGGCTAACTGTGGGCAGTGTTTTAAAATATCAGGCCCACACATTCCAAGCATAAAAATTCCTAAAGGCGATTTGGTCCAGTTATCTGTAGGGAAGTATTCAGATTGCCCATATTACGAGCAGGTTTATGCGGCTGTAGAATCCAAAAAAGTGGTAATGAACTTTTCGAGTTTCCTGTACCAAACTTCATTAACCAACAGGTTTATAAATCTTAGGGATTTATCGATAATCGATGAAGCTCACAATATAGAACCACAGTTGTTAGAATTCGTTTCATTTACTTTGGATGATAATATTTTACAAAATCATGGTATTACTATACCAAAGTATGATACAGCTACGCAATATGCAAAGTGGTTTAAGGAAATTAATCTTGAAGAATTATTGAAGCAACTAATTTCTCATGCTGACCTTCAGGAACGTCACAAAGATTCTGACGATCTCGAAAAAACTTTGAATAAGTATAACATGTTTATGCTTAATTTATCTAGGGCAGGAGCGGAATGGGTCGTAGAATACACAGAAAATTATACTAAGAACTCTACTAGCAGATCTCTTACTTTAAAGCCTGTTTTTGCAACTGATTTTGCCCAGAATTTATTATTTAAGAACAGTAAACGCATTTTGATGATGAGTGCTACGATTCTGGACGTTGACGTTATGTGCAGATCTTTGGGTATTTCTAGGTCAGATGTCGCCGCTTACAGGATGAAAAATAGGTTTCCGGTAAAAAATAGGCCTATTTATATTAAGCCAGCAGCCAAAATGACTGGTGGCAAAGACAAGATGTCTATTTGGATGCCTAAGTTAATAAAAGCAGTTGACGAAATATGTTTTAAATATCCAGATAAAAAGGGTATTATTCATACCCACAATTTTGCAATAATGAATGCTTTATTAGAGCAATGTAAGCCCGCTAATAGTAGAAGGTTTATAACTCAGAAAGAGTACCCAGATAAGGCCATACTATTAAAGGCTCACCAACAGGCCGATAATAGTATTATAGTCGCACCTGCAATGCACGAGGGTCTTAATTTAATTGATGATTTGAGCCGTTTCCAGATTATTTGCAAAGTGCCGTATGCAAATTTTTACGAAAATAAGCAGTTAGCTAGAAGAGTCGAAGTGGACCAAAAGTATTATACTTGGCTTACTGCTCTTAAATTAGTACAGAGCTATGGTCGTAGTATTCGTAGTGAAACAGATTATGCTGATACTTATATCATAGATGAGGCGATCCTAAGGTTTATTAATGATGCTAAGAATATGTTGCCTTCATGGTTTTTAGAAGCGTTGGTATATAAGCAATGATTCTTTACTTAAGCAATCATCAAATCCATAATGTAAGTAGACCTTGCCTACACTGCGAATCCGAGAATGCAGAAGACTCTTTTTGGTCTACGGTAGAATTCGATGCGGTAGGTATCGACCCGTATGAAATATGCGTAAAAAGGTATGAAAAAATCATTCTAGAGATCACACAGTGTGAGATTTGGGAATTTTTAGATTGTCGCATATCTTTATCGGCTGTGCATCCTCATCGGTATGTAATAATATTTGACAAATGTCAGCGAGTTTCCCGAAGATTTTAAGGTAAAATTGCTTAAGGATTATTTTAATACAGAGCCTGATAATAATATTAATGAGCAATATTTAGCCATGGATATGAACGGTTCAACTATTACAGCTGTTTGTCTAAAAGCATGGGATATTTAGAATAAAGTCTTTACTACTTGTTCTAAGAAAGCGTTAAGATCGTTTTGGTGCCAAAAGATCTTACCATCACATCTTATCGGTGCGCTGGAACAAGCTTTAGAATTCGTTACTTCGACCCATGTAGTACTTTTATTACACCAATTTGTATTACAAGCATTACTTAGACCTGAAGAAACGCTGAAGAAAGCGTTACATCTGTTAAATAGTTGAGCACATTCTCTTATCGAAAGGTCGCCGGCGAAGACGACTTTAGCATTATGTCTTTGCTGCAAGCTGACTATTTCACCGGTCCTCATACGTCGACTTATAAAGACCGTTGCAGAATGTTGCTGTATTAAATAATCACATACAGGTTCTGTCCATCCGTGGTTCCAAAAACTTTGGCCTGATTCGCCTTCGATCTCCATCAATACGAATGGCCCAGAATGACTCGATGTGTGACTGTCAAAAAACGAATTAGCTCGATCTGTTTCTGCTTGCGTCAGTTGCAAAATAGTTTCGAACGGAAGTTCGTAGTCTATGTGATTACGATCGAGGGTATTAGCCCATGATAGTATTAAATTTTCACCCAATTCATTGTATTTGCAAGCCCACCCGCCTGGATTATGTAATGGGCTACCATTCAGCTTAAGATCATAATGCGAGTGTAATAGTAATTCATCATATGTGAACATAAAATTCAGGCATTCGTTTTTTCCTTTCGAATCGACGGATATTATGTGGTCGACATATGGATTATTTAAAAATGCGGATGCGTAAGGGTTTGTTGTGAATATATCTATATGGCTATCAGGATATTTAGCTTTTATAGGCTTTAACATTAGTGTAGAATTAATATTATCACCCCAGCAACCAGGCTGAATTATAGCAACGCTAAATTTATCGCTTTCCTTCGGAGGTACTATAATAGTATGTGATGTTTTCAGATTATTTAGCTGATTATCGTGTAATGTAAATGTATTGTTAGACATTTTGCTTATCCTTCTTTGCTTTCTTATCATGAGCTTATGTACAAAGTAGCAGTACTAATTTCAGTGTACGAGGCCGGAGAATATCTTGATTCTAAATTAAGATCGATAGTTAATCAAACAATATTTGACCAGTGTACTTTTATATTTGTTAACTGTCAAAATAGGCATAAAGAAGGCGAAAGAATAGATGATTTTTGTAGAGAACATAAAAATTGTATGCATTTGGAGTCGAAAGAATATATTACGATTTATGAAGCTTGGAACATAGGTATAAACAATAGTGATTCAGAGTATTTATCTAACTATAATATGGATGATCAGTGGCATCCAGAATACTTAGAAAAGTGTTCGAGAGCGTTAGATGAGCAAGGTGCTGGAATAGTTAGTACAGAAGTCTTGATAACAGACACACCAAACCAGCTTTATCCTTTTTGGCACCATATTAATAAGATACCTAGCGGCTTATATCCAGAATTTGTAGTAGGACCAAGCCCGATGTGGAGGCGTAGTTTACATGAAAAATATGGATTATTTGAAAATTTTTACGTTATAAGTGATGCCTTGATGTGGGATAAATTTTACAAAGGCGATGAGAAGTTTATAATCATAAATGAAGAGTTGGTATTATATTACATTAATTCTGAATCGTTAGAGAGAAGACGCAATACAGATGGGGTGAAATTGCTGAATATTGATTTGAAAAAGAAATATGGTGAATAATGAAGCTTTATACTTTATTCAGCGAGTCTCACAGGGTATTATATGAAGAATATTTCAGACCCACGATTCCTGATGAATTTGAATTAATAGTAAAGAATTCAGATCAACTTTGTGAGACCGGTGACTTTATGTCCAGTGGGTGGTCAGATATATGTTACCAAAAAGTGCTATGTTTTAAACAGGCATGTGAAGAAAACATCGGTTCTATGTTTATATGGGCAGATGTAGATATACAGTTTTTCAGGCCTTTTAGATACTTGATCATAACAGAGTTGGGTGATGCAGACATAGCTTGCCAAAATGATTTTAGAGAATCACATTGTTCAGGCCTGTTTATATGTAGGGCTAATGACAAGACATTGAAGATGTTTACCGACATGGCAAACGACTACCACCGAGAAGATCAAACGACTTTAAATATGCACATACATAAAGTCAGTTATAGATTCTTGTCTTCAAGATTTTTCAACTACGGGCAATCTAGGGGTGTTGTATGGAATGGCGAACAGTTCGATGTTGATGATAATATCGTGCTGCATCATGCAAATTGGACTGTTGGGTTATCAAACAAAATAAAGATGCTGGACTATGTTAAAAGCAGAGTTAGTCGATCTGTTTAAATCTTACAGACCAGACCCTACATATCCAGTATACCCACCGTACCACCAAGGTGATTATTTAGAAGATTATTTTTACAATAATTATAGAGATGAAGTAACCAATCGAGACTATATACCGGTTTTTTGGACCACATGCTATATCGAGAATAAGACTAATGGTCTCCAAAGTAACTTAAATAAATTAGACCAAAAAGCAAAGTATTTCACTGTCTCGCAGCATGATGACGCCATTAAAGAAAGTTTACCGAAGGACACTATTAGATTTAGCGCTGGCGGTAACGTCAATTGTGATAAGACAGTGCCTATTCCCTTAGTGTGCTCGCGAATACCAAGCCATAAAATAGTGAGCAAAGAAAGAGATATATTAGCATCTTTTGTAGGATCTATCACGCATCCGATCCGCTCTACATTATGTGAATATTATCAAAACGACAGAGAAATATTTATATCTAGCCGTAGTTGGACGCCTAGCGTATGCGAAGACGATTTTTCGAAATATATGAATATTACTTCAAGGAGTGTCTTTAGTCTTTGTCCTAGAGGATATGGACTTAACTCATTTAGGTTATATGAAGCATTCCAATTAGGCGCTATTCCTGTTATTATAACCGACAATTTTTATCTTCCGTGGAATGATGAAATCGACTGGAACGAGTTAGCTATACTAATTAGCGCAGACAAGATCATGGAAATGAAGGATATATTATTGAGCAAGACGTCAGAACAAATAGATGACAAGCGTAAAAACGCAGAACGCTTATATGAAGAATATTTTACTTTGGACGGAGTATGTAGGAACATTTTAAAGAGGCTAGGATGAAAAAAGCTTTAATAGTGATCGCTAATTATAGCGACAATCGACAAAAAATATTCAACGATCATTTTTCCCCAAGAAATGCTAAATTTGCAGAAATACACGGCTACGACTATATAGTGAGCAAAGGGGGTGAAATACATAGGGGTAATCCGACGTGGTGGAAATTCACTATAATTAAGAACTATTTAGACAACTATGATCAGATTTTGCATTTGGATGCTGATATGAGGATCGATAAGTATGATAGAGACTATCCATGCAATAAATCTTTTACTGTTGCTATTGATAATGGCAATACTTTTTGTATGGGATCATATAAGTTAAACGTAAATGATTGGTCGCGTCGACTTATTGATAATATTCTGGACGAAGGATTATATGAAAGAAATCAGCATTCTAATCATTGGTTAAATTTTAGAGAGCAGGCAGCATTTTATACTTTATGTGGGATTCCTCCACATAGTTGGGTACCATTTTTCGAACTTCCTAACATGGGTTTCCATAATTATAAATCTAAAGATACTCTATACACATTAGAAGAGCTTGAGGAGCACGTTGAAATAATAGGTCCAGAGTGGAACACGACTTTGTTAGAAGAGGAGCGAGACCATATTGGCCATGCATTAATGGAATATAACATCGTTAAAAGCAAGAAAGAAGACACTATAATAAGGCATTTTGCAGGTGGGCAAGCATGGATAAGTTAAGAGTACATTTTGTCGACTTTTGGCCAAATTTTAAAAACAATGATAATTATTTTTATCATTTGTTAAAATTAAACTACAACGTCATCTTAGACGACGATGAGCCAGATATTTTATTTCATTCTGTAGATTATGCACGTAAGCAAGAGCATTTGCGATACGATGACACAAAGACTATAAAGATTTTTTATACTGGCGAATGTGTTAGGCCAGACTTTAACAAGTCACATTACGCATTTTGTTTTGATTATAATAATGATCCGAGAGCATACCGCTTGCCTCTATGGGTTTTATTCATTAATTGGTTTTATGTTGGTAATGATGATAATCGTGATATATCTTATTTGCACCCAATCGAAGAGCTGCTAAAGCCTAAAGATCCTGAAGCAATACTACAAGGCAAAGACCGATTTTGCAGTTTTATAGCTTCAGCACCAAGAGGGAAGAGACTCGATTTTATACCTAAAATCTTAAAATATAAGCATATAGATTGTGCTGGTAAATTATATAATAATATGGAGCCAATCCCTGGCAGAGGAGATCAGAAAGAGAAAATCGATTTTTTGAAGCGTTATAAATTAAATATTTGTTTTGAGAATGAGTCATACCCTGGGTATGTGACAGAGAAAATAGTCCACTCAATGTTTGCTAATTGTATACCAGTATATTGGGGGTCACCAAGAGTAAGCGAAGACTTTAATCAAGAAGCTTTTATAAATGCTTTAGATTATGATTCAGATGAGTCTTTAATTCAAATGATAATGAAGATAGACCAAGACTACGATTTATATTCTAGTATAATGAGTCGACCTTGGTTTAGTAATAATGAAATACCAAGCTATGCACACGCAGATAACGTGTTAGCTTTCATTCGAAAGGCTCTGGGATGATCAGTATACCGACAATTGTTGTAAATTGCAAGCACCTTTTAGAAAGGAGAGAGAGCATTGTAAGACAGCTTGAAGGTAAGATTATCGATTATATGTTCTATCTCGAGTATGATAAGGCTGACCTTACTGAGGAGATGATAAACCATTATTATAGCGATGATGATGAGTCGCAACAGCAAAAGCTAGAGCTATGGAAGCCTCAGCTACATAAAAGCAGAAGGCTAAATTTAGCAGAAATTTCGCTGACTATTAAGCACTATGAGATTTTAAGACTTATTTCTGAATCTACACATGACGCTGTGATGGTTTTGGAGGATGATGTAATATTGTGCGACGATTTTGTGAATCGATTTAAGATGTATATGGAGCAAACTCCGCCAGATTACGACATGATATTTTTAGGCAGCGGAGCTGGTTTACGTCCTGATAATCTTACTGAAAGTAAATTCGCATACTTGAAGAATCATCCAGCTTCTAAGTGCACTGATTCATATATTATAACTAAAAAAGCTAGTAGTAAACTAGCAAGCACATACTTGCCATTCAATTTATGCGTTGATTTCGAAATGGCGTACCATATGTTTACGCATAATTTAAATGTTTATTGGTGGGATCCTCCTTTGATACAACAAGGGTCTGAGACAGGTGCTTTTTCGTCAGAGCTAAGATGATGAATATAGCTTTTTGCAAATTCGCAGGGATGGCAAACGGTGGGACGGAGAAGTATTTGCAAACATTGGCTTTATTATATAAAGAACATGGGCATAACATAGATTATTACTATACCAATGCTGCTAAGATTCTTGATCATAGCTGGGTACATCCAGACAATGATTCCACCAGAATAGAGCTAATGAAGTCGAATGGGATAAATCTAATACCCATTCATGTAGAATCGCGTTATAAAAACACTTGGAATGGAAGTAATTTCTTTGATAAATTCAAAAACGGCTATGATTGCCTAGTAACGGCTGGTAATGGAGCTGCAGAATACCCTTATACTGAAATACATAATATACCAATTATACACACTGTACACGGTTTTCATGCATACAATCAGGACAATATAATTAAGTCAGTGATGATATGCAAATGGCAAGCTGACTTATGGATTAAGAATGGTGGCAATAGCAGCAGATGCGAAATCATTCCTCCGATAGTTAAGGTACCATCAAAAAGCGATTTAGGAAAAATGGACGATCTTAGAGATGAATTAAACATCCCTAAGAACGCTTTAGTCTTTGGTATTCATCAACGAGAGGGCGTTGGTAACAACATTGCATTGGAGGCATATTGTCGAGCTAAGATAGATAATTCATTTTATATTGTGTTGGGTGGTAGCCAGATTCATCGTGATAATTATAACCAAGATAATATTATGTTTTTAAACCATACAAGTGATATTATGATGATACATAGGTTTTTGAAGACATTAGATGTATATGCACATTGCAGAACCGACGGTGAGGTATGTTCAGCTTGTATAATCGAGGCAATGTATCACGGTTTACCTATAATATCACATGTAGGATACGGCCCGAATTACGGCCATCTCGAGCAATTAGAAGGCTGTGGGTATGTTGCAAATGAGGTAGATGATTATACATCAGAGATACTAAAGATGGAGAGTAAAGAATATAGATCATCTTTAAGCGAAAAAGTCAGTGCTCAGTATCGTAAAAAATATGACTATGATTTGGTAATATTGAAATACTTAGCTATGTTGAAATAACGTATTAATTAAGTGGAGACAGTATGAAAAATATCGTGCTACATAAGACGTATTTTGACAATGATCCAGCTTGGTTAGAGCCAATATTTGACATTGATATGCTTAATGATCCTAGGTCATTAGATCTTTTCGATCAAAATGGGTACCATTTAACTAAATTAGAACAAGCGTTCGCAGAGGTAAACGGATATCCTCTCGTCAGCAGAAGGCATGAAACGGTCATTAGGCAAGACTGGATGACCATGTTTGGTCCTATGGAAGGTGCCCACTTTAATCACTGTGATCTTTTCGAACGCAAAGCATATATTGGTTCGGCCAAAGAACAGCTTTTGCGATATTCAAAGTATAATCCTATGCTTTGGAAGCTTATAAAAATGATGCCTAAATACGGCATAGATGTGAGTATAGATTATGTCGATCGTGATGGTAACGTGTTCGAAGTGTTTCATTATGAATGGGATACTTTTGAATATGATAAGATACATATTCAAAAAATGATGATCGAAGATTTTGTAATGAACACCGATTGGGATAAAAAAGCGGCTGAGTTGCTATCTAGACGCGACGAGTGGCATGGTTTAGAATTTTTTGCTCAAAGCAAGTGGAAAACAGATTTCTACGGATTGCCAGAAGAAAAATTCAAACAAGTAATATGGGCGCAATAATAGCGAAAAGATGTTAGAGATAAAATCGATATCATGGCGTAACTTCTTAAGCTATGGTGATTATCAGACCACTCTTGATGTTAGTAATTTAGGCCAGTGTTTAATTACTGGCGAAGTCATTGAGAAAGATGGCATTACAGAGTCGTTAATCCGCAAGTCTAATGGCGCCGGCAAGTCTACTATACCAAATGCTATTCAGTGGGTGTTGTTTGGTCGTACTATGCACTCTAGATCGCCTGGCGATAACGTAGTCAATTACTTTACTGGTAAGAACTGTTATGGCCAAGTCGTATTCAAGAACGGCGACAGTATCACCAGAACTCGAAATACTGAAGGTAAAAATGAACTAATATATGTTAAGGATGGCGACGAGTCTACTCTGACTTACGACACACTAGCTACCGCTGCATTGCAGCAGCAAAAACTTAATAAACTATTCGATCTAGACTGGGAAGTGTTTTGTGGGTCCGTATTTTTTAACCAGTATGGTAAACCTTGGATGGAGATGGCTGACTCCACAAGGAAGAAGGCAATAGAACGTATACTCCACGTCGATCGTCTTACATATTATGCGAACGCAGCTAAGGGAAGATGCTCCGATTTAGATTTAACAGTAAAGAAACTGGAGGTTCTTAAAGATTCAGCTAACAGCAATATTGAGCAATATAAGTCTGAAATTACACGCCTTCAGGCTATGTCTAGCAATTTCGACAATAATAAAAAACTACGAATTGCAGATGCTAAGAGGCTCATTACTGAAGAGGCAAATAAGAAGAATCTAATAATATTACCAGACATAGTTAAACTAAAGGCAAAGTGGGATATCATCAGCAAAGTCGAAGCTAGAATATTAGATCTTCGCAAAGAACTCAATGCTAAAAATTTAGAAATAAGTAAGATCACTGGAAATATTAAGTCTTTACAAGCAACTGTCGATGTATGGAAAATAAAATCTGGTAAAATGTGCGCTTCATGCGAGCAGCCGATAGAATCATCTCACGTATCAGCTAAGATCGATCCTATATTAAACGAACTAGAGGCTAATAAATCAGAACGTGAGACATTAACAGAAGCTACTAAAGCAATAGAAGAAAATATCAAGAAAGCTGAGACTATACTAAGAGAGAAACGTCCAGACACCACACTTGAATCTGTCGAAGTATTAAAGCGCCAAATCGATGCGCATACCAAGCAAATAGCTAGACTTAATTCGGACATAACACGAATAACAAATGAAGATAACCCACATGAAGTGAGCATACTTCAGTTACGTGACAAAATCACTAAAGCAGAAGACGACCTGAAGACTGTGGCTTCAGAGCACAAACGGATGGAGGCTTTGAACCACCATTACCATTATATTTATAAATCATATAACGACAGATCTAAGATCAAAAACTTTATCTTCAGAGACCATGTGCCCTTTATAAATTCTAGATTGAAGTATTATTTAGATATTTTCGAACTCGATATCAAGATAGAACTTACTGATTCGCTAGGAATTTCTAGTAATATGTGGGGATACGAGTTTGAGTCAGGTGGAGAACGTAAGCGTACCGATGTAGCATTTATGTTGGCGATGTTCGATTTCCACGAGCAGATGTATGGTCGCCAGTGTAACGTTTTGGTATTAGACGAAGTCGATGGTCGGATGGATGATGATGGTATAGACTCTTTAATCAGCATAATCAAGAATGATTTGGCAGCTAGGGTCGAAACGGTTTTAATTATATCACATAGGAATATGATGTTCGATACCTTCGAAAGGGAAATTAAGGTAACTAGAAAGGACAGATATTCATACTTAAATCTATTATAGACAAATATATGGTGGAGAATATATGGCACTAGATTCCTATAACATTGACAAAATCAAAAGACTCACCAACACCGACGTGGTTCGGAAGTTGCTTATAAAGTATTTTGTGGATAAAGGGTTCGATAACAGTTTCGACAGGCAAATGTATCCTGCTATAATACAAGATCTGCCTTACGTTATACCAGCATTGGCCAATAAGCTCGAGATAGTTCCATTCGCTAAAGAGATAGATGCCTCACAGTCGAAGGCTGTTCTAGGATGGAATATGTTTGTATTGGGTAATCATAGGATGTACCTAGGCGAGACATATCATAATAATCTTAGAGATCTTGCTATGCAGATAAGATCTGGAAGCATAAGGGTGCCAGAAGGATACGGCACGTTTGCCACAGCCAGAAAGCAAACTACCCCAAAGAGGGTTATAATATTCATCACCAGAGTGTTAGGTGATCATGAAAATGGATATATAGACTTAAATCCTGCTACTTCACCATTTAAGTCGCCAGGTGAACCATATGCTGCTAAGCAAACTATGATGGGAATGCCTCAGCAATTTTTCAGCCGTTCAGGCTATGGTACTTAGCTGATTTTATCAGCTAATTTAGGCACAAAGTCATTGGCCATGCAGCATACTGTAATAGTTTCTTTGTGCTGCTTAACAGTTCTAGGCGTAATACCTAACCATTTCGCTACATGGTTTATCTTAGGCGGTCCTTCACCATATATTTCTGAGTAGAGGATATAATTCTCTCCGCTCTGGCTCAATATATCATACACCTTTCTGCAATTACCTTCGGGCAACGCGTTTCTAGTGCGTAAGAAGGCATCTTGCATGTCTATAGAAGTCACGTGGTCATCAGTCATCTCATCACCTCCTAATTGACTAATATCAAATCCCTCTTCTCCATCACTACTTTCCCTGTTTTCGATCATAGTGATGTGTGTTGGCCTAGTAATAGTCGTTGTGAATAGCTTAGCCGGTATTATTTCGGCATGAGCATATTGGTTATCGACTATCATTACGTGGAGCTTTTCTTTGGCTACTTCTATGGTTATATCGAAATCGTTTATTGTTAGACAAATGTCGCGCTCAAGAGTATTAACTTTAATAATATTAAGGCCGGCTGAAAAGTCTGGCGATGTTAATAATCCTTTAACATTTATAATCACATTATCAGAAGAATGATTTATAGTGAAAGGCACATTGTGCTTTACACAAAGGTCTCGTATTTCTTCTTCAGCTATTTCATGTGCAAATCCTGTTATGGTTTGAACATGCTTAGAGGTTTTGCGCTTATTTTCCTTGACTTGCTGCCGAAAATAATTAAACACAAACTCGCCGAAAAATTTTTTCAGCTGACTGTCTGATTCCAGTATATCAGACTTGTCATACTTTGGAGCTCCCGCTGTGGATTCAATACAACTAACAAATGTAGGTGCCCCATATGGCATATTTTGGTATAAAGTTTGGGCATCGTCATGGTTGATCAGTGCTCCAACCGCCAAATCAGTAGCACCAGGGTTATCAACCTTTGCATACCTGCAATTTGGGCATGGGACATCTCGTCGATCTATCGCTTTGGGCTTGCCTCTTTTAGTGTAGTATGCGCTAGCCAAACAAGCGGCGCATCTATAACTGTAATCTCTATGAACCTTTATATTAACTATGCCACGCCATAATGCTATATCGACTTCTTGTTCTGCACTTTCTAATTCTTCAAAAGCCCCACGTAGAGTCTTTTTGAATTCTTTGTAAGCCTTAAGCTTCTGTTTCTTGATCTCTGGGTGGTTTCGTAACTTATTAAGATATCCATTTACTTCCTCTTGTGTTTCTTGTGGCATAAACCGCATGGTTTCGTTCGCCAAAGATCCTCGGAGTAGTAATACTGGTAATTGTCGTACAACAGGCATGGAGCCCTCCTTAACATTGCCAATAATTATTATTAAGTCTCTGTTATTGTATCCGTATTACTACAATTAAGGAGACTAAACATGGGACAGTATTGCGATTCGGCTTCATTAGAATACAATTGGTTTAAATGGATTCTAGCTTCCGAAGTACCTTTTTTGGAAGAATACAGAGAATTAGGATTATTATGGACCAAAGTAATTGGAACCGTCAAAGACAAACAAGGAAAAATAGTCAAAAAAAGTGGAAATACTTTTCCTGACGCTAGCGCGCCCCATCGATTGCATTGCATAGCTTTAGCGAATCCTATATTTTTCGAAAGCATGAATGGAGTACCAATGGGAGTATACTGCGAATCAGAAGGGGGCAAAGTCGATTGTCCGTTACCAACTACTAACGAATTGAAATTGGACTCAGACTCCTTCGTGCACGATCTCGACGATATATTCTTACAATACGATTGTGTGGTTCCAAAGTTAAATGGTAATGGGTATATCCTAGAACTTCCGGTTTCGGTTACATGGCACCATATGTTATCAGACATTAGCAAAATGTGCATGGGCATAGCTACGAAATTCAATATGCCTACAGAAGAAGAAACATTCGATTTGGCTAATGAAGCCCTTTTAGCAGTCACTAATAAATTAGTAAAGCGGAAATTAGTATACACTCCTGGATTGGCCCCAGTATTCAATTTGCTAACTACAACGATATATAGATGTATGTATAGTATAATGAACCGGCGCAACAGCCAAAAGAATAACCTGAGTAAGCTATTGAACGATGTCAAGTCTGGATCCTTCCACAATAGCCAAAGAAGTTTTAGGCTGCCTACGCATTAGAGCACACAAGTGTGTCTGTGGCAAGATCAGGGACAAACATTAAATAAGGAGACCCTGATATGGCTAATTATAAAATAGTTGCTAAAGCAAAGCCTGAGCTTATTCGTAGAAGAGAAATAATAAAGAATCCTTCGTCGATTAAAATTATAATCAATGCTAACAAAAGCAAGACGATAAATGCAAAAGATAAAGTCAATCAACCTAGCTATAAAACCGCACCAATAGCACCACAAAAACAAAATAATAATAAGTCTCCAGCCAAAGTATCTGCCGCAGTAACACGCAAAAATGCATCACGACAGGTAACAAAAAGAATAGTCGAAAGCCGCAAGAGAGCCGCCAAGGTAGAATATGGTACTAGCAATATTTCAGCGGACTCTTTATTAAGGATCAAGCAACTCAAAGGCGTCGGCAAGGGCAAAATTGGTGTTATTATTGGCAATGGTCCATCAATACTTGATATAGACATCGGATTGTTGAAAAGTCGAGATAATATCGATTTGATATCGATCAACAAACCTGACCCACGAATATGGCCAACGCCTTTTTGGGCTTTCTATGATTTATCACAGTTACGTCGGAACGAAGACATATTCAACGATTATAACGGCATCATATTAAACAGTACCGCCATCAAACGGCAAAAGTCGAATTCATGCCAAATCAAGAACCTAGGTGGCAAAGGTTTTAGCAGAGATTTATCTAAAGGGTTGCATATAGGTAGATCATCGGTATTTGCCACCATGCAGATCGCCTATTGGTTTGGCTATGAAAGAATATTCATAATAGGGTGCGATATGAATCCCCAAGGGAAAAATGGAAAGTTGCATTTTTATGGCACCAATCCGGACGTGGATCCTAATTCTCGCAAAGAACGGTTCAAGAAAGAAGCTGAGCATTACGATTACGCAGCCGATATTTTGGAAGAGCACGAAAGATTAAAATTTGTATTTTGCTCGTCAGAGAATAAGTGGGGCTTCGTTAGTAAATATGGTCACATGAATCATGAAGGATGTATTGAGCACATATTAAAATTGTCGAAAACGTTGGAGGAGACCAATGGGTAAGATTTATATAGGATCCAGTTTATATAATGCCGAACAAGTTAGAAAAGCTAGAGATATGTTTATACACGCCGGCCACGAGATTACCTATGATTGGACCACACACGGAAAAGTGACATCCCATGAAGAATTGAAAAAGTATGGAGAAGAAGAATTAAGGGGCGTTTCTGAATGCGACGTATTTTTTATGATGCAACCGTCTAGATATGGAACTCATATCGAATTCGGTATTGCGATGGGTTTAGGTAAACCTATCATCATGATAGTAGACCACGATAGCGAGATTAAAACATTTTATATGCTATCAAACGTACACCGCTTTGACGATTTTGACAGTGCTTTTAATCACACACTAGAATATTTTAAGGCTAACTAATGAACGGTTCAATATACGGCAAATTAGAAATAGACGTAATGCAAGTAAATGAACTACACGAAGCTGTAGAAACGGCTTATAAGTATAGTTTACCTGCTTTGGTAGTACATCACGGTTTATCCTCAGACGCAATAATAGCAAAAAATCGCGTCGGTGGTAAATTTAAGATCATCACACCGATTGATTGGCCAAAGGGTGAAACTTTCGGCACCACCAAATTACGCGGACTGACTACGGATGCTTTGGAAGCCGATGGCTTCGAAATATTATTAACCCCAAACAAGTCTATAAATGAAACAAAGAATGAAGCGACCGCGATAACAGAATTCATTAGAAGACATATAGGACCACAAGTGGAAATAAGATTCGTGCTCGGATGTCAGACAAAAAACGATGAGGAAATCAATAACATATGTCAAGGATTGGCTGGTGTGAGGACGCCAGCACTTATTCGCACTGATACACAAATAAAAGTGCAAGTCAGTAAAGCGAATGTGAACGAACATAATCGTCACATATCAACAATTCAAACTATAATAAAAGCTCCGATTAAAGTATCAGGTAATATAAATAATTTAAAATGCGTTACTGAATGCGATTTAGCATCTAAATTCGCTGTCAACCTTGTTCAAGCAAAAACCATAATTAAAGAATTCAAGTCGCAGCCTCTTGAAGTGGTAGAAATGCTCGATAAAGCTGAGCCATCTTAATGCGACCGGCGGAGATAATGGGCGATTTCACACCAACATCCATCGGACCATATATGAGTTTAATGAGTCTCATTAAACAGCTAGGTGAAGATTTCGACCTGTTAACACTTAGCGACGAATGGCTAGAGGAAGAACGAAAATCTGTGTCAGCTGATTTAGAACGATGCGCTAAAGATTTAAGGGCGATAATCATCGCGCAGAGAGCTAAAAAACTATTACAAGATAAGAATATGGTGGCAGTGCAATCATTGGTCAAGTCTAATGATGGCAGCATAACCGATGTATTGGTTAATATAATGAGCTTACCAGAGGCCTTGGAATTACTTTCTCAAGCCGACAAAAGTAATCTAAGCGACATTTTGATCCACGCCCAAATAGAGGGTTGGAGCAAAGACGGCTATGATTTTAAAAATTCTTTCCAGATAGCACATAACAAGTTAAACAAAAAGGCTAAAAATGAAAGATAATCGTTTCAACATAGTCACTGATGGACAATGGGGTAGCTGTGGCAAGGGTCTAGTGACTAGTGCATTAGCATTCCACACTCGCCCAGGTATACTTTCTACCACCAATATGGCCAACGCCGGCCATACCGCAGTCAACGCTCAAGGCGAGGCCTTCATCGCTAAAGCTCTACCGTCAGCCGCAATTCTAAACAAATGGTTAGAAGGATATGAGCCAGATATTATGGTAGGGCCGTCAGCCGCCTTCAACTTAGAGCAATTATTAAAAGAAATCGACATCTGCGACGTATCCCTACAAACGTATATCCACCCGCGAGCCGGTGTAATAACTGAGGACCACCGACAAGCAGAATCTGCAGCAGGCGGAACCAAGCATGTTGCTAGTACAATGCAAGGCTGCGGCACATTCTTGAGTGACAAAATAATGCGAAAAGCGGAGCTTAAACTAGCTAGAGACTATGATGAATTAGTGAGCTTTGTAGGGCAAGAACAAAGACTATTAAATAAATACTATGATGAACCAGAAGTATCGTCCTTCGCGTTGGCATTGATAGAAATGCTCAACAATGGCAGCACAGCTCTACATGAGGGTTCACAAGGATTTTCTCTGGATATTAATCACGGGTCACACTACCCATATTGCACTAGCCGTAGTACAACAGCCATGCAAAATGCGACAGATATGGGCATCCCCCACCACCTTATAGGAGATATATATTTAGTCATAAGACCCTATCCAATTAGAGTCGGAAACGTAGTCGAAGATGGTCTGATGGTAGGATACTCAGGCGATTGCTATAGCGATCACTCAGAAATGTCGTGGGAAGATGTAGCCAAAAACGCTGGAGCTCCAGTCGAAGTTACTAGAGGCGAACTCACCACCGTAACCAAGCGATTAAGAAGAGTATTTTCTTTTTCTCCTAAGCAACTCGCAGAAGCTACCGCGATCAACGGAGCCAATAAATTAGCGTTGAATTTCGCAAACTACATCGATTGGTCGTGTTTCGGCACTAATGATTTCGATGCACTTCCAACAAAAGTGCATGACTTCATAAAAATGGCGGAAGATGTAGCTGGCATTCCAGTTACCATAGTCGGTACTGGGCCACAAATCGATCACGTTTGTATGTTGGAAACATAATGCTTAAAATAGCTGCATACTTAGACGAAGCTCACGAAGACCCGTTCGAATCGATCAAAGTAATAGCTAAAGCTAACATTCATTATGTCGCTTTGCGGCTATTCAAAGACCGCAACATATGTGATATCGACGAGATACAGCTTACACAGCTCAGATCTGCGCTGCAAAAGAATAGTATCTCACCAATATTACTATATTCAGAGATAGGTGTCAAAACACCCCTTCACCTACTAGACTACGATTTGATAAATAGAGCATTAAATATTGCTAACTATTTTAGGACGGAATATATCCATTTCGGCATAGGAAGCTTGGCTAATGATGGCACGACCACTGTAAAAAATTGGATGAACAAGATAGCGGTCGCATGTCAAAATGCCAGTATCATACCAGTTTACGAATATAAGAATCAACATGAATGGCGAGGCTTGGATAGACTCATCGAAGTAATGCAGGAAAATAGAGCATGGCGATTGATCTACGATCCATCCCATTATGTTAGCAAACAAACAATAGATCCTTATGATAAATACTGGGTAAGAATCAGAGAATATGTAGACATAGTGGATATACACGACTATAAGACCGGAGTAGGACACAAACCCTTGGGTTTCGGAGATTGCCGCCTCTCCGATACTTTGCAAGACATCAAAAATAATAAGAAACAATGTTGGGTGCTGATGGAACCCAAATTAGGACACAGGCATTCAACAGCCATCACTAAGAGTGACTCATTTATGATGGCTTATAAACGATTCCAAGAGGTATTAGCATGAAAGTCGACTTAAATAGTGCAACTTTGCTTATTAAAAAAGCTGGACCTCAAAAGGTCAGGATAATACCTATGACTGGTCAGGCTATCAACGAAGGTGACTACCAAATTGAGATAAAAAATGAAAATGACTGGAGTGTAATAGTCTCTGGTGTTAAAAAGGTAGTAGCAGAACAATTAGTCGGCCAAGCATTAAATAGAACTATTTGTGGATAAAAAAATAAAAAGTGTTTTAGAAACATCTAGACTAAAGATAGGAGATACCGTATATAAATTAACACTGCGATATAAAAAAGCAGTAACGCCTGTGTTCGAACAAAAAGATGAATATTTACAAGAGTGCCACCCAAAAGAAATGTATATTCGTGGTCCTTTGAAGCGAGTATGGGATAAAAATAAAAAATTGCCTAAACTACATCATGTAGATTTCAATATTATAACTAATTTGATAGCTTCCGACCTAGTAGTCGATGAATTTATCGTGAACGACGTCATCAGAAGCCGCCATACGGGAGAATTCATATACCAAGCGACTTCAGGTGAATGGATGCCAGAATCCTGTCTTTTCGATAGTAGTGCTGCTGCATACCAAGAGAAAGTAAGAATCGAACGTATGATCAGCAAGTGGCCTTAATGCTACTCGATCAGTGTCCGTTTGATATATATATCAGGAGGACACTATGGCCAAGAAAAATCCAAAGAAGTCTAAAAAAGATAAAAAATACCCCACATTATTTGTATTAGAGGGGGGAATAAGATATTATAAATCAGGGTCCCTACTGGAATTATATTCCCAAATCAGTATAGACGAATGGCATACGATAGTAGAGGAAACGATAAAATATAAAGTATTCCTCGAATGTCTTAAAGATACTGCTGTCAAATTACTATCTGAAACTTGGACTGATGACGATGATTGGTTTAGGCTTCATTTAGACGTTGCAGTATCACGTATGAGAAACATTGATCCTTTGTATGTAAGCCGTTTTGACCAAGAAAAGCTAAAAACAGCATATACTACAAAGATGATCAATGGCGCTGAAGAACTCAGAGTGATCATAGAAGACATGAGAAGGCAGGAGAAGGAAGTAATAGCCAACATCTCTGGAATATAAAATGACTGACGAGTTCGATTATATTAAAAACCTTAGCGTAGAGATTAGCCAAACAACATTTGTGGAATTAATCTCGGTTAAGCAAGTCGAAGAAAAAGTGTTCATGACCGGCACTGTAGAGGGATCTCTACAAGCACTTGCCTTTCAACCTAATAAATATAGACAAACAATTCCAACTCGCGAGCCGATGCAGTGGAGAGCGCATCAAGGAATAGGCGCATACAAGTATAATCTTAATGCAGGAACAGATGTTAAAAAGCAGATCAGCTCAGACTTTAGAAAGTATATGTGTAACGGATATGTCGAGGAGTATACTACTACTTATTCAGATTTAAGCGACGACATTACAGGTCGAATATCAGAACTATCTGTTAACATACGATGGACAGGCGTGCCCCGCAAACCATTTAATATATTCAATGCATTTCTTAGGATCACTTTAAGAGACCCCGATAATTCAAGGAACAAGCAAATTGTTCATTTGAAGACTATAGGAGAAGGCCATTTAGAAATCACATCGCCATCGAATTGTGATATAGGGAGCACATTAGATTATTGGAAGCAGAATGGCAACGGCGGCATACTTCAGAACACTATAACATCTACAAATTTGATAGACGCAACCATCGGGTCAATAGTAGATGGAAAAGAGGTCGATATATCCAAGCGTGATAACTGGTTATGGTCGATTCCTGCTAATCCAAATTCCGTTTATCAGGACTTTCTAGCAATAAGATATGAAGGCGAAGATTTAGAACCAGTTATAGAGAGCATTGAATTATTCACACTAGCGAACGTTGTGTCAGCTGATAACACTGTAACCGTCGCATGCAATAGTACGTATCCGGTTGCAGATCCGGCATCAGACGTTACCTTAGCTATTAGATATAAAAACAGTAAAGGTCAATCTCGAGAGTTTAGTGAAACTATCGACATAAACGACTTTTATCAAGATAGCATAGAATTCAGCGAGACAGATTTATGGGATGCGCAAGTATCAAAGGGAAATGGCATCAAGGGGCGATATGCTAGATGGGATTCCATAAAATGGGTTTTAGACAGCACAGCAGGCAACGGTTTAGATCAGTATACATCTCCTACTAGCCAAGTAGTAACCGGTAGTGGTGTGATGGTTTTAGAATATTTCGGCTTACAAGGGCTCGGTTATCAATATGAGCCGTGCTCCACCAACGTGATTATAAAGAAGGAGGTGGCAGGATCTAGAATTAACGCCAAGCAATCTGTGATACTGCCTAATCCAAAGGGAGGAACATGGACACTAAGCGTCATTATCCCATTGATCTCAGAATCAGCATATACTACAGCATCTTTAGCATACAACGCTACCGCGATAACTGTTCAAGCCGCGATAGCGGCATTGTCTAATGTGGGCACAGCCAATGTGATTGTGTCGGGTTCAGGCACGACAGAGAGCCCCTTTATAGTAGAGTTCATAAATGATTTAGCCGGCACGATTGTCGATGAAATGACAGCAGATGGCACAGCCTTAATAGATGTGTCGACATATATGGTAACTTTATTGAGAGAGGGAAGATACAACGAACGACAAATGATAAGCGTCGTTTATAACTCATGGCAGCCGTTTAGGATGATATTCGATGGCCAGCAGACTTTAGATATTGCATATAATGCTAGCTTAAACACAAGGCAAGCAGCATTCCAAGCTTTAACTAATATTGGTGTAGGCAATGTCTTATTGACTGGCCAAACTACAGATAGAGACGCAGAATATGTAGGTCCAGTTTACGTGGACTTCATCGGATCATTTATAAATGGTAACTTGCCGCAGATTACAATTTATAGCCCTGAGTCTACTAATCCTTATAAAGTAGAAACAGTAAGTGACGGAAACCAACCAGTTTGGACGCTACAAAAGATATTAGTCGCGGCAGAAGGTGGGACTTTTACTCTAACTATTGACAATCCATATAATCCGACCGAATCTTATACTACAACTGCGATCGATTATAATGCAATCGCTACTGATGTGAAATTAGCAGTTCAAGCGGCTCCTTGGGCTAGCTGGGGCTACGACTTTATTACAGCCATCGTAAAGAAATCAGTGAATTATGCTAATGGCGTGGCAGTATCAAGAGAGTGGACTGTAGAATTCGCTATGGAATGGCCATCGGGCATAGACCGTAGTGGAATAAATGTACCAATCATGGCAATAGATGGCGCTAATTTAGTGGGCGGAGATATTAAGGTCGATGTGATTAATGAGGGTATAAATGCTGCTTCGGTTTTAACTGTTTCAGTAGTTAATGCTAATGCTGGTTATTATAAATTGCGGGTCATCTTAGATGGCGCATCGGTGATAAGTGAGCAAATTAATTGGAATGCTACGGCAGATGAATTCAAAACAGCCATTAAAAGACACCCATTATTAGATGATAATAATTGTGTTGTGGTAAAATCTATACCCTTAGAAGACGGAATAGTTTCAAGATATGAAGTAACGATTGGCGGTTATGGGAATATTCCTTTATTCGTCCCAGATTATGTAAACTCACTATTTTGCTTGCCGGACGATTATAACAATGCAGTCATCGAGCCACCATACAAGTATCCTTTGCCTGAGCAATGCGAACTGGAAGATTCATCTTGTTCGACAGGGCATATGATATCCAGACCGTGTACTGGTTTAGAGGAGATAATAGTATCGAATTGTTGTGATCAGACAAGTATACCAAATCGTCTGAATACTGCTATATATTATAAATATGAGAGAGATTTGTTTGATCCTACGCAAGGTAACACAGTTGGTGATTTGCTAGCATTAAAGGGATTAAGTAGGTCCGAGTATTCGACGTTCAAGCAGTCGAATAATAGATATATTTCTATTAGCCCAAATGATAAAATTACCCAAGGGATGCGAATTATAGCAGTTCAGAATGAATTAAATTCTGAAAACTCACTAAATAGGATCAAAAATTACATAGATAACAAAATGACCGTACTGCCATCAAGGCAAGTCTAATATGCGTGTTAAGTTATTGGGTAAATTCTGGAATTTAGTATATGGCGATCCTGGCCGAGACGCCGACGGCAAATGTTCTTCGCCTGATTTACCAAATAAGACCATTATTATTAGAAAAAGTTTGGTAAAAGAAAGAGAGCTAGAGATATTAATACACGAGATGCTTCATGCTGTTGATTGGCACAAAGATGAAGAGCATTTTATACAACCAGCTGCTGAAGACATAGCTCGAGTTTTGTGGAAGCTTGGTTATAGACGTATAAAGGATGAAGCTAAGTAATACTGAAGCGAATATAAGGTATAAGCTTTTAAGTCATAGTATAACACGGAGTTGATAATGTCTAAATCATTTGCTCGGCAGGAAGCCGAGAAGCTTTGTAGACTATTCCCAAATGCAAATTCAAGAACATTAGCAAAACGCTTGGCTGTAGAAGCTTGCATTACGATTGAACGCGCGAGAGACTTCATCAGGACGGTACGAGGCAATATAGGGAAGCGAGCACGTAGTGCAGTAGAGAAGAATGGTGACGTTACATTATTAAGGCAAAATGGTAAATCAGGAACGACTGCAAAGATGCCACCCAGCCAAGCAGAACCTTGGTCGCCATTCGAATTAGGATTTAATATAAAGGTAGCAGTATTAAGCGACATTCATGTACCTTTCCACGCTACTGAACCTTTAGAAGCTGCAATAACATATTGCGTAAAGCGGAAACCAGACATATTGGTTTTAAATGGTGATTATGGAGATTGGTATAAGATCAGCCGTTTTAATAAAAATCCAAAAAGAATCGGAATGGTAGAAGAATTAAAAGCTCAACGAGAAGGACTAGAATATTTAAGGAAGCGATTTAAAAATACTCGTATAATATTCAAGGCCGGCAACCACGATGAACGATGGAATCACTGGTTATGGAACCACGCCCCAGAGGTGTGTGATCTACCAGAGCTACAATTAGATCAATTTTTAAAAATGCGAGATCAGGAGATCGAGTATGTGCAAGACGGAAGACCTATTATGGCCGGAAAATTGCCCATATTCCATGGCCACGAGCTACCATCAGGATGGTCTGCACCAGTTAATATAGCTAAAAGTGTTTATAATAAGACTTGTGATGAGACATTGGTTGGACATAACCATAGAACCAGCCGACATGCAGAGACGAACTGGAAGCATCAAGAAGTAGAAACATGGTCTACAGGATGTTTGTGTGATATGTCACCAGAATATGCTCGGGTAAACAAATGGAATTGGGGTTTTGCATTTGTTGAGGTGAGCGAAGAAAAGCATATGGTGACTAATCTTAAAATAGATCAGGATTATAAGATTAAATTAGGTTAGTATATATGGCATGGAATGGCCAGATAATATATTGACGAGCCCATTTGTATTATATGCAGATTGCGATGTCGCATATGAAGGTCGTGCATCATCTACTTTAAACAGAGGAAATTATATAATAATAAGAAAAGCCGATGGTAGTTTTTTGATACATGGCAGTAATAAGAGCACTCCAATCAATTATCAAGGTCCCAAATCGAAGATGACGTTGTCAGACGATGTCATAACCGTGCATCGTAAAAAAGAAATCATCACGGTTAGAGTCTATGATATAAAAACTATAGAAATACTGATGGATTGGTCGATTGGCGACTTAAATATAAGCATGACAGAAAAAGACTTAGTCCACAAGTTTGTGACTAATCCTGAAGAATATCTAAAATGGCGACCGATTCAGGTATCACAAGAATACCAAACATCTATGGGTCCAGTAGATGTTATGTGCCTTGATGCGCTTGGCGGAAAATCGATAATAGAATTTAAGAGACATAAAATCACATTGAATCACTGCATACAGTTGAAGAAATATATAGAAGCTATGGGATCAAATGTGATAGGTTATGTAGCAGCGCCAGATATAAACGTAAATGCATTAGAATATTGTCATATTAACAATTTTACATATATAAAGATATGCTTTTAAGGTAAGCGAAGTTTCAGCTTAAGATTTTGTAGCTTAGCTGGGTCATTCATTATTGATGCCAATTGATTTGGCTTGACCCCTGCTTCATTTAGTCGTTGCTCGTAGTGCTTAATTATATTTTGGACCAATAATTTAGCATTGCTTACGTTTGCATTTTTAAACTGGCTTTGTCGAACAGAAGCAGCTACCGCTTGCGGCTGTGCTACAAACCGACGAGCAGCATCGAATATTCGTCTAATGCCTGCTTCTGAAATATACTGACCATTGGTGGCCAGTTTAAGCCTAGTCATACGTAGAGCATCCTCTACTAAGGAACAGTCATGTTGGTCAATAATTAAGCAAGCAATTGAAAGGGCAGATTCAGTTTTTAAAGCGCCAGATTTAGTTATAGCTAAGATGTTATTACGCGAATTGGCGTCGAGACTTCCAAATTTATCAAAAAAAGACTGCAACCAAGTTTCGTCATTTAGAATATCTGATTTGTGATTAGCAACAGCATTTATTAGCTGTTTAACACCAGCTGCATTAAGCTTATTGGAAGTAAATAGACCCAACAATGCATTAGAAGATGATGAGACACTAGGCGCAATTTTAGACTTTAATGCGGCTGCACCTGCGCCGACTACTCCAGCGGCGGCTTGAGCATAAGGGTTTGGTGGGAGACTAGTGCCGCTTGCGCCGCCGCTTCTGCCTCTCCCGCCCGATGCTTTAGAAGCATCCTTATTACGATAATACTGTTCCATTTCTTTTTCATACTCTTGCTTGTGTCTAAGCCATGCTTCCTGTGATGTAAATGAGTCTTTATCTTTTAATTGTGGCTTATTTCGATAGCGGCCACGATGATCGATATAACCTCTACCACGCCCACCTCCTATTTTGTTCATCATGTGACCAAAAAAATCATAATCTTCATCAATGGTATATATAATTTTTGTGAATACTTTAGCTGCAGCTTCAGCTAAAGCCAGAGTCGGACGGGGTTCTTGAATCGATGACAGTTTCATAAAGTATTTTTGGTTAAGCAATGAATTGCCCAATCTACATACTATATTATTCGAGTAAATCGCAAAAGCTTTTCTCAGTAGAAAAAGGTGGGACATTGATACTACCCATATTCAGCGAGATAGACATTGCCGAGAAATATAAAAATAGGGTATGTGAAATACACAAAAATCATGGTGAAGAAATAAAATTGATTTTAAACTTATGTATGGATAAACAGCAAGCCAGCAGCATATTTAAGGCTCTGTATTCTGAATATCAATTCCGAGATTATTATCTAAATCCGACAGATCCATCTGATTCTGAGATGGCGACCCTTCCACTGGCCGATCTGATTCTTGATTTAGAGGATAATAAAGATTAATTTCGAATAATATGTAATCATCAGCACATTCAAAGAATATTTCATCATTAGCGAAGCTGCACATAATCATGGATAAAAAACTAGTTAGTAACTGGATTAGACAGTCTAGATACAGAGCGAAAAAGCAGGGTATTCAATGTAATATTTCAATTGAAGAAGTGTTAGCTATACTAGAATATTATGCCGACAGATGTGCGTATTGCACAAAGTCTGCAGATTCTCTAGATCATCCTTTCCCACTTAAGGACGAAGCACCTAATATCAGTGCAAATGTCCTGCCAATATGCAAAGCATGCAAGAACCGCAAAAAGATTAACAATATAATGGTAATGTACAATGCCGAGATTTTGTCAGAAAAAGAATATATAAAACTGATGAAAGACGTCTTGGACCGTGATAAAGATGGATCTTTGAGGATATACGTCAAAAAGTTATCGGGTAGAGACAAAAAATAATAATTGTGCGAGGAGCGGCGCACGTATTAAATGTATTTAACAGGCTCGGATGGAATGCCACACCCGCTAATCAGGAGGCTTTGAAATGGATTCTTCCAACAATGGAGGTCGCGTCCGATACGAAATCGGATCGCAGTGCAGGGTTCTTAAGGTAGATGGGACTATATCTAAAGAAACATATACCCTGAACTCTTCTTGTAGCAATCGTAAGGGAATAGTCGAGATTGCTTCTCCAGACGGGGGAATTATTCAAGTACAATATCGACGTATTATTCCTTTGATAGATATTGACACGGCAACCGTGATTGAATCTGGAAACAAGTTGCGGACCGTCTGCCCAAAATGTAATTATATTGGATCATTGGTGGGGTCTGAGGATTTTCTCCAATGCCCCAACTGTGGCCCAGTCAAATTGTTGTGGCTGAGCCACAGGCCAACATCCGAATCATCCAACAAACCCAAGAAAGCAAAACAGGAGAAGAATATGGATAACGCCACCCAAGCAGCTGAAAGAAAAGTCAAGACAGGCTTACCAATCGACTTAGCAGCAGTTTCTAAGACCAAGGGCTGTGAACTTTGGACAAAGAAAAATATTAAGTTCGACAACCCAAAAATCGACGTCAGAGCACACGTTCTGCTCTTCACCGGCACCCCATCTAGAAAATTATGCTTTAACACTTATGACGGAACGCTGGGTAAGACTAATAAGACATTGCCGATCGAAGCGTTTTTGCAAGATAAAACCGATGCTGATACTAGAAAAAGTTGGTATAGCGTTGCGGATTTACAAAAAGCTCGCAATCAGCTTCAAAAAGATGGATACGAAATTCAATAGTATTACTTATTATCAAGGATGAGCCAATGTTAGTATTAAGTCGATATAAAAACGAAAGCATTTTTATTGGCGATGACATAAAGATCACTGTTATCGACGTCAAAGGCGATAAAGTGAGATTAGGAATAGAGGCGCCAGTAGAAGTGCCGGTGTTCAGAGAAGAAATAAAGCCGAAGAACGACTTACCCAAAAATGATTAAGATTCCAGTATCGTATGGTGAACTTTTAGACAAGATCACTATATTGCGTATAAAACTCGAAAAGATCGACGACGAAATCAAACGTGCTAATGTAATGACTGAACACGGCATGTTAGTAGAACTTTTACCTGAAGAGCTCAATGAACCGAGAATAAACGAATTATTCAAAGAACTAGAGTTAGTAAATCGTAAATTGTGGCATATAGAAGATTCTATTAGAGCTTGTGAACGTGAAGCAAGATACGATCACGAATTTATAGATTTAGCACGATCAGTATATATTAACAATGATCGGAGATCAGAAATCAAACGAGAAATAAATCTGCTAACATCATCGGCGATTGTCGAAGAAAAGTCTTATGCTAAGTACAAATGCCTAAATTATCTATAATCATATCTGCATATGACTCTGGTAGATGGATAAAAAACAGGCTAGACAACATATACTCTTCTGTCAATATCGATGAATACGAAGTGATATTAATCAATGCTAACAGTCCAGACGACTTAGATGAATCAATACCAAAGCAATATCCGCTGAAATATATAAGAACAGATGAACGAATAGGTTTATACGCGGCTTGGAATATAGCGATACAGAATAGTACTGGCGATTTTATTACAAATGCTAATACAGACGATATAGTATCGCCTAACTTATATCGTAACTTATGTCGCGTTTTAGATGATGGACATGATTTCGCTTACCCCAGTTGGTACACAACAGGCGTCGAGAATCAGCAGTGGGGTACACTTCACAGTGTCGATACAGGAGGTAGGCCAGGGCATTATGCTGGCGATATCGATACCGCTGGTGTAGGGCATTTTCCCATGTGGCGCAGATGCCTACATGAAAAAGTCGGTATGTTCGACGAACGATACATGGCGCTCGGAGATGCAGACTTTTGGGCTAGATGTTATTATCAAGCAAGAGCAAAATTCGCATGGCACGACAAATTCGAGGCCTGCTATTTATACCGCAATGGCCAAAATCTTTGGAATCGCGTAATTAATAGTAACGAGTGGGACATGTACCGCAATAAGTTAGCTATTATTAGATAATGAGGGAAAAGATGAACTGCTGGATAGACTTGATGCGTCTCGATAGGAATGACCTACCGCTTCCCAAAATATCGACTACATATTCAGCAGGTTTCGATTTCGCAGCTTGTCTTACTAGAGAAGGATATCTGGTTAACAACGGCCCAAAGACGGTCGATAGCATAGTCAGAATGGTGTATGTTACCAATGGCCCATCAGATAAACCAACACTAACATTGGCCCCAGGGCAAACTGCGCTTGTTCCATTGGGATTCAAATGTCAATTCAATGAAGAATGTGTATTGAAGCTTTTTATACGATCATCTGTGGCAATAGAAGGGTTAATGCTAGCTAATAGCACAGCAATTATTGATTCTGATTATAGAGGGGAGATATTTGCGTGCTTATATAATAGATTATCCGAACCAGTGACCATAGAGCATGGGCAAAGAATAGTCCAGGGCATGCTTATTAGATTAGACAAGCCTATTATAAATGAGGTGACGTCTTTGAGAGAGACATGCAGGGGAGAGGGTGGCTTTGGATCGACAGGCAGAATTTAATATCGTAACCTCAGTTGGTCGTCTACTTCTATAATTTCAACGATACCACCCAAGACCAATAATCGTAGTTTTATATTATTTATAGGTAAATTGTCGACCAATAAGCTTGTTCTCTTACCAACTGCTTTGATGCTGGTAACTGCCTCGGTTTTGGACCATCCCATATCGACTAGGTCTTTTACCTCATTCAAATAATATGGGCTTATGTTATTATAGGTTATGATGTTATCATTTATTTCGTCATATTCGAATGTTTTTGGAACTGAAGCACATGCATGGCAGATATATTCGTATTGCTTACCATCTACAAAAGCGCGATTGCTATATTTTCTTACATAGCATTCTATATTCTGTCCGCATATTTTACAATTGTCCATACTATATAAATACCGTCACAAACATAATAAAAACAATATGAGGTCTATGATGTTACACAAGTGGTTAGAAAAGACAATTGGATTTTATGTTGAGGCAGGCTGTAATGATGGAGTGACACAATCTAATACACTGTGGTTAGAGCATCTTGGGTGGTCCGGCTTATTAATAGAGCCTAACAGACGCAAGTTAGACATGTGCAAATCGAATAGAAGTCCTACGAATATTTTCGAGCACTGCGCTTTAGTGTCCAAAGATTTTTCACATAAATTTGTAGAAGGCAATTTTGATGAATCCGACAAAGCCGCAAGTCTTACGGCACAAATAAATATTATACTACCAGAATTCGATAAACATCAAACGGAAGGAGTGCGTGAAAAAGAAAACCGCGAGATGATAGCCGTTCCCGCCAAGACACTACAGAGCATATTAGATGAGTATAGCATAAAATGCATTGATTATATGTCGCTAGATGTAGAAGGATTTGAGTATCAGGCTATGGATGGGCTTGATTTTGTAAAGAATCCGCCCAGAGTAATACAGGTAGAAACATCTACCTATGATTATCGAGTAAACAAAATGATCGCATACCTAGATAATAAAGGTTATGAGTATTTAGGTCCGCCTAATGCAGATGCTCAAAACGATAGGCTGTTTAAGCTACGGTAACTTAAGAAGAACATGGAAGCTATCACCGTATCTGACCTTATTATTAAATGGCAGATCAAATACTCGAAAATATTTAGGTAAAATATTATTTTTCCATTCTACGGCGCTATATACTGACTGGTGCAAAGTATACCCACCTTGAACATCGGCAATAGGCGCAATGCTGGCGCAGAATATCGATTCTTTGTGCATATGTTTAATTATATTACCAAAGAATGCATCAAGGTCTTCATATTTGATATGTTCAACCACTTCCCAAGCTGTTATTAGATCAAAACGCACATTAGTAGCATCATCCTGATCTACAATAGAGTACTCTTGAGTAGCATCACAAGTGAATAGACAAACGTTATGATAATTCGGCCAATTAGCCCGCTGGGTCTTAACGCTATAATCGCTTCCCTCGATGCCAACAGCTTGATGTCCGCGTGCATTGAAATCAACTACCAATTGACCTCCCGAGCATCCGATATCTAACACCTTCAGAGGCTTATAGTTGAAGTAAGCTTCGACTTCATTTATAAATCCGTGGTCAGTAGTGTTATCTCTAGCGGTTCCCCAAGGGTATAAATGATCTGGTGAATCTACTGCCACTGGATGCTTAGTCAATACTTTCATTTAATGATCCTAAAACAAGCTTGTGAATAATTTGCACCGATTCCATGGTGAATCAATGGTTCATATTTTAAATCATTAACTAGTAAAAATTCTGCAAATGATTTAATTTCACCGTCCCGATAAGACGGAAAGTCCATAAAGTCGTCAAAACAGAGTATAGTACCATCGACTATTTTGTCTCTAAAATTAAATAGTATAGTATTACAAGAACTATACAAGTCACTATCGATGTGCAAAAAGGCAGCTGCCTCATTATGCTCAGCTACAAACGTAGGAAGAGTATCTTGAAAATAGCCTTTGATAAGATATATAGTAGGGTGCCAAGGTTCAATATTGGCAGTAGGGGACGGATCGAACATATTATGATTGTTACCCACAATTGCGCCTTTGGGTATTACGCCACCCGAGCCATAACAACCTTTAGGATTGTCGAGATCCCAGTCTTCAGGAAGTCCTTCAAAACAGTCGAACCCATATATTACATGATTAGACAATTTGGCTATTCGTTGTATGCTGCGTCCACGATACACACCAAACTCGCACCACAAGCCTTCTATTGATATAAGAGGAACGACTCGAGCCCAGTATGCATAGTGATAGTCAGAAATATGTGGCATAATCAACGGAGCCGATCTGACTCTGTTTTCAATTTCTTCGATTTTAGAGTCGATACTTATTAGATCTAGTGCCATTGTCGTACGCCCACACCTTTGTTTATCAAACGGTTTATTATATATTCGTGATCATGTGGCTTAGACAAAATATGATTATGCCATTCGACAGTGATTTCTTTAACCTTCAAGATCGCTGAAGACGACAATAATTTTTCTAAAACTGCATACTCGGCGCCTTCTATATCCATTTTAATAAAGATATTATTGTCATTAAGACTCTCGACAAATTTTATAAAATCTAAAGATTTAGCTTTAATATCTAGAGGACGCAATTCATCCATCTGCTTAGTGTGCAAATATTCGTCACCCATAGCGTTACTCGCTCCGCCTACCCATAAGGCATTATCCGAAGATAGATCAATGCAATCAGTATCGTGCCCATTATTCTTTAAAAGCGTTAGTATGCCTTCAGCTGATTGATATTCAGCAGTGATAGGCAAGAGATTATCATCGGTCCATACAGCTACATTAAGCAACGTAATATTTAAATGGCTATAATGTCTACTGATTATATTCTTAGCATGCTGATATGTATAAGGATTAGCTTCAAAGGAGTAAACGTCCCAAGACTTATCTATCCCATAACGATCAATATGAGCTCGTAAACCTTGGCACAAATTAGTACCGCAATCAAGAAATACGCTCATGATGGTGAACTCTTTGTCGTAATTCTGAGGAAGAAAAACTGTGAGAACGGTCGTGATAGTATATCTGGCTACAATGCTCAAGACCAGTTATAGGCTTACCTTTAGCATCAGATCCAAGTACACGAATATCAGGTTTAATCTTGCTCAGAAGCTGAACCAATTCAGATTCTGTACTATATATTTCAACCTGGTCTACATATTTGACTGCCTCTAACTGAATCAAGCGCTCCTCGACGCTTTGGATCGGTTTATTTTTGTAAGGACGATCTATAGTGGGATCTGTTTGCAGAGCCGCGATTAGATGATCGCATACGCTCTTTGCATCTTGAAGATATAAACAGTGGCCAGCATGTAGTAAATCAAACGAACTAGCGACAAAACCGACTATGGTAATATTATGTTTAAGTCTCCAATGAGTAGTATTATATGCTTTGTCGTCTATAAATATATCATAGCTCGGTTTGCCTTTGTCTATCAACAAATCGTACTTCACACCCCAAGTCTTTAGCTGCGACTTGGTAAGTTGATTATAATCGACCCCAGAGGTGGAACCACGTGCCGTGAATATGGTGATATGATTGCCCGCCTCATGAAGAGCGTTCACATACTGAATCATTTTAGAGTAAGGAACGGCATCAGCGTAAATACGGGAACGCGGAGTAACGCACAGTGTCTCATCCAAATCAAAACAATACCGCATATTAAACCATGATCGATGACATAAAAAGGTATTTACTGGAAGTCGAGCATATTGCCAAAACGATAGATGTAGAATCAATAATATCTTTAGCTAACCATATCCAACAGGTGAAGCAAGAAGGCGGTAGGATATTTTTCCTAGGAGTAGGTGGTAGCGCGGCCAATTGTTCTCATGCAGTAAATGATTTCAGAAAAATATTAGGCATAGAATGCTACGCCGCAGTGGATAACGTATCTGAACTAACTGCGAGAATAAATGACGAAGGATGGAATACCTCTTTTGCTAATTGGCTAAAAACGAGTAAATTGAAGCCCAATGACGCCATATTTATATTATCGGTGGGTGGCGGTAACGAGAATGTATCTAAGAATATAGTAATGGGTATAAATCATGCACTCGAACATAAATGTAATGTATTATCAATAGTATCAAGAGATGGTGGTTATTCAAGGCAGCATAGTAATGCTTGTGTGTTAGTACCAGTCGTGTCCGAGGATCGCATTACTCCGCACGCTGAAGAATGGCAAGCGATAATCTGGCACTTATTGGTTACAGTTTTGAAGGAGATGCAATGAAAATTTACGCCGATGGTTCTGATCTTGCCGAGATATTAAAAGCGCAGTACGATGTGGATGGATTCACTACCAATCCTACATTAATGCGCAAAGCAGGTGTAAAGGATTACTCTGGTTTCGTACAAGAAGTAGTAAGCCGAGTATCTCTGCCCATATCCTTCGAAGTGTTTGCCGACGATTTGTCTGAAATGGAACGTCAAGCAAAAAAGTTAGCCTCATATGCTGACAACATTTACGTCAAAATACCAGTTACAAACACCAAAGGCGAGCCGACTTACAGTCTAATAGAAAAATTGGCCAGTGAAGGCATTAAGCAAAATATTACAGCTATTTTTACACTCAGTCAAATCGACAATGTTATAAAATCTTTGGGTTCGGCTACGCCTAGTATTATATCGATATTCGCCGGAAGAATAGCAGACACAGGAATTGACCCTAAGGTGATTATAAAATACGCTCTGGCAAGAGCATTATCTAACCAAGAGATACTTTGGGCGAGTTGTAGAGAGATATACAACATATACGAAGCAGAGGATATAGGCTGCCATATAATTACAGTACCTCAAGACATGATCGATAAAGCCGCGACTTTAGCCAATAAAGACTTGGCCTTATACTCAAAAGAAACCGTAAAGATGTTTTACGATGACGCCGCTGCAAGTGGGTATATTTTATGATTATCACCCGCACACCTCTGCGAATTACACTCTGTGGTGGCGGCACAGATCTACCATCATATTATAAACACCAAGGTGGGTTGGTAGCCACAATGGCAATCAATAAGTATATTTATATCACTCTGAAACCCGACGATTTTGAAAATCTTTGTAAACTAAGATATTCTGAAATCGAAATCGTAGAAGATATAACCAAGTTAAAGAACACCAGAGCAAAAGAAGCATTAAAAATACATAACCTAAGAAGCATTGAAATTAATAGCTGCGCCGACTTATCATCAAAATCGGGGTTAGGTTCCTCTGGCTCATTTTTGGTAGGTTTGCTGCATGCAATTAGGTGCTATAAAAAAGAAGATAGCACCCCAAAAGCGTTAGCAGAAGAAGCTTGCAAAATCGAAATAGAGATATTAAATGAGCCAGTCGGTAAGCAAGACCAATATATAGCTGCATTCGGTGGAATGCAGCTACTAAAAATCGACACATCTGGTTATGTAAGAGTGAAGCCACTAACCATACATGCCGAACAATTGATAACAAATATGAGAGCATATGCTCTAGACATATATAGAAATGCTTCTGATATATTATCTGACCAAAACAAAATGGGAACTGACACCAAGAACACTATGGATGACATAATGTCTTTGGGAATGGATCAGATAAACATGCTCATGAATGGAAATATCAGAGCCTACGGTGAATCTTTAGATGAATATTGGGCTTTAAAAAAGCAATTATCACCCAAGATATCACTGAATTTTGTAGACGAGTTATATTCCAGCGTTAAACAACAATTTGATGTACTGGGCGGCAAGATTATAGGAGCCGGTGGAGGCGGGTTCTTATTATTATATGCAGAAAAGAACCACGCAGACTTAGATGCATACATGTTGAAGTTAGGACTTAAAAGGTTGAAATATTGTGTGGATTCGTTAGGTAGCACATTGTTGGGCAATCATTTATGAAGGCATTAGTATCCGGTGGCTGCGGCTTTATCGGCAGTCATTTAGTAGACGAGTTGGTGTCGGTCGGTATAGACGTTGTGGTTATCGATATTAAAGCCAAGCCACTGGTGGCGCCCAAAAATCCAAGAGCTACATATATTCAGGAAGACATAAGGAAGATAGCACGCATAGAGTCGTATTTTGAAGATGTAAGCTGCGTATTTCATTTAGCCGCTGAGTCTAGAATCCAAGCCTCGATAGATAACCCAATTTACGCTGCAGAAGTCAATGTGCTCGGCACCATTAATATGATGGAATGCTGCAACCACCACAAAGTGCCACGGTTTATAAATTCAAGTACATCGTCAGTATATGGCTTGACCAACTCGTTTCCTACATCAGAAAAGACACCCACAGATTGTTTAAATCCTTATGCTTCAACCAAACTCGCAGCAGAAGAGATGCTCAAGTGTTATTTAAAATTGGGCAAGATAAGTAAAGCCTGCAGCCTTAGATATTTCAACGTCTTTGGCGAGAACAGCCCTGTTACTGGTCCATACTCCTTGGTAATAGGTATATTTTTAAGACAACTAGCAGAAGGTCGTGATCTAACTGTAGTAGGAGACGGATCTGCTGAAAGAGATTTTGTATATGTTAAAGACGTAGTGAAAGCTAATCTGCTTGCGATGGAGAATGATGAATATCTAACTGGGGAAATTTACAATATCGGTTCCGGTAGAAATATATCAGTCTTAAATATAGCCAAACTATTAAGTGATAATATAGAATTCATACCTCCGAGGCAGGGTGAAGCTAAGACCACTTTAGCGGATTATTCATTGGCTTACCATAATTTAGGATGGCGACCAGAGACATATCTCGAAGATTGGCTAGCCAAATACGCAGCTAAAAATACCCAGAAGATATAGTTAGAAGGCTCAGAAAGACACCTTTTCTTAATTCAGGCACGCGCAGGCGGCACTCAATAAGCTTAGTCGTGGAATGGAGAAAGAAGGCACAAGAGGCTATTTTTCTGGTCTAATATTATCTGCAATCCGCAAGATTAGTTTGAAGAATACTTCTGCGTCTAGATCACCACACATCCTAACAACCTCAGCAGCCCAAACTTCACATTTATCAGGAGAAGCAGCTAACGCAAGATCTTTGAATGGCAATTGATATATATTACCCTCTTGAAACATTTCTGGGTCTTCAACCGATTCTACTCTAAATACAGCAGTATTATCTATTATCTTACGACTACCAGCTGGACTAAATAATATAGGTAAGTCGTCATTTTTATCTAGCTCTGTGAGAAATTCTTCCCAGTTAGCGTTCAGAGCTTCCTTGGCGTTTTCATTTGGATCGTATGTCATATAGCATTCTCTCCATAACACTTGATCTATACTATGTTTTATGGAGAGAACGATTAGAGATCGAAATGCTCTAGCTCAGCTAAACATTTGAATCTAGTACCACTGGTAATCGCGTCATAAGACACATGAAAATGCCCAAAAATCCACAATTTGGGCTTATGGATATTCCAAAGAGAAGTTAAGAATTGACTTGTAATGTCTTGATAATCAAACCCCCAACCGTAATGATCCAATATATTACCAGGCTTATGATCAGCAAAAAGGTTTATCACAGCTGACGGCGCAGTGTGTGATATCACCAAATCTGGTTTAGCCTCGCTATACTGTTTACGACAATCCTCCATCTCTTCTAAACATAATTGTTCTTCCGCCCACCATGTTTGTTGACTAGGATCACGGTTAGCTTGAAGCCAATGCGCAACGCGATAAACCAGATCAATACTTAAAGCGCCACCGATCCAAAACGGTCTATGACTGCCAATATCCACAGCACCGTACCGCCCCACAAAATGCTTAAAATTATGCACATCAGCATGAGGGTCATGATTACCTTGACCAACACGGTGTTTAAGTGGGTCCAAGTCGCTGTAGCTTAAGGCATTCCAAGCATTATGGAAGCCAAAATCGCCCAACTGAAATGAATATTCAGCATCTTTAGCAATATTATAGTATCTGTCATACAGCCCATGCACATCGCCAATAATTCGCATATATTACCGTTTTTTGCTTTCTGACGTAGGTGCCCAATATTTTTGACCCGGTTGAATTATGCCTTCTTTCTCGTAAGCCTTTTGCATAGGCTTTTTTCCACTGCCTCCGACCCCAAGAGATTTCATGGCTTCTTTTTTACCTGCACGCATAGTGTGCATCTCTTTGGCTAACGAGGTATCGACAGCCTCGGAAGATTTTGGTTTAGTGTCTAAATACCGACTAACTCGAGTTCCGTGTAGCGGTGTAGAGACGACGTAATCGTTGCCAAACTTATACCGTTGATCTAAATCATTTAAACATTGAGAAAGGTATTCGTATGTCTCAGGCAATTTATTCCAAAATGATACAATAGTGACACCCGGGGCGAAGACATCACTTTCTCCAGCATACTTGTAACTTGTATGATGCAACGGCGATGTCCTTTCTCTATCAGGGTTTTTGTAGAATCTGCCCACCAGACTTACTTTTTCTGCTTCATCTCGCAAATACGATATATACTCCATTTTATCGAGCTGATCACGTTTCTTACGTAATGTTTTTAGGCCTAAAACGCCGGTTAAGGCTTTTTCGAAAAATTCTAATTGCCGACCAACAATATCATAATGGGTACCATCTACATCGGTCAGCAATTTTCCATCAGGGAAATAAAAGAACGCGATTGGATATACGGCTTGGGTCGAGTTTATCACCATCGTCCATTGCACGAACATAAATGTCGTCAGGACTGATATATTTAGTGCTTTCGGTGATAACACGTGCGATTTTGTTTAATTTGGCCATAATTATATAAAAGAAAGAAAGAAAGAAAGAAAGATAGAGAAAAAAGGAGAACATACCCAGTGTATATTCTCCCCGTACCGTGCTCAGTCGCTAGTCTAGGCTTAAGCGTCGTTGTAGTGCTTGTAGTCGAGTTGTTCGCCTGTGATCATGTTGACCCAGACGTGATTCTCGTGGTCGCTCCAGATCGGGAACTGGTCAGGAGCGAGGTGCTGGTATTTCAGGCGCGCCTCATTCCAAGCCTTGTAGTATGTTCCCTTCCAGAGGAGGTACTCGTCTTTGTTGGTCATGATCCTCTCGATCGCTGACCAGTCGAGACCAGGCACTTTTTCGCAAGCTTCGCGGAAGGACTGGAAGCTCTCTTTGTAAGGCTGCATTGGGTCGACAAAGTATTCATCGACTTGTAGCTCCGCGAGTTTCTTCGCGAAGTCATCGATCAGCCCTTCGCTGATCATTGGCATGACCGGCGCCACGTTGACGTGTACCCTCACCCCTGCCTCTTTAAGCTTCTCGATGACCTTCCACCGTGCAGCTACCAGCGGGCTGTAAGGCTCGATAATCCTTGTCAGCTCGTCTGGGTAGGGCGTGATGGTGAAATGCACTCGAGCTCTCGGAAGCCTTTTGATGAGATCCAAGTCCTGCAGGATCAACGGACTTCTTGTGAAAATTCCCACTTTGTTGAACTGCGGTAAATCTTCTCTAAGAAGTATCTCCAGCGTTTTGCGGGTGATTCTGCTTCGCTTTTCCTGCGGTTGATAAGGATCGGTCATGGTTCCGATCACCAGCCTAGCATCCGGTATCGGAATGGATCGATATTCGAGTTTGGTTTTTTGCTTGCCCTTGGCATTAAGGACAGGCTCGCCCTTATCATCGTAGACCTTTACTCTCCCTTGCGGGACTTCGACGTAGCCTTTTTGTAGTTCCTTCGGCAGTCGATCTTCGATATGGGCTCGCACCCTCACAAATTCCCCCCATTCTTTTTTATCATCCTTGATGAAGAATCTGACGTAGCAGTATGAGCATCCGAACTCACACCCCACGTAGGTGTTAAGGCAGACTTCGTAGTTTTTGAACCCTGTCGGGCCAATAACCCCAGTCTTGCTAGCGATAGTAACCAAGGCTCCGGTTGGAGTTGTAGACATGATACCTCCTGTAGAGTATAGTGTATAGACGCTAGGATAAATGTGGCAAGAGATAACCACATTGTAAAATGAGCTAATCTTTTTTACTAAATATACAAGAACTGCCACACATTATAATAGAGCATATAAACCTAACACATTTATCAAGAATTAGCTTCGTCGACAGGATTGGTGGTATACCACTCATAAGGCTTAACGGGCTTTAAGTTAAAAATGCGCTGCTTATCTTGCTTAGACCCATTTTTAAATATAACTATTTCAGCATCGGTAACAAGCCCAGAAGCTAATAAATCATCAGCATCTAATCTTGTTTTGTCTGCTGGTAAATTATTAGGTATTTGCACGTAACCATTAATAATAGGCCAAGCTCTGATAATATTTATATCTTCAAATGACATGGTGATGCTCCTTTATCATATATTTGTCAGGATTAATTATCAAGCATAGCCGCCATAGCATCAAAATCGTCATCCATGTAATCTTCGTCATCCACGTCATCTTCGTCATCCATGTAATCAGGATAATCAGGATCGGGACCCGACCCACCTGCGAGGTCAAAAATCTCCTGATCATCATCAAAACCATCATCTTCATGCGGCCAAAACTTAGGATTATCCGCTTCGCCACCCCACTCAACCAAAATGTCGGGGTCGTCAGTAATCAATCGAGCAATACCATCGACATTAAAAGATTCAAGTAAACCACTAGGCATACTACCAGATGATCTAATATATTGAGACCATTTGTCCTTGCCAACGTAGGCCTTAAGCAAATCAATTGAATTTTCAGCATGTCTTGATATCACCATGCCTTGGCGACCAATTTCAGACCCATCTTTCCTTTTGTGTTCATAATCCCCATACAGAAAGGATCTAAAAGCTAAGAGCCTACGATTCGCTTTATCAGTGCGCCAATTTGGAGCAAGCTCATTAATATGATTAAAAAAGTAAGAGACACCCTCATCCCACCGCATTTTAGCTGAGCCAAAACGTGTAGGGAATTCGAGCTCTCTTAATAATAAATAACCCATGCCGCGAGTAGGCTGCAAAATCAATGTTGTCTTAGGCCGAGTAGCAGATGTGATAGCTTGAGCATCGTTCGAAAAATCAGGAAATGGGGCTATTTCAACACCAGGCATTGTAGAAATTTGACCAAATACATCACCATATTTGCCCCGCCAATTGCGCTCATATAACTTGCTTACATCGCCAGGAAGTGCTTTAGTAACGACCTTTATCAAGTCACGTAATTCTACATCATCACCGCCGAATTTCGGATCATCGAACTTAACACCAATTACCTGATTATTCTTAAGCAAAAAATTAAACTTAATACCTTTTTCTTTGATAATCTTAAAAGCACTTAATATCTGACGAATTTGAGTATCGTTAATCCTGTCGACAGTATACATCTCATCTTGTTCGCCGCTAGGCTCACGACTGCCAACACCACCAGTCATTAATCGTTCTTCGTCCGACAACGTAACATCTGCCAAAGACAACACAATTTTTTTCCGCTTAGAAAGAATAGCTGGTAAAGTCTTCAAAGCAGCCTTAAGCTGATAACCTTTAGCATGCTCTATATCGGGAAAGCCATTTGGGAATATATTGACCGCTTCGATTTCAGTTATTTCATCTTCTTCGACTAAATCGAATTCACCATACTCGCCGTATGGCTGGCCAACACCCATTTGCTCCAAGTCTTCTTCAGAATATTCGGAATAATCTTCTCCTTCGTTATCCTCATCAGGCTCCTCTTGAGGCTGTGGTAGAAGAGACGAAAAAGGACTTCCACTACCACCTAAACCACCAGCTAGCGGCTTCTGAGATGGCTTAATTTTAGGAGCATTGTGTACTGGACCAGACTCTGGTCGCGGAACAAAATCGACTTCCTTGCCATTGATCATCACAGGATATTTAGGCATACTATTTAAAGAGCTAGTCCCCACATAAAATGTACCAGCTATATTAAAAGTATTTTCGGTTTCTGATCTCGACCTAATATAATCATTAATATCATCAATTTTATTAGTGCCAAAAAAATTGCGAAGGCCTTTAGAATTGCAGCTGACCTTGACTTTAGTATCACCCTGAACAGGATTGAAGAAGATTAAATATGTGCGTTGAGCACGTCGCTCAGCCGCACTATCGATCGGTTCGACCTTGGCCACACCAGTCATGATAAATTTACCAGATACTTGACGCTTTGATTCTGATAACGTCTTTGCTGACCTAAAATGCTGATCCAAAGCTTCGTTCAACAACTCATTGTAACTATACATAATTCATACCTCTCCAGAAAAATATATAGTATATTTGACAATACTTAAAACAGATTTAACCGAATTAACAATATTCAGACACAATAAACAACACAAAACGGTTTTACGGATATAGTAAACCGCGACTCCGATTCAAAATATCCATAATTATTATACCGCCCAAGACCATCAAGCCAACAGGGCCAAAAGTAACGACTACACCAAGATTACCAGCGTCTCTTAACATGGTAAGAAACCCACTAAGAACAGTAATCACCTATCCAAACCATACCGCTTACGATCCTTCCCCCTACGAGCAGCATCCTGCTGCAAATCCAAATACCTACTCAGCCTCGCGGCAAAAGACCCAGGTTGCGGCTCATGCTCCTTTGGCAACTCCGTGCCTCCCTCAGCTCTCCCGCTGCTTTCGTCATCCCCGCCCTTAGCGCTACCCGCCGCAGCATCAAAATCAAACGAAAGCTGCTCGTCGCGCTTCTTCGTACCCTTTTTGCCACTCGTATCACTGGCACCACTAGAGCCAGACTCAAACAGCTCCCGCGCCCACTCGTAATCAGACCAACGCATATCACTAACCCTCACCACCACTTACCCACAACCTGCATACTAATAGATTTCCGTCCAAGGCGTATCAAAGCCTCAACGCGATGTGTCCCATCACACACCACAACTTTGTCACCAAACCGCACCCCCAAAGGATAATAGGAGTCAGAAGTATCACCAGAAGGATTCATAAAACCTCCCAACTTCCTAAATTCACCCATTAACTCCTCTACAGTCTTATCATAAACGACACTTTCCCTAACTAACAAATCGCCAATAGGTATATCAACCACAGGCCAATGGCTAGTGTCAATAGACGCAAAATCAATGTTCCGAAGAACCGACTCTATCTTACCCGACACGAGTGGCAATGACGGACTACTCTGACGGCGGGTAGTAAGCCCCCCAGAGCCATCTGATTCACTAAGCAGTCTTAATCGCATATATAACCAATAATCAAATACTCAAATACAATATATTTAATCCGTAAAATAAATTCCGTCACACGGAAAAATATATTTCGACCCAGAGGAACCACTGCCCACATAAAATGGGTCCCTCCCCATTATCCCCGCCAATACTTAATCAACCCCCCAAGCATCCAAAGTATGCCCAAAAGGATTCCCCTCAATATTACGAACTAACCCAAGCATCTCCCTAGCAATCTCCCTAATCTCCACCTGAGCATCATCACTAAGCCTCAACTGGATGAAATTAGCAAAACTGCGCATATTAAACATAACGTCAGCCTGAATCTGACTATTATAAGTCTTAAAAAACCGAGCGGACTCCTTCGCGCGCTTACGCCCAAGCATCGGAGTAAGATCCCCCAGACACTGATGATACAAATCATTACCAAGATTAGTATAAATCTCAAGAACGTCTACCCACTTAGCGCGATCTTTCCCTATTGTCTCACTAGCATAGCATAAATAATCGGAATTGGTGGCACTCCCCCAATCCTCAGGTAAGTAATACTTATCCTCCTTTAACTCCTTATATCTGGCAGACTCCGCATTGAGACTACTGATCCGATGCTTAAGTAAGTGAATATGCGATGCAATATCGCAGTTCACCAAGAAATGCACGATCCCTTTCTCGAAAGGCGTCTCATGCCCATTAGACCAAAGAGACCTAATCAAAGGCCCAATGCGTTCTCTTTTATCCGAAGTGAGATCTCGAGACGTGCTCGTCCACGCACTGCATGCAATAACCTCATCTGACCCATAGTATCCGAGAAGCTCGACCGAATTGCAATGACCCATAAAATGCCCCCACGTGAGAATGTAGACAAATAGCAACTGCGTGAAAGTGCGGAATTACCCAATATAATACACGGAGCGACTAAAGTAAACTGTATAAATTGGTCGAAAGAAGAGTAGAGAAGAAAGGATAATAGGCTCCGTCATGCGGAAAAATATTTTTCGACCGAGAGAGCCACCTGCCCTATATGGGATGGGTCCCCCCTATACCCCCCCCGCCAATACTTAGTATAATCCCCCCATTATCCCCTTAGTACCCCCATGGTATCCCTATAGTATTTTGTGTATGCTTAGGCGCCTGGTGGTTTTACTGGTGGGTGGTTCTTGCCACAGTTTTTATGTGCTGATTTGGACGTGGATGTGAGATTGTGGAGGTTTTGATGTCTGGTGTGGTGGATTTCGATTGTGTTTCGGTTGATAAGTTGTTGTGCGAGCTGCAGGTGAGGGCGGTGGCTGAGTTGGTGGCGTTTGATTGTGGGCGGAGTGAGATTTCTGCTGAGTATTATGAGCGTTTGGCGTTTTTGGTTGATGCGATTAATGAGGTTAAGGCTTTGTGGTAGTTTGGGTAGTTTGTAGGCTTTTGCCGAGGAGGCAGCATGGTTTATGTTTTTGGTGTAGGCTGCCGTGTTAGAAGTAGGTCCGATTTTGGGTTGACTGGGTGTGTGGTTGGAACTGTGCCTGGTAATGGGAGTTTTGGGTGGTATTTTGTGTCTTGGGATGATGGGTCGTCGGATCGGTATGTTGCTGAGGATTTGGTGTCGGAGTGGTAGGGTGTGTTTAACGTTTTGGGTGCTGTTTGCCACAGGTTGGTCTGGTAAGGCACGATAGTGGATAGCTGGTCGGCCATGGCGGGATGGCGAGCTTCGATGGTTTGGGGCCACCCGCTACTTTTGGGCAAAATCGGAAACAGAATTGGGGGCCGGTGATGTTGAAGGTTATGGATCATGGTGAGTATCAGCGGCGGCTACGGTCTAAGTCTTTGTCGGAGTTGTTGTGGATTATTAAGGATGCGGGTGCTGCGGCTGCGGCGATGCCGGATAATCCGAACTGTGGGTTTTATTTGGATGAGGTGAGTTACGCTCGGATGGAGATCCAGCGACGGCAGAGATTGTAAGTTCTCCTTGTGTGGCCCGCCGGTTGGTTTGCAGCTGCAGCTGTGGTCGCCGGCGGGCTTTTTGTGTTGTGTGCGATTTCCACGGAGGAAATATGAAAAAATTAACCGAGTGGTCGTTTTTGCCACACCGCCACAAGGAGATCATGATGGGCAAAAAACCGGATAATGTTATTAAGCTGAGTGAAACCTTAACCCTATGCGAGTACAAGTCTGGCGGACATATTGGTTTTTGGCTATATGACAAGACTCGTGGTATGAACCTGAGCATGAAAGCTAAAAGTGAAACTGATGCACTTGTGGAGGCGTTAACCTATTACCAAAGACGGTTGATGCAAGTTGAGCAAGAGTTAGATGCTATGTCTAAAAAGGTCGGTGAATTTGTCGGGTATTTTACGGATGATAGGGGCAGTTTGCTGGATTGAAGAGGACACGAATATGTGGTGGGATAAGGAAGAGGCAGTGAAGCTGCGGGCTATCGGTCTGGACCAAGAACAGCTTGGTTACGTGATTGGTCGGATAGCCGAGCACCGACAACAAGCTGATCGAGAAGGCTACGCGCGCGGCATGAATAGCGAAGCGGCCAAAAAAGATGGTCAGATTGTGACCGATGAGGTTCGAGATATCTTGGCAAGGATTGCGGGGTTTTACATGAATAAAAACCATGCAGAATCGATGCTGGAGGCTGACGTAAGCGCGGTCGTACAAGCTGCGGAACGCGAAATAACGGCGTTGAGGCTTCACAATGTGCGGTTAAGTCCAGACAAAAAGAGCGTAGTTATCTCGCTCAGCCGTCCTGGTTTGCTCATTGGCAAGCAAGGAACCAATATCTCTGCTTTGGAGAAATTCCTTGGTTTGTCGGTTCATATTGAGGAGCGGGATAATGCTACAGATCATATTCTCAACTGTTTACCTTATTGCGAGGATGAATACTGATGAGTGAGAAATTGATTATGGCAGAAGAGAAGCTGTATAAGGCTAGTCAGTGGAAAGAGGCGCAGCGTGAGCACCGTATGAATAACCCTGAAAAGGGGGATTACTGGTGGGAGGATCATTTCTGCCCTGTGTTGGTGGTGTTAGCGTTTGTGCCTGGGCATGTTGTCATTTGTGACACTAAACAAAACGCCGAAAATAATAAGTGGTGCTGGGATTTGACGAAAATCACACTTGTGACCAAGAAGGCTTTTATCGAAAAGCTGGAATTTGGCAGGGCGTGGCTTAGTGATTCAAAGATGCTAAAGACAGTCGAAGAATTTGAGAAGATGTATTCGTCAGCGACCATGGCCGCCGTTTTAGATAGTTAGCTTTCTGATAGCAGTTATTAGCTGATCCTTGTGTAAGCGGGGGAGGGGCTCGGTTCCTTCCCCCGCCGTTTTTACTCTGGGTATTTCCGATGCCACAGTTTTTTGGGGGCGGGGGTTCCGCTCCGAACACACACAAGGAGAAGCAGAATGCAAGTCACCGTTTGGGATGAAGTCAGCATGGAATGGGCCGTCCATGACCTGGGCATGCCCCTGACCATGGATCCAGTAGCAATTAACGCTGCTGTGAGCGGGGTGGTTGCCGGCGAAGAAGGCGACGACTGGGAAGTCGAGGCTTCTAGCATCGCTGGGCCGGTGCTGACCATTGTGGCTCGTGACAGCGACGGGCGTCTCAGCATCATCATCGTTAACAGCGAAGACCAATAGGAGTTTTGGCAAACCCCCGCCACCAAAAAGGACGGCGGGGGTTTGTCTTTTTTTTTGACGGCGGGGTTTTTGTCTGCCACAAGGTTGTGTTGCGATTCTTTTTCTCACACAAGGAGACGACGAATGGTTCGACTACGGTACGCCGCGACAGAAACTAACAGCGTTAACACTAACGGTCTTTGTACCGCTCTTTACTTCGAAAGCGCAGTAAGCAGAGCAGAGATCTCAGAGGCTCTGTGGTACGTTCGAAGCCACCGAGCCGAGTTCCCCGACGTTCCTCTGCCGATTCAACACGTGCGTGATTTTAATTTTCTGGAGCGGGCAACCGCACTCTCTACTCAGGCGGGGTGGTGTCGGTACGAGTGTTACGGCTTTTGCTAGAAATTTCCACGAAGGGAACGTGCCCCCGCCGTTTTTTGACGGTGGGGGGTTTTTGAGAAAACACATGACTGAGAAATTTACAGCAAAACACGCCAAAGAATTACAAGGCTCGGCTCATGGAGTACGAAAAAGAGCTCGAAGACATCATTGCAGAAATCAAGAGCCAAGCATCTAAAGGGTCATCTTCGATTGAAACGTGGGTGAGTGATAAAGCTAATAGCTATGTTGTGCAGAAGTTAGAAGAGCTCGAATTTTTAGTGAGTATATCAGGTAAAGGGGGGCCTGATGGTCGTTCTGCTGAGATATTGGTCACTATTGATTGGTAATTTAGTCTTGTGTGAGAGTGGGGGAGGGTTGTAGCTTGGCTCCCCTCCCCCTTTCTTTTTTACGATTGGTGCTGCGACTGCCACAGGGTTTTGTGGTTTTTGGTTTTCTCACACAAGGAGACGACGAATGGGATTCCGCCCTCAGCACATGGTGTTTTCACAAAAGCTTGCGGATTTGGTCGCAGCTTACGAAGCTGACGAAGAGACAAGCGATTGGTTCGGCGAGTATTGCGACATGACCAGCACATCCGGTTACGATAACGACGGCAGCATCGGCCCCGAACTGCTAGACAATGGGGTCGGATTGGCTCTCGCGGCAAGGGAATACGACAGCAACAGCGTTATTTTCTTTGCTTTCGGCGAAGAGACGGCCTACTACCAGTTTGGTAAGAGCGAAGATGACGCCTTAGCTCGTCTTGTTGCGGCTCTGGCCAAGGCTGGTGCTTCTGAAGCTTAGCCTCTTTGCCAAATGGCCGCTGCCCCCGTCGCTTTTTTGACGACGGGGGTTTTGTCTGCCACAGGTTTTTATGGTTTTTGGTTTTCTCACACAAGGAGCGCAGAATGAGTGAGTCGAGTAAGTTGACTACTATCACCCTTACACATGGCTCTTTGCGTATTGTCGGTCATATTTTGGAAGAAGCGGGATTTGAACTGGGCACCGTCGGTGGAGGTGAAGCAACGATGGAACGCGCCGGCGAGATTTCAAGCTCAGAAGAGGCCGAATTGTGCCGCAAAATGGGAGAAGTGTTGTTTAGCTTTTCGGTCGAGGACTTGGAAGATGACTCTGAGGATCACGACGACGAATAGGCGAGAGGCGGCGGCCCCAGCCGCCCATTTGACGGCGGGGGTTTTGCCTGCCACAAGGTCTTGGCGCGATTCTTTTTCACAAGGAGACGAAGATGGCCAACATCACGGTTCTTTTGACGAGCGACATGTTCCACGACCACGACGACATCCCGACAACCGAGGTCGGTGACTTCACTTTTTATTGGGGCGCTTACGAAGATAGCCCAGGTGGTGTCGACAGGCGTGTTTGGGTGATGTTCGACGAGCCTCTGCCGTACGCTGATGCTGAGCGGGCGGTCCGTGCGGCGTTGGCAGAGTAACGACACAGTGTGAAACGGGGGGAGGTGCAAATGGGCGAAAGTTTAAATGATTTGGCGAAAGTACTCGGCATCGGTGGGGCCAGCACACTCTGCCGTGTTGCGGGTAGTAAGATGCTTGAAGAAGGAGACGAAGAGGGATATAAAGAATTCAAGCGAGCCTACGGACGGTCTCGCTTCTGGCCAAAGGCTAAATCTCCAAAGCGTAAGACCGCTAAAGCAAAGACCAAGACCACTAAAAAACTTCGACAACTTTACGCA